>Ga0206987_1023_pt1 | contig 41108 bp, 30 predicted proteins | sample Alteio_BWMinCont_11_FD_153281 | JGI IMG/M metagenome (GOLD analysis project Ga0206987, IMG submission 153281) | Enriched cells from forest soil in Barre Woods Harvard Forest LTER site, Petersham, Massachusetts, United States -... | ecosystem: Environmental > Terrestrial > Soil > Temperate forest >... | reverse complement strand
CGGTTTCCATTGTCTCAAGACGGGTTGACATCTCTCGAAGCTGGGCCTCAACTTCCGCAGGATCTTCAAGCCTGGCCTCCACCAGTTCCTTTAGGTGTCTCGCCTGCCCATCCAGGCCAAGCGTTGTCCCGGCCACTTCGTCGCCCTTGTCTTTGGCCGCGGCGGCAATCAGTCTCAGCCGGTCCAGCCCGAGTAATTCTCGGATGAACAGCTCCTTCCGCGCACTCCGGTCCAGCGATAGAAAGTTACCCGTACGCTTCTGACTGGAGAATATGCTGCTGAGGAAGAAGTCGGACGTGTCTGCACATTTCCGCACAAGCTCCTCAAAGGATTCTTTCTTACCGTTGCTGAGTGGCTTCCCATCACCGTTGAAGAGATAGCTTTCCATCTGGCGGGACTTGGGGGCAATCTTGAGGAGAGACCGGTAGTGGGCGCCGTTAACGCTGAAGGTGAGGTCGATTTCGGGCTGGGGATGGGTGGCGAAGTCATAAAGCGAACGCTTCTGGCCGGGTAGTTGCCGAAACAGGGCGGCGAAGACAGATCCGATCAGCGTGGATTTACCGGCTCCGTTCTCGCCCACAATGGCGATTAGCCCTTCACCCAGGCTATCGAAGTCAACGCAGACTTCATTTGGGAATGCCTCGGTGATTCCTCGCAAGCGAAGATGATGCAGTCTCATTTATTGTCCTTTGGCTGAGGGAAATCAGAGACGTGGTGCGCGAAAGCGGCATATTCGCAACAACTGAAAAGGTTGGCCGCAGGTTGAAACGAGCATTTTGGGTGGCAACCCAGCATTTGAATGGGGAATCTATGAAGTGAGAGTTATCGGAGATGAAAAGTTCCGTATTACGCACGCTACGCGCTGCGTTTTCTGCGGTTTGTCTCTACGCGTTAATCGCAGAGTTGACCTTCCCCCAAACGCAACCGGAGGTCAACAAAACGATTCCGCAGACGGACCCGCAACTACATCTTTCTGTCAACAAGGCGGAGTTCCGTTGTGGCGAAGTGATACCGCTCGATCTCGCATTTACCTCCTCAACCCATGATCGCTACGAGATCAATATGGCCTCTTATGACCGCAGTGGCCGGATGTCACATGAGCAGTTCCTGCTCGACCCAAAGGAAGGGAGCAGCGACCCATTGCAGCTGTATTTCAATTCCTCTTGGGGCTTTTTGGGTGGCGGGCTTACTGCGTTTAAGCTACTTTCCACGTCCCCGATTTCGATTCATTTGGACCTGAACGAATGGGTGCGGTTCGACCGGCCGGGAGTGTATAGGCTGACGGTTATCAGCCACCGCATAAGTGACACGCGTGACGCCGACTACCCTCAACACGCAGGGATGGAGGTGAAATCCAATTCAATCGAATTACAGATCATCGCCGCCGATCCCACATGGCAACAGAGTGAGCTTAAGCAGATCTTGCAGGCACTCAACCGACCTGGCCCCTCCGGAGGTGATCTGCGGAACGATCCCAGGCAGGCAGCTCGCATGACCTTACGTTATCTTGGGTCAGAAGAAGCAGCACGTGAACTGGCTAGGCGCCTGCGCGGGGAAGATACACGCGCCGATGGTGGCTATATGCTCGGGTTGATTGGCTCACCCCACCGGGATATCGGTCTCCAGGAAATCAACAAGCTATTTGACGCTCCGGACTTTCCAATTAGCGACCTCTTTCTTACCACCATGTCGATTCTTCCGCTTAATTTGGGGAGGAAGCCAACGCCGACAATCCCGCGATGATATGCATCTATTGCAAAGAAGATAAGAATGTGGTCGAAGGCGTAGAGCACGTTATCCCACAGAGTTTTGGGCGATTTGGCTCGAAAACTCCCACTCTTCGGTGCGTTTGTGACGAATGTAATGCGTTTTTCGCAAGAGAGCTCGATCTCCGACTGGCCCGCGAAACGCTTGAAGGAATAACACGATATAAAAAAGGCATACTCTCACGGGAAACGCGACCTCAGAGAACGTTGCGATTTACGCTTGGAGAAGAGGCCGGGGAGTACGCAGGGGCAATCATAGGCGGGGTTGACGGTAGGACGGGGAGACTACTTAAGCCCCTGCCCCAGGTTCATTTCCTGAATGAGAAAACAGGAAAGCGCGAAGCGGTTCCAATAGAGGATATTGCTGGGTTGAACTGGAAAGACCGCAATTATTCGCTGAAAGGCCTGAAAATCCTTGCCCCTTCTGAAGAAGAGCACACGCGGCAGTTGTGGCGGAACTAGCGAAGGCGGGAATCCCGTTCACAAGAAAATCCGAGCTCCGGCCACAATTTCTGGAAGGAAAAAAGGAATGCGACACGGTGGACATTGGCGTGTACATAGAAGGAGTAATCGACCACCCGACGAAAAAAGCGCTTTTGAAGGTGGTATTCAATTTCGCCGCCTACTATCTTGGTCGGGACGAAGTTTTGAAGGGCAAATGGGATGATGCAAGGAATTATATTCGCCGTAACGGCAATCCGATTGGCGCCCGCATCTCCAACAAGCCTTTCTGGGGCGATGAGACCGAAGACTGGCGCTATAGCAGCGACAGCTGCAACATTCGGGTGGAGAATGAAAACGCGAACGTCATCGGCACAATTCAGTTTTACAACCTATTTACCCACGAATTTAAGCTGATCGAAAATTATTCCATCCGAAAGGAGGTTGCGGCAAGATTTACGCCTGGCGAGGAGCCACAACTGGGAATGAAACTCTATAAGGCCTGATTGAATTCGCCGTCTAAACGCTCATGTCACTGAAGAGAGACCACGATAAGTTCATCTGCGATCAGTTGCTCAAGACAATTGAAGTTGACGCTGAGTTTGTGCGGATGGGCAATGACCGGGACGAGCCCGATGCAATCTATAAATCGGAGGGCAAGGTTATAGGGATCGAAGTCGGGACCGCATATTACGACGAGAGCGATGCGAAGCAGGAATGGACGCTTGCGCGCGGCGACCGCGCTTTTCCCGCCGAGGGATTTGAACTTAGGGCCGGAGGCGTGATTCCTGATCCAGATAGTCTGGTCTGCGAAAAGGTGCAACACGAGATTGACGACAAAGGCGACAAGAGATACGTCGGCGCAGATGAGATCTGGCTTTGTGTTGAGCAGCGAGCCCCTCTCAGCGACGAAGCGTCGGTAGCCTCATGCGTAAAGCAGTTGGTGATTCCAGGAGGGCATCGTTTCGCCAAAATCTATATTGTTTATCTGGCACCCCTCAGTGATGGGGGTGGATACGTAGCAGTTCAAATCAGCTGAGAAACAAGAGGCCATGCAAACGGCTTGGCCGCCCAGGGCGAACTCAGTCCGACGCAGCTTATTCGTCACGCACCTATCCCATGAACATCGGGAGCGCAATCCTTTCTCTCTTCGTTTCGAATTTGAATAACACTTCCTCCCCGCTCGTCGTCGCCGGGAGCCTCAAGCGGAGGCAAAGTCAACCCGCGGATATCAAGACTTGTTACTTGAACAGCTAAACAATGTCTCCCCAGCCGAAGTCACTGACAAGAAGAGACCTTGGCACCGGGTGCGTCGGTAGCCCGTGTGGCGCGAGCGCATGGCGTGAACGCCAACCAAGTGTTCGCTTGGCGGCGCCAGTACCAGCGAGGGCTGCTGACACCCCGGAACCGTGCGACGCCCGGCTTGTTGGCGGTTCGTCTGGCAGAGGGGGGAGCGGACCCGAGCGGTGCGCAGATGCCGCGCAGCCTGTCCGGCGTGATTCAGGTGGAACTTCCCACGGGACAGTTGCGACTCGCCGGCGCGGTGGATAACCTTGGCATGACCGCCTGAATTGTTTCGGCGAGGGCCACGATCTGAGTGGTGATGCGAGTACCTCCCCCGACCGCCACGCCAACGGACGCGGCAAAACCCCGAATGGAACCGGATCTATTATCAGGAGCGGTTTTGCTGGAGTTTACATTCATGTTTGGCTGTGAGTCCAGGAGGCCCCAATCTCCTCCAGCGATCGATCCATCGTTTCCGGCACCTGATAATATGTGAAGGCGATGATCCCCACGCAAATCACGCCGAATAGCCAGAAGACGGGTCCGATGGAGCTATACCTTACTTCGGAGTAGGCCAGCATACTCGGGATCGCCTGTGTCACCAGATAGGCCGCCACCCATTGAGACAGCGAGGCAATTCCCATGCCCTTGCCGCGCAGTCGGTTCGGAAATAATTCGGAAGCAAGCAGCCAGAACATGGGGGCGATGCTGCCGACGAAACAACCCAGGCAGAACATCGTCACGATGACAACCGACTCTCCCATAATCTGGCGAGAGAACAGCAGCCCCAGAAGCGCCATGCCGATAACGATACCTGTCACCCCGCCGATGAGCAGACGCCGGCGGCCAATGCGGTCCACGAGGAATATGGCCAGAATCGTGCAAATCCACATCCAGGCCGTAACGAAAGCCACCTGGAGAAGCGCGTCGCTGGCATTGGCAAATCCCGCCCTGCGAAAGATAACCGGCAGGTAATAATCGAGCGGGCAGATTCCGGTGAATTGGACGAGAACAGCCAGCGCCACGGCAATTCCCAGCGCCCGCCGAATCCCCGGGTGCAACAGTTCGCGGAAGGTTCCAGTCTCCTCTTGCAGTGAGTTACTGATCTCCCGAACCTCCCTCTCAATTTCTCCCGGGTCGCAGTAGATCTTTGCCAGCACTTCCCGCGCACGGCCAGTCTGGTTCATTTCCAACAGCCAACGTGGGCTCTCGGTGATCAGGGGAAGTCCGGCCAGCAGGAGAAACGCGGGGCCCGCTTCCGTCGCAAACATCATCCGCCAGTTTCCCGTGCCCGAGAGGTAATAACAAACGGTGATGGAGACGACCGCGCCGGTAAGAATGGCGAGTTGGTCAAGGGTGACGAGGCGTCCGCGTATGTGTGTGGGTGACATCTCTGCGATGTACATGGGAGCGATCACGGACGCGAGTCCCACACCGATGCCGCCGACGATGCGAAAGATGTCAAACTGTAAGATGGTGAGCGGTATGGCTGTGCCGATACTGCCCGCCGCGAAAACCACCGCGGTAATGGCTAGCCCTTTTTTCCTTCCCAGCCGGTCGGCAATGTACCCCGCAATTATCGCTCCGGTACCACACCCAATGCTGGCGCTGCCTACCGCGAAGCCCTGTTGCATCGGCGTGAGCTGAAAGTGTCGAAGTACAAAAATCAACCCGCCGATCATTACGTTGATGTCGTAGCCGAACAAAAAGCCCCCGAGCGACGCAATGAAAGAAACCAGGACGACGTAAGACGTGCGGATCGCAGGCACTTGGCCCGCTGGCGCAACAATTTGAGCCATTCAGCCCCCCCTCAGACGCATAAAGCCCTGACCATCGCCTGGATGCCAGAGCTGGGAATCCATTTCCTTAGCCGGTTGGACGCGGCCCACTTGGGTTGAGGCCCAACATGATCGAGATCAAGGCAACGTAGGCCCGCGGCGAATCCGTGATCTCAGGGCGACGCTCAGCGTGCGCAGCAACAGATTCACTCCCTCCCGAATGACTCCCGCTCGTCTATGACTGCTCCACCAGCGCCACACTCCGCGGTGGCACGGTCGCACTAACCTTTCCTGTGGCTACTTCGCGCTCAGGCACAGGACTATTTCCAGACGAGCTTATGATTTTGACGATTCCTTTGTTACGTACCAAATCCAGAGTCACTTGTTCTGGCTCAACGCTCCAGTTCACCAGCACGTAGCCGATCTTGTCGTCCTGTGAGGCCCAGACACTATGCATGACCCGCGGCAACTGTACAGTCGGAGGGTCTGGCACGTCCTTATCAGCCGGTAGCCATTTGGCTACCGCGACCTTTGAAGCCTCGAGATGCGTTGGCTTCAGCATCCGACCAAAGACAAGATAGTCGCGGGCGTAAGTCCTCGCAGCCTGGAATATGTTCTTTAGGAACGTGAAGATGGGGTAATTAGGATTTACTTCAAAATCGTAAACGTTCAGGCCCAGCATCACATTGCCCATATGCCCGTACACGAAATTCGTCGCGTGCTGCATCAACTGCTCCTCCGGGTGGGTAACGCCGTAAGGGCCGTCACCACTCACAAAGGGTATATACTCATGGTACACGTACGTGAGAAGAGGAATGTACCCCGGCATGTAGGGCCGATCCAGCATAAAGTCCACATCTTGAATCCAGTTCTCATATCCACCTTCGAAGCTTAGCGTGCCCGCACGGTTCCTCTTCTTAGCCGTCTCGCGAACGCTTCGAAGAAACTCAGTCGTTCTCTGGCCCATCCAGGGTCCATAACCCGGAGGATGGCCATGCTGGTCGCTGTAACATATCGGCGCCAGGTTCGGCTGATCAAGCTGGAGGGCAACCGCCCCAAGGACCATAAGGTCCCGAAAACAATCGATAAAGAGTTGTTGAGTTTTCTCACTCCCAAGACAAAGAGTAACCGCACTTGATTCCGCGTCACCACCCTTGGTGATCTCCCCACGTTCATTCAAAACCGCTAGAGAAGCTCCTTCTCGTTGAAACCGTTGCCAACCGTCATAGCCAACCTCCCTCTTCTTATAAGTCCATTTGTTGCCCCAGACCGCCATGTAGGGGATGTTCCCACCGTCGGAAATTTCCTGCATCACCGCCTTCATGCTCTCCGTTCCTTCAAGAGGAGGCAAGGTATCTACTGGTCCACTATTCGAACCGAATTTTTCCCACCCGCTGTACCAAACCACCACTGGTGACTCGAAGAACGAGGCGAATTTCCTGCTCAAAGCCAGGGTCTTCGTGGCGGGCCAGATTTTGCCATTGGGGTAGTCGGAGGGAGGAGAAGAAGACAAGCCTCGACACCGCTCGTAGTCACCACGACATTCGCACAAGAGGGTCGGGCGAGGCTCCTTTAGCCAGGTCGGAAGATCATACCTATCAACCGTCTTCTTTGCGCACCAGTATTGTTTGCTGGCCCACTCTTTGTAGAGGTCAGCAGCGGCATACCAGTCGCCGTGAAAAACCCCGAGTGCGGTCTCGTAGGGTAGATCAAAACTCAGCCCCGGCTTCTCGTCGTAGTTATGCTCTATCGAGACATCCAATCCCTCTTTGGTCCGCCTCAAACCAAAGTGCTTCACATTACCCCCACCATCATGCGTAGCCATGTAAAGGCCCGCAGTCTCGTCGTAATACGCTTGCAACTGAAGCGCCGCCAGACCCGGGTATTGCGTCCGGCCTGGGAGTGCAGTGACCTCACCCCTGTAGTTAAGAATCTTGCCCGTGGGCTCAACGATTAACTCCCCCCTGCTGGTGACGAAATTATCGTCTTTGGACGTCTCGCCCAGGATGAGCGGTGCCTGGAAAACCGGATATCGAATCGCCCGAATGCCGTAGGAAGTATTGTTCTTAATGCTGATCCGCCACTTGCTCAGGGGCGAATCACCTTCCAGCCGCACGCTGCAAACCACGGTGATGTCCAGAGCGTGATGGCGACCATACGTCAGCGTCAGAATTTCTTCATGGTCCACCGACGACTGCTCCACCCTAAGGCTTTCCGCGTCCAATGAGCTCAGCTCTTGCACATCCTTGCCCTTCTGAAATAAAGACAAATGGTAAAGAGGAGATGGTTGAGCAATGAAATTTGTGCCCGACCCCACGTCGGTAAATTCACTCAGACCTCCTTTCGTTGCTCGAGAAAGCGAAATTTTTAGATGGTTGTTGCCGATTAGCCACAACGTGGGTGGTTCCGCCTGGGTACCGATTCGAATTCCAGATGCAACCCCCAAGCTTGTGGGAACAGTAACCTGAAGAAAACTGCGCCGATCCATCAATACCCCCTTAAATTCGGATATCCCGATCACTTAATATTGTGTTCCGGAAGAACTGCGTTCGTGGAAAGCTCAGATGTCAAGTTGACGGTATTATCGATCAGGTTAAAACTTGTGGCGGCAACGGACCGGAGTATCGCTCCTAATGCCCCGCATTACTTCAGCTAACCTTCGATGAGGTGAACAATAAGGCGAAATGCCACCATGTGTTTAACTCACCCGAACACAAACCTGCCGCATAGGTCTAGCAGGCCGCCCCGGAGCATGTTCAGGTCAACCCCGCAGCAAATTATCCGGGCACCCATCTCCATCCATTTCTTCGCCATTTCGGGTTGTTCGGCATGCATAGCAGCGATCCGTCCGTTGCTAACGATTATCTCCATAGTTTGCTGAACCGCCTCAAGTAAGCGCGGGTTGGAAATTTCTCCCGTAATACCAAGCGACTGGGAAAGGTCGCCGTACCCAATGGAGACGACGTCAAGACCCGGTACTGAGCAGATTTCGGCTGCATTCTTTACGCCGCGAGCCGACTCGATCTGAACCATCGTCATTACACGATCATTGGCCAGCGCGAATTTCTCCGTGATTCTTCCTCCCACACCGTAACGCGTACCCCGACTCGACGAGGTATAACCCCTGGCACCGAGGGGATGGAACTTTGCGGCCCGCACGACCGCTTCGGCCTCAACGCGATCTTCAACTTGAGGGACATTAATGATGCTGGCTCCCGCTTCGAGAGCTCGAAGAATTCCCGCCGGCGATTGATCGGGCACTCGCACCAGAGCTTCGATACCGACCGCATCTGCGGCGCGGCATAGATGTTCGACAGTCTGGAAATCAACAGTCGAATGCTCCATGTCGATCCACACAAAATCAAGACCACATAGTCCGATAAGTTCGACGACAGCAGGGGACATTGTCCTGCAAATAAATCCGCGTGGAACCTGACCATTCAGGACTTTCTCTTTGACTTTATTTGTTTCTTGCATCATCGAGTTCATGCCTCGATATGGGCTCGGGCGACGTCCCCGGCATTTTGAGGACCGCAAAGCCTCGACCAGATCATGGAAGGACCGGATATCTTACTCGAGCAGGAACCCGCCTCAGTTCCGCGCCGTCCTCCATCTTATGAATGACTGAGATAATCCAACCGGCCACCATCCAACGACAGCGTCTGTGCAGTGATGAATCCCGCCTCGGGCGACGCTAAAAAGGCCACAGCGGACGCTATCTCTTCAGGAGTTCCAACCCTGCGAAGCATTGTGCGGTTTGCGAAAAAGTCGATGTAAGCCTGTGCAGTGTCGCCAACCCTCTCGCCCATCGCCTGCTGCGTCGGGATAAAACCCGGTGAAACCGCGTTCACCGTAATCCCATGTGGACCCAAGTCCATTGCGAATCGACGTGTGAGAGCCAGTAGTGCCGCTTTAGTAGCTGCATAGAATGTTGTACCTTGTACCGCCGTCCCGAATGCAGCGGCCGAGGAGATGTTAATGATTCGACCGAACCTCTGGACTTTCATCCCTTCTGCAACTAATTGCGTGATATACACGGGGCCGCATACATTGGTGCGCCACATGTCTTCTATTTCTGAATCCTTAAGGTCGACGAGCTCGCCGGGGAAAAATGCCATCGCGTTATTGACAAGAATGTCGATAGGCCCCAGTTCTTTGTTGACTTGTGCAACCATGGATTTCACTTGGGAGGGGTCGCGAACATCCGCCCTAACGAGTGATGCCAGTCGATCTTTGCCGCGAATCTGTAGCGCCAGCGATTCGGCAAGCACCGTATTGCGCCGATGATGGATCGCAACGGCCGCGCCTTCGCTGGAAAGCCTTAAAGCAATAGCCCGACCGAGACCCCTGGCCGCCCCGGTGACCAACGCAACCTTTTGGCTTAAATCGATAGTGTGTTACCCCCGATCTTGTTCGTTTTTTCACCACTCATCTCTAACCTGATTGAAATCGACGCCTGATGAAATCGGCTCAACCATGCTTACGGGCCCCATCGAAAACCCAACCCCCGCCGGCTTCGATTCAGGTCGCACGTCTCAGCAAAACCAAACCCCGCATGAGTAGATCTTTACGGAAAGCGAAACCTGTGTTCGAATCGAGAAAACCGGGGAATCACAGATTTTTCCAGGTTTCGGGCTGCTCGCCAGTACCGGGGCTAAGAGCGGACTACAACTTCCACTCTACACCTACCGAAGCGGCAGCTTTGCCGATCCCCTGCCACGTTGCCTCATCAATAGGTACGCCGTTTCGTGTACGTTCATCTCTTATATGAAAATCCCTTTCTCCGGGCACGAGCACTTCGGTAAATCCGGGTGCCGGCGGGGAAGATTTCAAGTACTGTCCCAAATCATTAACAAGAGCGCTAAACTCGCTTAGCGGTTGAAACGCCGACACATCAATCGCGATCAAAGTGAAACCATTTATGGTTGGGTTCTCAGCATCCTGCACACCTCCCAGTAACCCGCCAAGGATTTCGGCGAGTACGCCTAGCGCATATCCGCGATAACCCTTCTTACCGCCAAAGGGTAATATTGCCCCGCGGGGGGGGGCCATAGAAATCATTGGGATCATTGCTCGGACGGCCTTGCGCGTCAACAATCCAGCCATCGGGGAGAGGCTGGCCAGAGTTCCGATAGACTTGTAAAAACCCTTCGGATGTTTCCGCGGTGGAAAAGTCAGAAAGGATAATTGGGCCGCTTGCGTCACTAGGAACAGCAAATGATATGGGGTTAGTTGCGAGACGGCCCTCTCGCCCACCCCAAGGTGGAACGAAATGCCCATTCTTGGCTGCATTGCAAACTGCGATTGCAAGGAACCCGTGGTCTGCCGCCATTTCAGTGTACGTACCAATTCGCCCCGCATGGCAGCAGCACTTGGTCACTACACACGCAATTCCCGCCTTTCTGGCCTTTTCCATGGCAAGTTCTGTGGCTCGGGCAGCCCCCACTTGACCAAAGTTCCAGCCGCAATCAACGACAGCTATGGCTTCCGTTTCCTTCACGACTGAAATCAGTGCACCTGGCCGAGCAAGCCCTTCTTGTGCCCATCCGACATAAAGTGGGATTCTAATTATCCCGTGAGAGTCGTATCCCATTAAGCTGGCCATAACAAGATGATTGGCGATTATCTGCGCCTCTTCGGCCGGTGAACCACAACCTTCAAACACTTGCGCAGTGAGATCTCCAAGAGGTTTAGCATCTACAAATCGCTTGGACGAAAAGAGGTCTGCTGTTGCTGTGGAAGGATTCCCCTCCCGGTTTATATCCATTTAAGAACTCCTCTCATTTTCGTTCAATGGCCTGATGCCGCATTTGCTTATCCCAGCGGATATGGCCAATCCGGCCAGTCCAGCATTCCTACGGCGGACCAGGTAGGGCCAAAACAGGGTTGGACCTCTGAGAAATGCGGAATCATCGCTTCACGGCGTGGCAATGACTTCCCGCCCCTGGGTATCAGTTTCTCGCAGACTGTAGAATCTCGCAGCCGTCGTACTAAAAATGCACTGCTCCTCGGCGTTGGCCAACGGGCCGATCGCCTCACGAATGGCGTTCAGGGTGTCCCCATAACTAGAAGCCAAGAGACACACAGGCCAGTCGCTTCCCCACATGAGTCGACGGGCTCCGAATTGCTCCATCAAGAATTGAACGTAGGGCTTGATGGCTTCCACAGGCCACCCGCTCCCAATTGCTCCAAGAGTTTCATCGATGGTTTCCACTCTCGGCGATAATGACAATTTACAAGCTATCGGTGTATTTGACGCCAGCGCTCGCATGAAGCTGCGCCAATGCTCCCGCTCCTCCCCAGCGATCATGTCCGGCTTTGCCATGTGGTTTATAACCCCCTTTAACTCGGGGATATTTTCATAAAGAGTTAACAGACTCTGCAAATGTCCCACGCGCACAATAAATTCAAATACCAGACCTCGTCGGGCGATTTTTCGAAGGCCGCCGGTGATAGGCGCTCGAGTAAGAATTTCAGGATCCGGGTGTCCTTCAAATTGTGCTCGCACACCTCGAAACTTGGGATTCAATTGCCAAATGTCAAGCTGTTTCTCCAGGCTGGCACTCGCCAAGTCGACGTAAGGCAAAAACACACCAACCACGTCTGCCGACGCTGCCATCTGTTCCATGGCCTGGTTGTCCTCGGCAGTAGCACCCGATTCGATCAAGACACAACGTGTGACACCGTGCATTGTTGCTGCTTGCAAAAAGTCCGCTGGGGTAAAACTGCGGTACAAAGGACCGAATTTCGGAGTCAGCCACGTGCGCTCAACCGAGTCGCGCTTCCATAGGTGACAGTGGCCGTCAATGATTCCCTCTTTCATGGTCATAAAGATCCCCAATCGCACCCGCAGTTTCCTACCATGTTTGCGGGCCAAAGCTATCTACATCAACATCAACTGATTCGTTCAGCCCCCACCTGGGCCGGACGCCTAGTGGATCGGTACTGACGTCGGGTTCCGCTCGCAACTCTTCCAGTTCTTTTCCTAACCACCATCACATTTTTCCCTAAGAGCGGCTGTCCGCATTCCCGTTTTCATTCGGGAGCATCAAAATTCCGGATTAATCGTTTGGAATATCGACGGGATACTTTATTCCGTATCCAAGTTCTGAGCCCCCGCTGATGATCACTTCAATCCCGGTTAAGTACGAAGCAGCATCGCTCGCCAAGAAAAGGCAGAGTTGCCCCACTTCTTCGACGGTACCGCTTCGGCCAGTGGGTTGGTGGGAGTCCAACCCCTTTTCCCAGGCATCGCCGTCCTTCCTGCTCGCCGCAGCTACAAGACGTCCCCAACTAATGATGTTTCCCGGAAGGATCACGTTCACACGAACCTGGTTGTTTGTTTCCTCGAGCGCGAGTGCCTTTGTAAAGCCGGTGATCGCCGCCTTTGTGGCGCTGTAGATCGCAGAACCCGCCTCACCTAACTTGCCTGCCAGGCTACCGATGTTGATTATGCTTCCCTTGGTTTCTCGCAGGTGGGGCAGGGCGAGTTTGCTGGCCACGAAATAACTGATTATGTTCGTCTGTAAATTATCGTTAAATTCCCTGACTGACGAATCATCTATCGTTTTCAACGGCAGATGATAGCCCGCGTTGTTGATCAAGCAATCGAGACGGCTGTGGATCTTGATCGTGCGGTCGATCGCTTTGGTAAGTTCTTCGGGGATGGCCACGTCGCCCGGCACAAAATCGCACCCACCAGGTCCTTTCTCGCTAAGTTGCTTCGCCAGGGACGCACCCGACTCGGAGTCTTTATCGCAAATCACCACCTTGGCTCCGCCGTCTACAAACACACGCGCGCATCCTGCACCGATCCCTTTGGCGCCGCCGGTGATGAATACGATTCTGTCGGTATAGACCATGCCGCAGCGGTTTATCTGAATGGGAACAGTTCGCATGGTTATCCTCCATGAACAAGAGTACTTGCCGCCGAAAGTACAACAATCGCCAAGGTTAGAATTCCCAAGCCAGCGTAAAGCGTCTTAATTGCACTCCTCGGTGCGCTTCGCCATTCGCCGGTCACGAATCCCAGCGCGTTAGCAAGCAAGATTGCGAACGAAACAAAAATGGCGTATCCCACACTGGTGCCGAGCCGCTCACCCAGATAAACAGTCGCCATCCCATACACCGTCACGATAACGAAGTGCAGTATCCCCATGCCTGACGCCAGAGCAAAGTCGTGGCTCGCGCCTGGTCCCCAAAACCGTTGATAGGTGCCGTCCTTCACCATCTTGACCGCCATGGAGACGAATATTGCGGCATACCCACCCCAAAAAATGGGCAGCCACCGCGGCAAAGTTGCGAAGAGGGGGCTGATGCCCATCTGCGCCGCTTGTATTCCAATCGGCTCGCTATAATCGAACGCAAGATTAAAGCCAGCACTTAACAGTCCGGATAACACGCAAAGCACCAAGCCCCCAAGGAATTTGCTCTCGCGCTTAACGGCCGATGCGGTAACATCCGCCCGGTCCCTCAACACCCCGGCTTTACCACATATACCGACGCCCAGAACACAGATGGCGATACCCGAGAGAATGATCAATTTGGCGTTCCATGGAATACTTCCCCAGCGCCTCAGCAACGGCATCGTCGAGCCTACTGCCGTGATAATTCCCATGATGATCGCAAACCCGAGCGATAAACCAAGCCAAGCGATTCCAAAGCCATACGTGGCACTTCCCAATCCCCACGCAAGTCCCAGCGCCGCTACGATCGCCACATTGTTCCAACCAGTCTGCGATAGGGCTGACAGCCAGCCTGGGAATACGAAGTGGATAACGATGATTGGAAGAAGTACTGTGGCAATCCCCATGGCAAGTATCATCGTGTTCTCGACTTCGTAGCGACGGCGGAGCCGGAGGGGGAGAGGAAATAATCCGTTCGACGCGGCGGCAATCAAGATCAGTCCGAAACCAATGATGAATGAATTCAATTTCTTTGTCCCTTTGGCCCCGCTCGTGAGTTCGATTGGAGCCTTCTAGCGCCCTTAAGATACGAACCATGCGCTCAAGCCAATTTCGGCACTTTGGCACCGCAAGACTCCCTCTCCCGCACTATACATTCAAGCGCTTCTGTTGCCGTCCTGCGACTCGCGCAAGCGAGAAAACCAAAGGTATCCCCCACCGCTCACGCTTGTTCCACCAGCACAACACTGCGCGCCGCGACGGTCGCTATAATTTCCCCGCTCCTGACTTGTTGTTCAGGCACTGAGCTGGTCTCTGTAGCCGCGATGATCCTAACCTGGCCTTGCTTTCTTACCAGGTTCAGCTTGACTGATTCTGCTCTATCACTCCAATTCACCAGCACGTACCCGATTTTCTTATCCGGTGATGACCATACGCTATGCATCACGCGGGGCACTTCGACCTTCGGGGGGTCGGGCAAATCCTCGAGAGGTTTGATGCGAGGCGTCGAGGCATCTACGCTGACCTTTGAACATTGAAGTTGCGTGGGCTTCAGCATCTCTCCAAAGACAAGATAATCACGCGCGAAGCCTCGGTCCGCCTGACACATGTTCCGCAGTAATTCAAAAATGGGATAATTGGGATTGACTTCAAAATCGTAATCGTTGAGCCCCACCATAACGAATTTCAGATGTCCGAACGCAAAATTTGCCGCCTGCTGGATCAATTGTCCCTCGGGAGTGGATACTCCGAACCGGCCATCTCCACCCATTAGTGGTATATACTCATGGTAGATGTACGCAAAAAGAGGAATATTCCCCGGGAAGTATGGCCGGTCCAACATAAAGTCCAAGTCCTGGATCCAAGGCTCAGCGGTTCCTTCGATGCTCAGAGTAGCTGCCGAGTTCCTCAGTTTGGCAGTCTGGCGGATCTTCCCCAGGAATTCAGTCGTCCTTTGACCCATCCATGGCCCAAACCCAGGGGAATGGCCATGTTGGTCGCTATAACAATTCGAGGGCCATGCCTGGAGATCGAATTCTAGAGCGACTGCCCCGAGATTTATCACCTCTCCAAAATAATCGACAAAGAGTTTTTGAGTTTTCTCGTCGCCTTGGCATAAAGGCACCCACGTAAATTCTGCTCCGCCGAACTTAGGGATCTCACCGTGTTCATTCAGCGCTGCCAAATGAGCACCCTCTCTTTCAAACCGTTCCCATCCGTCGTACCCTGCTCCACTCCGCTTATAGATCCAATGGTTACCCCACACCGCCATATAGGGGATATTGCCGTCCTTGGATACTTCGTCCATTGCTGCCTTCAGACTTTCGGCTCCTTCGAGCGGAGGCAAACTGTCCACAGGTCCCGACGGATTGCCGAGCTTCTCCCAGCCGTTGTACCAAACCACCGCAGGTGAGCCAAACAGCGAGACATACTTCTTGCTCAGTGAAACAACATTCTTGGCTGGCCAGAATCGGCCATTGGGATAGTCAGAGCCAGGATAAGTCAACCAACCCTGGCAACGATAATAGTCGCCACGGCATTCATATTCGAGAATGGGCCTGGGCTCAATGAGCCATGGCGGAAGATCGTCTCTATCCGCAACCTTTTTGGCGCACCAATGCTGTTCGGTGGCCCATTCTTTATAGAGGTCAGCAGCCGCGTACCAGTCACCATGAAAAACCCCGAGCACCGTCTCGTAAGGCAGGTCAAAGCTGAGAGCCGGCCGCTCGTCGTAATTGTGTTCGATAGAGACGTCCAAGCCGTCCTTCAACTGCTTCAATCCAAAGTGTTTAATGTTGATGCCAGCATCGTGAGTCGCCATGTAGAGGCCCGCAGCCTCATCGTAATATGCCTGCAGTTGGAGCGAGGCCGGGCCCGGATATTGTTGTCGACGATCGAGAGGTATAACCTCACCCACAAATGAATACCTTTTGCTGAGTTTAGGTTCCTGGATTATCTCTCCCCCACCTGCCGTTCCCCCCGGACAGATGAAACAATCGTCTGTGGACGAGTCTCCAAGTACGAGCGGCGCTTGGACAACTGGAAAGTGAATGGCCCGAATGCCATAGGAAGTATTGTTCTTGACACTGAACCTCCACTTGCTTAAGGGCGAATCATATTCAACCGCAACAGTGCAAACAATCGTTATGTCTAGTGAACGATGCCGACCATAGGTCAGCGTCAGCGTTTCTTCCTTGCCTGCGGACATCCGCTCTACCCTTAGGTTATCGGCGTCTAATGAGCTTAGCTCGACAGGCTCCTTACCCTTCTGAACTAGGCGCAGCCGATAAAGCGGCGCTGCCGCCACAATGAAATTGCGCTGGGATTGCAAGTCCATAAAGGCGCTGAGTCCCCCCTTGGTTTCGCCTGAAAGGACAATTTTCAAGTGCTTGTTCTCAATCCACCACGGGCTGGATGACTCCGGATGGGGACCCACCCGAACACCAGAGGCGAGCCCAAGGGTTGCGGGGAGAGTCACCTGTAGAAAGTCACGCCGGTCCATTCTTTATCTCCTCATCGAGTTTGCATTTGCTACTGTCGCTTGACGTGTGCGCTGCAAATAGTGAATTGACCGCACGTCTTGAGCCTAATGTCATCGTTTGTTTTCGCCAGTCCGTCCTTGCAGCCTGATCAGTGCCCGCTACGGTGCGGCAACCACCAGAGTTCGGCGGCGATTGACCTATCCATTTACTGTAACTCACCCGGCCAACCGCCCGCTGCGGCACCAACCTCAGCGATTTGCATCACCCGTGGCATCTCAGTTCCATTCGGTCTATCCGCTCAAACACGCACCGCGTTATTTCAGTGTGCTTTCGATCGCAACCTCGACAACCGACGCCATGACCCCATAGCCCTTGGCGTTGGGATGTATGCCGTCCCGCGAACATGCTTCCCTCAGCATGCCCTCGGTATCTACCAGGGCCGAATAGTAATCCGCAAAGCCGACGCCAGCCTTGTTGACGAATTGTTTAATCCAGCCGTTGAGCGCCACGATGTCTGCAAGGGGACGTCTAGGCGTCCGCTTGCTTGGTGAATAATCATGAACGGGCGGCACCGAGCACAAAATCACCTTGATGACGTGCTTTTGCGCGAGCTCCGTCATGGCCTGAAGATTTTCCTCGAACATTCTCGCCGTTTCCGGCCCGGTGTTCCCGGCAACATCATTGGTCCCCGCAAGAATAACTACCGCTGCCGGGTGGAGATCGATCACGTCTGAAAACATTCGCACCAGCATCTGTGGGGTGGTTTGGCCGCCAATGCCGCGGTTAACGTAATGCTTGCCAGGAAAATACCGCGTCAGGTCCCAATTGGCAGTAATTGAGTCGCCCAAGAAGATGACCCTGTCCGGCTGAGGAGGCAGTGCCTCAAGCCGCTGATTGTCGTCGAGGTAATGACCCAGCTCGTTCCAGTCCACGAGTTCATCGGCGAGCTGCTGAGCTGCTCCTCCCAGACAGCAATCGGCCTTGCGCGTGCGCTGGTGAAAATCTTCGACCAATTGCCCCAGAATTGAACCGGGAAAGAGAAGCAGGCAGATGACGATTGAGGCCTTCCCGAAGATGAACCCGCGCATTCGCTCTCCTCCAACCCCAGCATCTGTCCGAGCGTCAGCCGCTTTCCCCCACCCTCCGAGGAACGCTAGAGCTGCACTTAATTCTCTGAAAACCCGGCCGCTTCGAGCCTGGCAATAGCCACACGTTCGGCCTTCAGTCAGGCCGTTCAGCGTGCCACAGCCGTACTCCTTGATTAGTCCACTTTGAGCCGCCTTACCCTCGCGCCGCATGCACCGTGCGGTAAGCCAGCCCGCCCGGAGCCGAGCTAGACTTCAGTGTCTGACCGAGAACGGTGAGCGGAATGGTCCACAGCATTGTGTTATGATAGTACTGAAGGCCGAGTTTCAATTCCCCCAGAGCATTCAGCATGGGGGGCATATTCCAAGCCATTTTCAGGTCGAGAACCAACTTGCTCCAAGTTCGGTGCATTAAGTCTAGACCCTTCGCCGGATCGCCCTCATAGATTTGTAGCGAGGCCGGAACAATGGTGGAATAAGAGGGACAGATATTGGTCGATAGCCAATAACCGGTGTTGTCATCGCTGCCGTCCGGCCGTAGCGCTATGCGAACTCCAAAAGGCCTGAGGTTAATCCGCCAGAGCGTCGCCAGCACGGTGTTGACCCGATCCTTCGGCAAGACCGGCGGTAGCCCATGGAGGTAAACAAAGTACTGCCCTATCAGTTGGTCGGACAGAACAGTATCCGAATACTTTCCCGTAGCCGGTTGATTGTAAAGCAAATAAGAACCCACCTTTGGGTTCCACAATTCCCGTTCGATGGATTGGTATCCCTTCTTGTACCAACCCTCACACTCTTCCGCGAACGTTTGATCCCCTATTTTCTCCGCCATTCGCTCCACGATACGTAGAGTGGCGAGCCAGTATGTTGAGACGTGAATGGCGGCGCCCACCATATGCCACATGTCGTAGTACTCACCGTGGTCGGCATCGGGCAGACCGTCTCCGTCCCGGTCCACAGTGAACATAAATTTCATCTGCGCCTTGACCGAGGGATAAAACTCTTTCAGCATCGAGTCGTCACCGGTCACTTGCCAATGGCGATCGACCTTCTGGGCATAAACCTGCCCGTCGATGCTCAAAAGCTGGTCGTAAAGAGTGGGTAGATCCGGTTCCATCCCAAATCCTAAGATGGAAGGAACTTGTCCGTTCGCCTTCTGATAGTGTTTGTACTGCCGCAATTTATTGCGTGCGAGCTTGGGGAAAAAGATGTCGAGCGGCCAGTCGGCAAATTCGTCGTTGGCAATGCATGACATCTGAGGGCAGCAGAGCCTGCTTTCGTTTGTCGCGAACCCTCCCTCGGATCCCCACCAGTGTTTGGGATTGGTGCTCGTGACCCAAAAGGCTTGCTGGATCAGAGTAGCCAGGACATTAACCAACGAGTCTTGTAGCCACCCCGGCAAGTCCTGCTCACTATAGATCACGGTTTGCCAGGCGAGAATTCGCTGCAGCAAGGATTCATGATTCCCGGCTAGCCACTCGGCCACCTCACCGGCGCTGTGAAAACGACCAGCGTACATATTGCTGTATTCATACCCCGTCAGGTTCGCTTCCCGAAACATCCCGTTCCACACCGGGGCATACCAACCCAACACAAAAGGAATGGTCTTGGTTTCACCCGGCTTCAAGGAGAAGTCGACGGCTATGCTGGCGCCCGGGTCGCTGACGCCCGGTGTTGGCAATGTCCCAGAAAGGGCGTTCCATCCCTTTCCGGTCAGTTCGCCGCCCACCATCACATCTTTGGCCCCGATCACACCGAGTGCGTAACTGTAGAGTTTATTGCCCCATTGAGTCCCGACGACTAGACCCGTGAATGAGCCCTTTACCCGCTCGCGCTGATAACTTAGAGCGGCGGGAACCGATCGCGACTTAACATTACCTTCCTGGAAGGCAATCTCCTCCTGACGTGGACCGTGAAAACTAAAACCCAGCCGCCCCGTCTGGGTTGTATTGCTCCCGTTATGAAGTTGTACCTGGAAGATCGAACCAGGGGTATTCGAGCCTGCTTCATCGCCGGGAAAGAATGGGGTCCAGGCTCGGAGGCTGACGCCGACCGGCGCTTCGGTCTGGTACTCCACATCTGCAACAGGGTAGTGACCCCAGTAGTGGATGTCCTTCGCCCTCTCCACACCCGTCACTTTCTGTAGTGACATTACCCAGGTTTTACCTCCTACGGCGAGTCCCAGAAACGGCAATCGCAGAGTAGGAAGCTCCTCCTCCACGAGGTGGCCCGTCTCTTCCCCTTCCTCCCTTTTCCGGCAAATAACATCCTGTTCGAGGAAGGCATTGAAAATCGTACTGTAGTAATCGAGTGTTCCATCCGTCTGCAGGTACATGAATCCGGTACCTAATCCGCCCAGCGGGACCCCTTCTTTCGACGATGCGCCGCGATAAATGACTCCGGGAACGGAATTCGGAAAACCCTCAGCCTTAAGATCCACCCACTGGGAGGCGGGAAGATTGGTAGCGAACAGGGGCGTCTCTGAGGTCTGGCCAACCCCAGGGTCCACATCAATGTCCGACTCTACTTCTCCGACTTCCAGAAAGACGTCATAACGCAAGAATTTGCCGGCCCTTGACCACAGCCCCGGCACTTGGAACGGTTTGAATCCGACTTTTTCGACCCGGATTCGATACGTCCCCACATCCAGCGAGCCTTGGTACAGGCCGGATTCATTCGTCTGCAGCTGCGTCCGCCGCCCCGTGCCTAAGTCGGCCAGAGTAACACTGACATTAGGGATTGGTGCTCCGGAGGCATCATGGACCACGCCGCTGATCTCACCCTTTTCGGTCCGCAGCAATTCCGGCTGCGGGACATTAAGCTGAGATTCCGGAGGCTGAGAGGAACCCCCTGCTCCAGCCACATTCCCGGGTCCTATCTCTGCCAAACTGACCGCAGTTGCGGCCGCTTGCAAGAAACTGCGACGCGAAACCATGTTTCTCCCCTCCTGAGGTCAATAACTAGCGTGAAACTCCTTGCAGTTTTCAAGTTCAACTAAGGCTCTCGCTTTTCTCCCCCCTCCGTGCCACGTCGAGGTCCGCTCTGACAGCCCTGTGCAGTCCACGACCGGCTCCCTCTACCTCAAGACGCTGATCACGCTAGGCTGCCAGCTTTGAACATGCTGTTGACTAGCCCTCCGGGTTCAAGAAGGGTCGAGAAATCTCCGCCTGCGAGGGCCGCCGCGGCCATCCAAATCGAGTAGTTAAACCAATAGTCCCAACCGTAACTTACTTCACCCGTATCTCCCTGCGCGCTGCAGCAATTGACGCCATCCCACATATAGCCCCAATGGCAATAACCCAGCTCCAGATTCTTTCGAAGAAGATCCAGGCCAAAATCCTTGTGGCCTTCGTAGATGGAGAGGATGCTGATCCAAATCACTTCGTGATTGTTGTAAATGTATTTGCCGGTCAGATAGAGGTTACTCTTCCCCGTCCAGACGCTTCCGTCAGCATTGGAGAAGTTAGGCGGCATCCCAAGCTTGCTGATTTTGCAAACCTTTTCGCGCATCACCGCTAGAACCTTTTCCACGTTAGCTTTGGGAAATACCTTAGGAACGCCACTTAGGTGGGCGAAATATTGTCCATTGAGTTGGGGCGAGAAGAAGGCGTCAAACTCTTGCCCCGTCTGAGGGTTCTTGAACACCAGGTAGTGGTCTCCCCGCCAGAGATACTTCTGCATGGCTTCCTTGCCCGCCCCAATCATGGCGTCCAATTTAACGGCATAGTCCTGATCGCCCATCCGTTCCGCCCACTCACGCATCATCTCAGCGGCGACCAAGCGGAATCCTCCGGCGTGAACGACATAACCGGACATTGGCTGGTCTTCAAACCACTCCCCCCCCCCGCCCTTCGGCATGGCTATGATTTGAGATAGGCCCAGGTCGGGATTCAGTCCAAACGAGTATTCCAATTTCCGCTTCGCGGATTGGTAGAACTCCTTCAGGAAACTATCGTCGCCGGTTGCTTTCCATTGCCAGTACAACTGCGTCATATAATTGCCAGGCGCCATCACTTCCTGGGCTCCGTAGATGCCGGGAGCTGCCATCTCCATCCACGGCCCAAACCGAAAAGGCAACTGACCTTGGGCGTTCTGACCTGCTCGAACGGCTCGAAGAGATGACAGCGCCAGGTCAGGAAAGAACATTGACAATACTGGCCCCGCCATCGCCATGTTGGATAAGGTCGACGTCTGTGGGCAGGAGCGCGGCGATTCGTTCAATGCGAACACCCCATCCTCCGGCTTGCACCAGTTTCCAATCGGAGTCTTTGCCTGTGCCCAAACACTGCAGGGCGCAAAATAGTAAAACGCATTGATCAGCGAATCTGCCAGCCAGCCCGGAAGGCCCTTTTCCTCGTACAGCACCGATTGCCACGAAATGATTCGCTTCAACAAGGACTCATGGTTGCGAGCGAGGAAGGTAGCCACCTCTCCCGCATCGGCAAAACGCGAGGCATACATGTGGGTGAAACGTTTTCCAGTGGTAAAGTTGCCGGGGCCATGGTGATTGATGGGCTGCTCAATGGACTGCCCGCCCGTTCCTGGGTTGCCATTTCCCTCCCACTCGGGGGCATGCCAGGCCAGAACTATTCGGATCCTTTTCGTTTCATCCGGTTCCAGGCTAAAACCCACAGCCAGTGAGCAGCCACCATCATCCGAGTCATGAGGGATCGCCGGCAGACCTTTCTCAATCGCACGCCACTTTGGCGCGTCCATCCCCAGTCCGCCACCCGTGCGCACATTCTCCTCCTCCAGCGCGCCGAGCACGTAGCTCATCCCCCAACCTTTGTCTTCCACCCAAGTGCCGGAAAGCCCTCCGGGTGCTCCGCGCCGTTCCACATGGGGCTCGGGAAGAACCGGCTCCGCCGCAAGACTCCCCCAACCAAGCACATCGTTTCGGGACTGATGCTTCTTAAAGCCCGGAAAGCTAAAGGCCAGAGTTCCTGCTTGCCGAGTCGTGCTCGAATTCCTCAAATAAACCTCAAACACCGCCCCGGGGGTGTTCGATGTCTTGGAATCTCCGGGAATAAAAGGCGCCCAGGCCCGCAGGCCGACACTCACCGGAGCACTGGACTTGAACTGCAAATCTGCAATTGGGTAGTGTCCCCAGTAGTCAATCGCATCCGCCTCCTGCACGCCGTTCCCACCCCAATGCATCGTGGGGGGGACGCCCATTGTCGGTCGGCAGGCCCCGGCATAATTTTTGGCATGCGCCGTAGTCAGAACCCACACCTTGCCGCCTAAGCCAATTCCCAGACACGGAGTGTTGAGCGGTCCCCCAGTCGGGCAGTAGTGGTTAAAGATCGAACTGTAGCCAAAGGTGCCAGAGCCCTCAATGTATAGCCCTCCCGTATCAATTCCCCCTAACGGCACTCCGGACACCGGTCGGGGCCGCTCCTCATCCTCAAACGCCCACTTGTCCAGGCTACGATAGACAATGCCAGTCACCGGCGCAGAGTAGCCCAAAGCTCGAAATTCCTGCCATTCAAACGACGGTAAATCGGCGGGAAACAAGCGCCCTCGCTCTAAGTTCGCAATCGCTGATCCAGGAGCAGAAGAGCTTCCTGCTTGAGGCGCAGTCCCGAGTTTCGGCCACGGTAAACTGACCACACCTGCGGTCGACTGCAAAAACCTCCGACGTGAGGGCATTTCACACCTCTTCTTATTGGCTGTGCTTCTCTAGCCGCAAATTCAGCAGTGTAACGTTGGTTGGTGCTGGGAGTACGAAACAGCAGCTTGCAGGACAGTCCCGACGTCTGACGCAGTTCGCGATGCTCGGCTAACTGTGCCGCTGCCTCGCGAAAGGTCCAGTCCTCACAACGCATCAGGCACAAAATGCCCAGACGTTGCCGCAAAGCGAATTTGTGCTTACTGAAGCGAGTTCGATAGGGTCGGAGCATCGCCAGTCCCATTTCCCGAGCGGTGTGGGCAAGTGCCTCGAGACCAACTTCGGCCATTGAACTGCTACCGTCTTATCAAATGACCCTTGTCAAGGGGCTGGCATAATCAAATCGCTCTGGTCAGGATGTCAACTAGAACCAACGGGGCGCTTAACATCGCAGGGATATTAAGCGCCTCATCAGCGCTTTTCTTGCTAGAACTCAAATCCGAGGTGGAATTGGACAAGCCTCGGCGGTTGGGCACCGAAGATTTGGCCAAAGGTCGAAAGATCTATGTTATTACTCGGCTTATTCCATCTAACCCGATTGAAAATGTTGCTAAAGTCCGCCGAAAATACCAGAGTCTTCTTCTCCCCAAAGCTGAACAGCTTTTGGGCGGAAAAGTTCTCATTTTCAAACCCGCAACCCCTAACATTCGACAATATCAGCGTGTTCCCAATGGCGAAAGGGGCCGGATCGGTAAAGGCAGCGCGATTGAGGAATTGGTTGCCTGCGGGGTTGTTTGGAATGTAATTTCCACAGCTGTTCGAGGTCTTAATCGGAACGCCCAGAACGCGGTTGGCCCAAATCGGTCCGAACCCACCCGGGATTGCTTGATTGGTCGCGAGCCGCATTGGGTCGCCCGAAAAGTATGAGTGAAAACCGGCCACGCGCCAGCCACCCACTGCCTGTCGCAAGACTGCATTATTTGTGGAAAGCCATCGTTTTCCACGACCCAAGGGCAGCTCGTACACATAGCTAATCTCGAGATCTTGGGGCCGGTCACAAGAGGTCGCAAAGACGCACGGCATCACCCACTTGTTCTTCCACCGCAAAGATTCATGCTGGTCCAGATAACCTCCCGCATTAACGTCATAGCCCTGATTGTACCAAGGCCCCCCATTGGTCAATTCTTTCGAGACCGTGTAACTCCCGAGGACAGTTAAACCGTTGCCGACCTGCTTTTGGACGGCAAATTGCGCCGAGTTGTACTCACTATACCCTTCCGGACGAGCAAAGTTAGATACTTGCGAGTACTGGGGAAAAGGGGTCAGAGCCTGCGCGACCGAGCCGTTAAATCCCGGGTAAGGGCTCGGGATGCCCAAAGCCTGCGCTTGAGGGGAATTAATATTCAGAAGCAATGAGCTGCCATACTTCAAATCCGCCAAAGGAATCTGATCCATCTTAACGGACCCCTGCGGCGTGCGATGGGCCATATTGCCGACGTAGTCGGCCTTGACGATTATCCCTCCCGGCAACTGCCGCTCGATGCCGAAGTCAATATTTTGAACTCTTGCCGGCACAAAACCGTTTTGAGGCCAATACGCAGCATTTGTGCCGTTCGCGATCGAGGGATTCAAATTCGGAAGAGGCGGCGCCGTAAAAGGAATTCCATGTGCTTGGTCCCACTGGAAAGCTGGGGTCACTCCCGCATCCAGACTCGCCTCGGTGCCGGTCCAGAGCCATCCCGCCGACCCTCCATTAAACGGTAACCCATACCCGCCGGAGAACACGCCAAAGAGGGCGTTATTGGAAAGACCGTAACTTGCGCGGATGACTGTCTTGGAGTTTAGAGAGTATGCGAGTCCTATCCGCGGCGACCAGGCGTTGCGAAGGGGCGCCATTCGATCAAGCCCGTTTCGCCCAGCACCCATACCCCAAAAGGTCGTGGCGCCGAGGTATCCACCCACTGCGGGATTTGGAATGTTCGGATCAAAATTCGACATCCGATCGAACTGCTCGCGGGGAGGGTAAAACAAGTCCCACCGCAATCCGATGTTCACGGTTAGTTTGGGGCTCACCCGCCATGTGTCTTGGCCGAAAATCCCGTAGGCTCCCGATTGGTATTTAAAGTCGCCCGCGTTGCTCACCGTGGCACTGTCCAGCTGGCCCAGCAAAAAGCTGGCATAGTCGACTCCGGTCTGTCCAAAAGTCGGCAGTGCAGTTTCCAGTCGGTTAAAAGAGAATACACCCATACAATTGCTGCACGTGTGGGCAGTAATGTTGTTGTTCAGATACTCCCCGCCGAGCTTGATGTTGTGGTTTCCCTTTGCCCAACTGAAATCCGCATTCGCTGGAATTATCCAATCCGGGCTATTATTTTGTCCGCCCCTCCAGTTACCGAGAGTCGGATAGTTTTGGAACAATATTTCGGGGGTTACATGGTTGTAGGTGTTCTGTATCCCTAGTGTGGTGCCTCCTGTGGTTGATTCCGGGAACCGACTCGCAAACGTGCCGTTCGGGTTGGCGTTCCCCGCTACCCGCACAGCGAAAACTTTGTTTGTACCAATGGTCGCCGTGTAAACAATCCGTGCCCGAACGTCAAACACAAGATTTATTGTGTCCGCCGAAATGATGTGGGCCACCGGGAACCCTCCCGAAACATTGCTCATACTCCATTGGTCCCACCCGACACTAATTCTCTGTCGGCCATCCCCAATAAGATGGTCGATCTTTACAGCACCCTTATTAGTGTTGACAGGGCTGGACGTACTTACCCCAACCCAATTCTGCAATACGCCTGGCAGGTTTGGAGCAGGAAACCCGGCCTGAACCGCTTTAGAAATCGAACTTAACTCGCTGGGCGGAATCACATTCAACTGCCCGTTAGATTGAAACGGATCGCGTACGATTGTTCCGTTGGGAAGGGTTCGAGTAGTCGTAGGGTCGTAGATCTCACCTGTGTAAACTGGCCTGCCAAGAGCATCGGTCCCAATCTGGGCCCCCAACCATTGGCTGAAGTCTCCGTTTTCCATTTGCGCGGTGGGAACGGTGCCCGTCGACCCCGCTGCGGCAGTCCGGTATCGAAATCCCGAATACATGCCGAAAAAGAAAGTTTTGTTCTTTCCGTTGTAAACCTTGGGAATCACGACTGGGCCGCCCAGCGTGAAACCGAACTCGTTTTGCTTGTTAATACTGACGGAGCTGGCGAAGAAGTTGCGCGAGTCGAAGGCGTTGTTGCGCAAATACTCAAATACATTCCCGTGGAGCGCGTTCGTCCCCGACTTTAGCACCAACGCTACTCCCACGCCGCTATTCCAGCCATACTCGCTCGAGCCAGAGGAAATCACACGCATCTCCGCGACCATTTCTGGGGGCGGCTGAAAGTCGTCTCGAATCTCTCCGTGGGCACTTACACTCCCCCTCACTCCGTCCACGGTATAACTCTGCCCGCCTCCTGGCGATCCAGAAATTTGAGTGGTCTCGATGCCTGTAGAGCTAAATGGCGCGTCCGCTGCCGTACTCGGGCTCACACCTGGCATTGTCCTAAGCAGGGACAGCGTTCCCCTGTTGTTCCCCAGCATGAGAACCGGCAATTCCGCCATTTCTTCCGTTACTCGAGTGGTCCCTGCGGAGGTAGCGGACGTGTTAACCTCGGGCGCGATTGCCGAGACTTCCACGATTTGGGACGCTTCGCCTACTAGCAACTTGAAGTCGAGTTTTGCCGTTACACCTGCCTCGACCAGCACTCCTTGTTTCAGCGTCTTGAACCCCGTCGCGCCAAGCGAAAGCGCGTACTCGCCGATTTTGAGATCCAGCAGGGTATAAGCACCTGTCGCGTTCGTTGTCACTTTGGTCACGGTGTCTGTGGAGATGTGCCGAGCTGTTACTGACACGCCCGGCATAACGGCCCCGGAGGGATCTGTGACCGTCCCCACAATTGAGCCCAGATTCTGCTGAGCGACAGCTGGAAGGCTGAGGCTCCAAATTGCTATGGTTAACAGTAGAAGCGTGCGCACTAAACCAAATCCTCTTCGCCGCTCAACATCTTCAACGGTTCCTTGGCACATGTTCATGCTCCTCCAAGAGAGATTTGTGCTCTCAAAACGGAAGCCTTCCTTCCTCGCAACCCTTCTATAGGGGATGTCCCATGTCCTATGAATTTGGGATACTACGCCAATATTGTGGTTTGTCAAGTTTTTTTTTAACCCCTGTCATTATTCACAACTGTACGGTAATAAGTTTAATAGATCGAGGTACTTGCCGACCGCAGCATTGTTGAATTTATCGTCCCTTCTGCGAAAGGGCTTGGAAGAATTGGCTTTTCTCAAGCCGATGTAAGGCTAAGAGTATGTGACTCGAGTAAAGACCGAGTTCCAGTCCGAGGCGCTTGCGAGGGATCGCCAAGGGTACGTGGGCGCCGGCGCGAGATAATTACTGGTCAAGAAAGTCAAAGTTTTCTGGGTTTCGGTATTGGGGTAGCGGCTGCACCGCAAGCGCACCGCATAGATGCTGGCGGGGTTAGAAACTTTGTAGTCGCATTAGATAGCTCATGTATTCAGGAATCCGTTGCACAAATTGAGAAATCGCGGTTGTTTAGAATCATTGTTTTTCCCTTTTTTGCACCCAAATGGTCCTTGATCTTCCGCTATGCAACCAATATTCAAGGGCAGTTTTCAGAGACCCCGCGCTGGAAAGGCGTCCACCGTGTTTCAACCAACCTGCGAGGTTCCTAGACATTCCGCAGTGGACGTGGTAGATTTTCCGTGAGGCGTTGGCTATTCATGGGACATCCCATAAATTTATTAAAGCAAGTATCAGGGCAGCCCAAGACCGTGGGCCACGAAATCACTGCACATCTGATTCAGGCCATTGTAGATGGGGATTACGCACCTGGTGACAAGCTGCCCTCGGAACCCAAGCTATGTAAGTCATTACAAATTGGAAGAAACGCTCTGCGGGAGGCATTAAAGGCTCTATCTCTAATCGGATTGATACGCGAGGAAAGGGGCAGGGGAACATTTGTGTGCGACCGTTCTGAGTTTCTGATTCGACCTCTTTCGTTCGGCCTGGACGGGGATATATCGATGCAATCTCTGACGGAAGTTCGCCAACTGATTGAAGTGGAATTGGCAGGTCTGGCGGCCGAGCGCGGTAATCAGGAGGAGATCCAACTCATAGCTCTCTGGGCGGGTCGCGGCGATAACTTGGCGGGTCTGGAAAGGCGCGATGAATACGGCGCCGTCGATCACGCGTTCCACATCGCAATCGCCTCAGCGGCTAATAACGTGCTTTTGAGCCGGTATCTAACCTCAACCCGAAACCTAATTGATAAACTGTCCTCCCGCGAGCATTCGTTCCCTCCCGTTGGATGGGAGCGTGGGCTTAGCGAGCATAATGAAATCTTGAACGCGATCTGCGGAGGAAACTCGGCAGAAGCGCGTCAATCCATGAAACGGCATCTGGTTGGCTCAGCCAATCGATTCCTTGCATCAAATCGAGGTCCGGTAGCTAATTCGGTGCCGACACGGTGGGCTGAAGGTTGATTAAGGTGATTGTCGCTCGTAATTTGCAAGGCGCTTCACTGCTACGTGTCTACTCCTCAGCACGGGGTCCAAGAACGCTAGTAAATTTCTGTGGCTAACTACTCGAATGTGATTCCAAGTTCGAATTGCTGTAGACGCACTGACTCAAACGAGAATTCTCCAATGCAACGGCGAGCGCACGGTGAGACTTGGCACTGATGATTTCCTTCGATCCCCACCAAACTTCAGCAATCCGTGAGGCACTGTTCTGCGAAGTCTGGCTTGTCTGATCTTGATTGGGCCCTTGCAAACATGCGGGTCGCAGATCCATGCTGAAGAGAAGTCCGCGATTACTTCTCAAGACGGAAGGCCCGCGAGAGGCCCCGCCTCAGCAATGGGGGAATAAGCTCCGCGCCAAGATTTTCCCATAGTTAGCATTAGTTAAATCGAATGAGCTTGCAACCGTTGATGGCACTTTGGGAAAGGAAACCTGAGGACCTTGATGGAAAATGCAGACAAGTTCAGAAACAAAATTCGCGCCGGCCAGGTGTGCCTTGGGTCAGGCATCAGCTTTATTGATCCCACCGTAACTGAGGCATTGTGCACCGTATTTGACTTCGTCTGGATTGACATGGAACACAACGCCTTGTCGCTCGAATCTGTCCAGAACCATATTATGGCGAGCAAGGGTACTGACACAACTCCGCTGGTGCGCGTGCCATGGAACGACGCTGTGCTGATCAAGCCGGTTCTCGACATCGGCGCTGCCGGCATAATCGTGCCCATGATCCGCAACGCAGATGATGCGGCACGGGTAGTGGCGGCATGTTCTTATCCTCCTGCCGGCGTTCGAGGTTTTGGACCGCGGAGAGCCAGCAACTTCGGAAGAGTCGGCGCAGAGACTTTTTGCCAACAATCAAATGAGTCTATCCTGAAGATCGTTCAGATTGAAAATTCTGGTGCGGTCGACAATTTGGACGAGATTCTGAAGGTCCGGGGATTGACAAGTATCGTCGTCGGGCCCGCAGACCTTTCACTCTCGATGGGGCATGTAGGCCGGTTCGACCACCCTGATGTGATTCGCACTATTGAAAGAATCATCTCCAAAGCACGTAAGAGCGAAGTCATTGTGGGCATCGCATCTAGCGAGGATCCCGAGAGTATGATACGTTGGATCGAACTGGGCGCCCAGTGGGTCTGCATGGGGAATGATACGTCGCTCATGCTTCGAGCGGCCGATCAGGTGGCTGGTCGTGTCCGTGGTCATATGAGCACCGCCCAAACCAAGAGCTCGTCCGCCTAAATCCCGTCGGCGCACATGAAGATGGAGTTTTGAGCACCCGCAGCGTGACTTCAAGATGGGATAAATTAGGAATATGTGGGCTGCAGGCTCAAGTCCTTCGGACTCTCCCAACATTGAAAATTGAAGATATTAACCCTGCACGGCATTCCACTCTCTGCCCCTGTCCCCAAAAGCTTCATATCCGTCTGCGGTAACAGCAACGGTATCTTCCAGCTTGACGAACCCCACCTCTGGATTCCTCAGATCCGTCTCAATGGAGAGGACCATGCCGGACTGGAGGGGCCGACTTGCATACACTGCCGGATAAGGGATTGACCCCGTGCTGGTCAGGTGAGGAGCTTCATGCTGGATCAGACCCATTCCATGAGCCAAGAAAATCATCTGGTTTCTATGGGGGCATCTCGCCTGCTCAGCCAGAGCCTTTTCAACAATCTCGTTTCCTGTTGCTCCCGCCCTGACGGCAGCGCGCGCCGCCGCTTGTACGGCCTGCACCTCGGCAAGGAGGTCTGTCATGAGCTTGGTCGGGGTGCCCATCACAGCCATTCTGCAAAGGTCGCCGATGTAGCCGTTCTTGTTACCGCCGGAGTCTAGGGAAAGAATGCTCCCTTCCTCCCAACGCGCCTCGGATGGTACCCTGTTGTCCGTTCGGCCTGTGCAGGCAAGGCAATACTCAAAGTTCAATCCGCGGTTCACTTCCTCACGCCGCACATGCTCGGCAATCTCGCGTGTTGTTGTCCCAGCCGTCGTATTGGAAACCACCTCAAGCAATGAGTCGACAATCAATTCCGAGGCCTCTTTGAGAATGGCCAATTCCTCTGGACGTTTAACGGCGCGCAGCTCGTCCAGAATGGGGTGCGCTTCAATGAATTTGGCGCCAGGCAATTCCGACTGAAGAGCTGTGAAGCAGTCAGTTGGCAGAAACGCCCGTTCTACTCCCACAACTCCGGCAGCAAAACCCAAATGGCGAATAAACCCGGCAGCTTCTGTGCCGGTTTTTTCGCTATACCAAGAGTTGTTCCTGACATTCTTAATCCAAAAGGCGGGCTCCAATGCCTGTTGAGTGCCCTCTCCCTGACAGCCAACATAAAATCCCATCTCCGGCCGCCCCTTCACATATCCCAAGCAAGGGAGGTAGCGACTTACACCAATGGAGTCCTTGTGAGCGAAGAGAAAAAACCGATATCCGCCCAGCAAATATTGGACGTTCTCCTTTGAAGTAGCGAGCACCACATCAATGCCGGCCTGGTCCATTAACGCGTCCAGTTTTCCGGTAGAAAACGGTGGGGGCATCGGCTTTCTCCTTGATCAATTAAGTTGGAGAGGCGCTAGGGTCTCCGCTTATCGCCGTCATTCGCTTCGTTATAATCGGCAGGGGAAACACGGACAACCGAGAATTCCACATTAGGGATCAATTGCGCTCGCTGGCGTGCCCCGCGTCAGCTGATTCACCCGTCACGGGTTTAGCAGACTTCGCGCTGGCTTGAAACCAGAGAGGCACCGGAGCCTTCCGCAGTAGAATCTTGTTTAGAAATCCGGCCGAGAGAGAGAGGCTCTCCTCGGGCTCAGTGAGTGGATCCTCGGTCTCGATTGAAAGCACACCATCATAGCCGACTAGGCGTAGCGTGCTGATGAAATTCCGCCAGAATTTCCCCGAATGTCCATATCCCACCGTGCGAAAATTCCAGCTGCGGCGTTTATTAAGCTGGAAGAAATCCTTGGGATCCAGAACGCCGTTTACCCGCGTAACATGCTGATCGACGAGGAGATCTTTAGCATGGACATGGCAAATGTGCCCCTCGAGAACCCGCACAACCTCAATGACGTCCATGCCCTGCCAAAACAGGTGAGAAGGATCGAGGAGGCAGCCAACAACCGGGCCGACAGCGTCACGCAGATGCAAGAAGGCTTCCGGATTGTAGACCATGTCGCCGGGGTGCAACTCGAAGCAAAGGCGCACTCCATGATCCTCGGCAATCTTGCCATGCTCCTTCCAGTAGGGAATCAGTCGTTGCTCCCATTGCCAGTCATACATCTCCAAATTGCGAGGCGGGAACGAAAAGAGGATCCAGTTGGGAGCCTTATCGCCGGGTCGGGCTTCCGGCAAACCTGCGATTAGAGTTACATGTTTTATTTCTAGCTTCTGAGCAAGGGCGCAGGCTTGGCGGAATTCGCGATCATAGGCATGGGCGATATCCGGATCTGGGCTTAGAGGTTCGCCGTGCATGGCGAGCGCGCTAATGTCCATTTCGAATTCAGCCAGCGTGCTTCGAAAACTGTCCAAAGCTGCTGGATCAGACAGCAATCTCGCGGGGTCGCAATGGTTCTTAGGAAAAAAACCACCCGCCCCGATCTCAATTGACTTCAAACCGAGCGCGTGCATTCGTTTTGCATTTTCTCGCAAGGAAAGATTCATAAAAACAGTTGAAATTGCCCCCAAGTGCATAAGCCCCTCCTCCCTGGATTCAATTCTTGATTTTGCCCATAGCATTGACTGGCCGAGGCATGCTCTATTGCCGAAAGCTCGCGCGAAGCGATGGATGCATTGAAACGGAGTGAAATCGCGTCAATGCCAGTCACGCTCGTTTGCAAGTCACCAATTCGTAGTGCTCGCTTGCCGCTATCGTGCAAAAACATCCATTCCCCCACGGCGCTTCCTTACTCCACCAAGTGGACAGTGCACGCCGGAACAGTTGCTGTGATCTGACCAGATTCGACCATTTTCTGCGTCGGTCCATTTATAGTCTTCGAGTGTACTGGCATTTCTGTCGGAGCACTTCGAAGTATACATAGGATGTCCCATGTACAGCGATAATGCCCATGGTAGTCGAGAAACTCAAGTTGTCAAGAGCTATTTTCCCCTGCTCCTCTCCGAATTGTACCTGCCTATCGGGGCCTCCTATGCGTCATAATAGGCACTGGTCCCATCAGACCATCGGTAAGTTCCCTAGACATGGGTCAGCGGTCGTGATACATTTGTTCTAGCGAGGTGGACAGTTTCATGGGACATCCCATTCATGCCTTGAGTCGGATTTCAAGGCCGAAAAGCACTATAACTCAGGAAATCGCGGCACAATTGATCCGATCAATTGTCGATGGACACTACAAACCTGGCGACAAGCTACCTTCTGAACCGGAATTATGCGATTCATTCCAAATCGGAAGAAACGCCCTAAGGGAGGCATTAAAGGCACTGTCTCTTATCGGGTTAATTCGCGAGGAACGGGGTAGGGGAACTTTCGTGCGCGAACGTTCTGAGTTTCTAGTTCGACCTCTGTTGTTTGGCATCGAGGATGGATTTGATTTGCCGTCTTTGCTTGAAGTCCGTCAACTCATAGAAGTGGAACTAGCTGGTCTCGCGGCGGAGCGTGCTAGTCGTGATGAGATCCAAGTGATTGAACAATGGCTGGGACGGACTGATACTTTGGGGCAGGCGGAAAGAACTGATGAATATCGGTCGGCCGACATGGAGTTCCATTTTTCTATCGCGTTAGCCGCCCACAATCCGCTAATGAGCCGGTACCTGACTCTGACCCGAAACTTGATCCATAACTGGTATCCTAGCCACGAGGCGTTCTTCCCTCAAGGGCTGCAGCAGGGTCTTTGCGAGCATCACGAGGTCTTTAATGCAATCCAAGGAGGGCTGGCTGTGGAAGCGCGCCAAGCCATGAACCGGCATCTCGTCGGCTCCGCCAATCGGCTCCTCTCGGCAATACGGAACCGCGAAGTACGTGCCTAATTGGTTTCGTCTCCAATCGGAATCAACATTATATCAAATAGGTAACGCTCCACGTTCTTCGACCTGTCGGCCTCGCCTCCTGCAAAGCATTTGACGGCCTAGCCCGAAGCAGATGTCGGTGCGCCGCGGGTGAAAAGGATCCGCTGCGAAGATGCGTGAGTTGCTCCAGGGCTCCAGATGATTGGGGATTTCCTTTGTTGGAATTCCTTGACATCGGAGATTGATCAAATCGGTAGTTCATGAATGGCGTCGCCCAACGACTGAAGACTCGACTGATTTAGGAATTACGGCCTATGGCGAAGTATTTTTCGCCGGCCTAAAGCTTAACCAGCTTTAACCAAAATACCTCTGACTCGGCAAGAATTCGGCACATGAGTCAAGTCCATGCGAGCGCAAAAGGGAATGCAGCTTGGCTCTGCCGGGTGAATAGAGCCCAGGCTTAGCATCGCGCAGAAACTAAACCTGGGCGGAGTAAATAAGAGATAATGCCTGTCTCGAGTAGTTCGGAATCAACAGCAAATCTGACATCGTCGCGGTCCGCTGTTTCCTGCCCTCTCCAGAGATAGCGGTCAGTCAGACTTACCATGCTGTTTTCAAGGCCGATCTTAGGCCAACAGCTTCTGCACGACATTTCCATGCACGTCGGTTAAGCGGAAATCCCGTCCCTGAAAACGATAAGTGAGCTTCTTGTGGTCAAAGCCGAGCAATTGAAGGATCGTAGCGTGCAGATCGTGCACGTGAACTTGATCCTTGGTGATATTAAAACCGAGATCGTCACTTTCGCCGATGGTAACCCCAGGCTTAATGCCGCCGCCCGCAAGCCACATGGTGAAGGCGTTTGGGTGATGATCGCGGCCGTCGTTCCCGCCCTGGACCATGGGCGTGCGGCCAAACTCGCCGCCCCACACCACCATCGTATCCTTGAGTAAACCGCGCTGTTTCAAATCTTGTATGAGCGCGGCGCAGGCTTGGTCTGTATCCTTGCAGTTTTGTTGAATATCCTTGACGAGGTTACTGTGTTGATCCCATGCCTCGTGGTAGAGTTGCACGAAGCGGACGCCACGCTCCACCATCCGCCGCGCCAGGAGGCAATTGTTGGCAAATGAGGGCTTCCCCGGCTCGGCGCCGTACAATTCCAGAATCTCTTTCGGCTCGCGCGACAAATCCATCAGTTCGGGTGCGCTCGATTGCATTCGAAACGCCATTTCGTAGGAATTGATCCGTGTGGAGATCTCAGGGTCGCCCACGGCGTCCAGTTCCATTTGATTCAGGCGCCGGATGGAGTCCAGCGTATCTCGCTGTAGAGTCGCATCCATCCCACCCGGATTGGAAAGGTACAGAACGGGATCCCCGCTCGAGCGAAATTGAACGCCTTGATAAACGGTCGGAAGGAATCCGCTGCCCCAGCATGAATCGCCGCCGCTCGGCCCCAATTTGCCCGAACTAAAAACGACAAATCCGGGCAGGTCTTTCGACTCCGAACCCAGGCCGTAAGTAACCCACGCGCCCATACTGGGCCTTCCGAATTGAGTTGAGCCGGTATTCATCATGAGTTGGCCGGGAGCGTGATTAAACGCGTCGGTGACAATTGACTTCACGACGGCAATATCATCGACGACCTTCGATAAGTGGGGCAATATCTCGGAGACTTCTGTGCCGCTCTGCCCAAATTTGGCGAACTTAAACTTAGGGCCGAGCAGTTTAGAGTTGGGATTGATGAAGGCAGCCCGATAACCTTTGAGCAGATCAGCAGGAGGCAGTGTCCCATCGAATTTGGCGAGTTGAGGCTTATAGTCGAAGAGTTCCAGGTGGCTGGGCGCCCCAGCCATGAACAAATAAATGATATGTTTCGCTTTAGCGGGAAATTGAGGCTGTTTCAGCGCGAGCGGATCCACCGATTCGACGCTCGCCGGAGCTGCCAGACCGTCCTCGGTCAGCAGTCGACCAAAGGCGATCGCGCCGAGCCCAACCCCGCACTGTTGCAGAAACCAGCGCCGCGCGACGTCCTTAGGCTTCTTGCCGCGATACAGGTAGCCCTGACAGTTCATGGCTTCTCCTTATCCGTTAGTTCTTTGTAATCGTCTCATCCAGATTCAACAATATGCGAGAGACAGCCGTCCAGCCCGCAAGCTGGGCTGGCGTGAGACCCTTGGGTAATACGGATGCCATGGCCGGGCTGGCCCCCAATAGATCCCATGAATCCAAATCACCATCGCGGAATCTTTGCGTTTCCTTGTGCAAAAACGAAACCAACTCGGAGACCTCAGCAGGCTTCGGCCTGCGAGTCAGACAGCGCCGAAAGGCATACGTCATACGCGCGTCATCCGTACTGCCGCTCAAATACGCCCGCGCCCCCAGCGAACGAGCAGCCTCCAGCGACAGAGGTTCGTTTAGCAAGGTCAGCGCTTGAAGCGGGGTGTCCGAACGACCACGACGCACACAGGAAGAGTCACCGTTGGGGGCGTCAAACACCTGGAGCATGGGATACGGCACCGATCGGTAACGGAACGTGTAAAGAGCGCGCCGGAAGCGCTCATCACTCGCAGATTCCTTCCAGTGTTTCGTAGAGAAGCTGGCCGGAGCCACAAAAAGGAAGGCAGGAGCCGGCGGGAAAACGCTGGGCCCGCCAACTTTGGGATTCAGCAGACCGCTTGCCTCAAGTTCGATGTCGCGCACGATTTCCGCATCCACACGAAATCTTGGCCCGCGCGCCAGGAATCGATTGTAGGGGTCACGCTCATACAGCTCACGCGATACGCCGGAGGATTGCTGATAGGTTGCGGAGGTCACGATCAATCGATGCAATGTCTTCAGGCTCCAGCCACGGTCCATGAATTCGACCGCCAGCCAATCGAGCAGCTCGGGATGCGAAGGGGTCTCGGCTTGCGTGCCGAGGTTTTCGCTTGTCGCTACGATCCCAGTGCCAAAATAGGCCTGCCACACCCGATTCACGAGCGACCGCGCCGTGGTCGGTGAATCCCGAGCCGCCAGCCACTCAGCAAAGGTAAGGCGTGTGGGTTGCCCGTCTTTCCAGGATGAATCGTGCGGCAGCGGATTGAGGAAAGCTGGAACACCCGGCATCACAGCCTTGTCCGGTTTCAAAAAATCGCCGCGTTGTAGTACGTGAGTCTCTCGCGGCTCCGGCAGCTGCTGTAGCGCGAGCTGCGAGTGGCCTTCGGGGTGCTCCTTCCACAGTTGCGCGATTTGTTCGTTGGCTTCTTTCCATTCCGGGACCGTGGTCCGCCAGTAGCTGAACACGGTTTGCCTTTGGGCTGGAGATCGTTGCGAGCGTGGAATCGACAAGATTTGCCGAACGTTTATGGGCAGGGGATCGGCAGTTGCGCCCGGCGTCGTGGTGATAGATAGTCGAAACCGGCCGATTATATTCGAATCACCGGAATTCAACTCGGTGCTCCAGTCGTGGTTCTGAGTGAGGTAAATTGTGAGGACTGTGCCCTTGGGATTTGGAATCGGGGTCTGGGCCAGGAAAACAGCCTTGCGGGATTGATTGCGAAGCCCGGCCCCGGCGTCGATGCTCCATGCGGTTTCATCCTTGCCGTCGATGGCAAATTCCACAGAGCCGGTGACGTGATGCTTGCCGCTCTTATCATCAAACATGGGATCGAGCGGTGCCTCCGGTAGATTGATATCCGCCGTGGCGTTTGCGAACTTTATCTTTTTGCTTTTATCAAGGGCGTCAACCGGAGCCGCTTCGACCTCGAATTCAGTCAGCGCACAGCCTCCTTTCTTGGATCGCCCTGGACCATCCATAGGAAGATTGTGATCGGTCAGCAATTCCAATCGGAAGGCCGTGATGTTCTGTACATCAGTCCTCACCGTGAGTTTAAGACGCTGTTGCGGAGGAGCGTAACCCTGCTTCAGGACAGAGCCGTCCGGGAGATAGTAATACTTCTCGCTGCCGGTCGAGTCGGTATCAATCTCAGGGCGGACCACCTTCCAATCTGGCTGGCCCTGAATCGCCTGATCCTCCCATTTCGCCATACGCTCCTGCCAGTCCGGATTGTGATGCTGGAGCGCGACCTCGATTTCGCTGGTTCTACGGAATATCTCCGCTCGCTTCATCTGCTCCTGCGGCGTGTAGACGTGAACGCTGCCTTCTCCGGTGCTATTCAGAAAAGCGAACATGCGGTAGTAGTCTTCCTGTTTGAGCGGGTCGTATTTGTGGTTGTGGCACTGCGCACACTGGATAGTTATTCCGAGAATTCCCTTGCCTATCGCATCCATGCGGTCAAACATTGCTATCATCCGGAACTGCTCAGGGTCCGCACCGCCCTCCTCATTGACCATGGAGTTGCGTAGAAAACCTGTGGCTACAATCTCGTCCTGGGTTGCATGCGGAAGCAGGTCACCCGCGATCTGATCAATTATGAACTGGTTGTAGGGAAGATCATGGTTCAGGGCATTGATAACCCAATCCCGATAGAACCACACTTGTCGGGGTATGTCTTTTTCGTAACCGTTGGAATCAGCATAGCGGGCGGCATCCAGCCACACCCGGCCCCACCGCTCACCGTAATGCGGCGATTGCAATAGCCGATCGACTTGTTTCTCATAAGCGTTCTTGCTCTTGTCGGCAAGAAACGCATCCACTTCTTCCGGTGTCGGAGGCAGCCCAATCAGGTCCAGACTCAGCCGCCGCAGCAGGGTCACCCTGTCCGCCGGCGGTGAAGGCGAAAGGCCCTCCTTCTCGAGTCGAGCCAGAACAAAATCGTCAATCGGGTTTTTCGGCCAACTGGAATGCTTGACTTCCGGGACCGCAGGACGTTCGGGTGGAATGAAGGCCCAGTGCTTTTTGACCTCGACCGACTTGGCCGCACCCGCTTCCGGCCAGTCGGCCCCTTGCTCGATCCACACCCGGATCAGCTCAACCTGACTGTCAGGCAGCGGCTGGCCGCCCATCGGCATGCGGCTTACCCCGCCAAGCCCGGCAACGCGGCCGTATAAAGGGCTTTCCAAGGGTTTGCCGGGCAGGATGTCTTTGCCCAGGCTACCCCCTGCCATCGCCAGCTGCTTCAGGTCGAGGCGCAAACCACTTAGTTGGGCACTCGGCCCGTGGCACTTGTAGCAATTCTGCTGGAAGATCGGTTGAATGTCGTTACGAAAGCTCACTTGCCGGGCGGCGCCGGGGGCTGAACCATCTTTCGTCTGAGGCTGGGCTAACGGAATCAGCGAACCCAGACCAAGGCCGCATACAACGAAAGTGGATATGCGAATAAATTTTCCGAAAACCGGGCGGTTGGACATCGTTTTAATCATGGAAAAACCCGTGGCTGTATAAGATTTGTCAACTCGTGCTGAGAATAAAATGAGAAACGTCTAGTCGAGGGATGCATGAAGTTCCTGAAAGCCGCGTCTATGATTCGCCGAATCAGACATTATGGGATGTCCCATGTATTGCGGCCTCAATGGTGAATCAAGAGATAAGCTTTGTCAAGAATTATGTGCTCCATGTTCGCCGGGCCAGCCACTTTTTCACACGCCGGCAGCGGGCGAGGCGGTGAACCCGGAACGCTTGAGATATGTGGGGAGGGCGCTGCACGGGTTGAGGACTCAGATGCTTGCGGCTTGTTCGCCGCGCGCGCGGAGGCGGACTGAGTCCGTCAGCTGACGGATCTGGCAGCTGGCAGGGGCGACTGCCGCAGGAGTTGCGCCTCCTCGCCCGGATCACCGGGGTGGGGGAGGCCAATCGGCCTCTGGAGCACTACATCGGAGAGATGAACCGGAAATTCAGCGCCCCGGCCGCCCAGAGCGGACACGCGTTTATCCACTGCACGGCCACGAATCTGAACCAGATCTTTTCCGTGCAGCAGGGGCGCACGGTGGCCCAAGACAAGACGGTGCGCCTTGGTGCTCGCACCTGGCAGATCGAGCGCACCTGTTGGCGAGGGACGCTGGCCGGCTGCCTCGTAACAATCTGTGAACACTTGCACGGCCACGTCACCATGCTCGACGGACCCTACGTGGTGGGGCGCGGCGCGGCGTCCGGCGAAGATTTGGAGAAATCAGAAAGAGAGCGCGCCCCCCCTCGCTCACCTCTGCGATATCTCTATTGACGGATCGCGGTTCTCATGCCACTCCACTTGATGATGACATCCTTACCAAAGTATGGCATTGTCCCGTTATGCCGCACGACATGCTCTAAGTAGGAGGCTCTTATGAAGTCTTCAAGACGAAGCTTTCTCGGAACGATGACGGCGTCGGTTGCAAGCTTGGCGGCTCGAGAATCAGCGGATGGTAAAAGCCGGGTGCCAACCGCGACCGCGGAGACCACGCGGCCGCGCATCCACGCAAACTCCGCTGAGCCACCCAAGCTCCGCAAAGTTTACTCCTGGTGGTCGTTCATCGGATTGCCGCGCGGCGGCCCTGAGTGGACGATGGAAGAAAAATTCCGCCGCGCCAAAGAAGCAGGCTTCGAAGGCATTGAGATGATGGTGCTGGAGCCGAAGGATGAAGACCGCGTCCGCCGACTTCTTGATGAGACGGGCCTGTTCCTGGGTTCGCAAGGGCATCCCTATTCGGTCGCGGATTTCAAGACGTTTTTAGGTCAAGCGAAGCGGGTCCGCGCCGAGTACATTTTTGTTCACCCCGGCAACGCTTTCATGAGCGATGATGACGCGGTGAATCTGGTTCGAGAGGGCTATAAAGTGGCGTACGACCTCGGAGTTCCGATGACTCTGGAGACGCATCGCGGCACAGTTACGGAAAACGCTTATCGCGCCATCCACCTCGTCGAACAAATTCCACAGCTGCGCCTGACGGGCGATTTGTCCCACTACGGTATAGGCGGCGAAATGGGCAGTTTGCCGGCCGCGGGCTTAATCAAACGGCTCAGCCCGCTACTCGACCGAATCGATACCTTGCAAACCCGAATCACAAATGGCGAGCAGGTGCAGGTGGACGTGGGAGCGGGTGATGGAAAGCTGGCGCAGAACTGGGTGGAACTATGGGCGGAGGCAATTCGCCGCTGGCGAACGCAGGCGCAACCCGGTGATTGGTTCCCGTTCTGCACGGAGCTTGGTCCCCCGACTTATTCCATTCTCGACCTTGAAGGAAAAGAAATTTCCGACCGTTGGGAGCAGTCGCTCGTGATGAAGCGCCTCATGGAGCAGGCGTGGGAGAAGTCTAAGACGGGTTAGTTAGTGATTGTCGCAGAGTGCTCCGCCCCTGCGGACCGAAACGAGTA
>Ga0206987_1022_pt1 | contig 43001 bp, 43 predicted proteins | sample Alteio_BWMinCont_11_FD_153281 | JGI IMG/M metagenome (GOLD analysis project Ga0206987, IMG submission 153281) | Enriched cells from forest soil in Barre Woods Harvard Forest LTER site, Petersham, Massachusetts, United States -... | ecosystem: Environmental > Terrestrial > Soil > Temperate forest >... | reverse complement strand
ATCTGTCCGGGCGAATTTAATATTTCTTTTAAGAGGAGGTATATGCCCTCCATTTTTCAATTACCTTCTGCATATCGTCAGGTAATGATGATTCAAAATACATCTCTTTGCCGGTAGTGGGATGTGTAAAGCCCAGCGACATGGCATGCAGCGCCTGCCGGGGAAGCAGCTTAAAACAATTCTCAACAAATTTTGTATACTTCGCAGTAGCAGTGCCCCGAAGTATTTTGTCGCCGCCATATGTTTGATCGTTAAACAAGGGGTGCTTCAGGTATTGCATATGTACGCGTATCTGATGGGTGCGGCCTGTTTCAAGACGGCATTCGAGCACCGTTACATAATTAAAACGTTCCAGCACCTTGTAATGTGTTACAGCATTGCGTCCGTGTCCACCATCTAAAAACACCGCCATTTTTTTCCGGTCTCTGTGGTCACGTCCCACATGGGCGTTAACGGTTCCTTCCTCTTCCTTGAAATCGCCCCATGCCAAAGCAATATATTTGCGTAATACTTTCTTTTCGTGGAACTCCTTGGCCAGTTTAGTCATGGCCTTATCATTCTTGGCAATTACTAATAACCCGGAAGTATCTTTATCTATCCGGTGTATGAGTCCCGGGCGCAATTCCCGGAAAGGGTCTTTGCTGGGATGGGTTGATTTGGGTAAATTGCCTACATAATACACCAAAGCATTCATAAGCGTACCGGTAAAATTGCCTACACCCGGGTGTACTACCATTCCCGCTACTTTATTAATTACCATCAGGTCCTCATCTTCGTAAACTATGTTTAGCGGGATGTTTTCGGGTATCAGTTCAATTTCCCTTTTAGGATAAGGGAATACCACGCTTATTTCATCGGCTGGCCGGACTTTGTAGCTCGATTTGGTTGTTTTGCCATTTACCAGTACGTTGCCCACTTCAAGGGCTGCCTGTATGCGGGTACGGGTGGCATTTTCAATTTTGTGCAGTAGAAACTTATCTATCCGTAAGGGTTGTTGCCCCGGATCTGCCTTAAATGTAAAGTGTTCATACATTTCAGCATCACTTGTTGTAATATCCGGTTCTTCCGTTTCCATTGCTTGATTTTAAAAATAAAAAAGGGATATCCCCAATAGAGGACTCCCCTTTTATACTATAAATTGCTTTTACTAAGCTTACTTAGCAGCCTTAGCTGAATCGCCGTTCATTTTAGCTGAATCAGCTTTCATCTTTGCAGCCATAGAATCTTGTTTCATCTTCATCATGGAAGCAGCTTGAGCAGCTTTCACTGAATCAGCCATGTGCATAGAATCAGCTTTCATCTTGTCAGCTTTAGCTTTGTCTTCAGCGCTAGGACCGCATGCGATAAAGGCTAACATGCCTGCAGCGGCAGCAATTGTCAATAATTTTTTCATTTTTTGTGTAGGTTTGATGGATTAAAATAGGCCGCAAAAGTATAAAATTTTTTAAAATCCAAACAAAATTTGATATTTTTTTTGAATATCCCTATATTATTTTTGCGTAATAATGAATTCTGTCCGTCGATTTTTCTGCCTTCCTTCCTCTGTATCATTGTTTGCAACCGGGTTTGCAGCCCCATAGCCTTGGTAGCTCAGCCGGCCGGACTGTATGCCTTCATTTACCAAGGCCTGCATAACAGTAGATGCCCGGTTAGAGGATAATACCTGGTTAGCCGCATCGCTGCCTACATTATCGGTATATCCGGCTATTTTGACCTTTATATCGGGATTAGCCCGCATATATTTGGCAAATTCCTTAACTACGGCTATAGATATGGATTCTAGCTGAGCCGAATTGCTTTTGTAATAAATATCATTCAACACATAGTTGCCACCTGATGAAACAGGCTGCATATTGAAATCTATGGCTGTAGGCTTTCCGGTAAAGGTATCTTTAGCTGTTATAACGCCGGAGTTAAAAGCATACCCCTCTTTGTTCACGGTTACCACATATTCCTGTTTTTTGGATTCGTTAACCACTGCCGTGAAAGAAGCATTAGTGGTATCACTCATTACAGATGCCTTTTTATGGGTTTTTGCATCGGTAATGCTAACAGTGGCGCCTGTAAGGGCATTCCCATTATTATCTGTGATTGCGCCTTTCACCAAAGCCACTCTCTCAGGACGGGCTTCCGGGTATAGCTCAAATTCGTAGATGTCTTTTCCACCCACGCTTTCGCCATTGGTGCGGCTCGGGTCATCAGAGTCAAAATACCCTGTTCTGCCATCTGTGCTTACAACAAATCCTACCTCATCCCTATCAGAATTTATGGGGTATCCCAGGTTTTTAGGTGTCGACCACTCACCGGTTGAATCCATCCGCGAATAATAAACGTCGAATCCCCCAACCCCTCCCGGACGATCAGAGGAGAAGTAAAGCGTATGGCTATCGGTATGGATAAAAGGACTAATGTCATTCCATCTACTATTGATGGTTGGGCCTAAATTTGCCGCCGGCCCCCAATTTCCATCGGCATCTTTTGTGCTTTCCCAAATATCGCATTTACCATTTCCCCCCGGTCGGTTACTAGCAAAATAGAGGGTTTGCCCATCAGATGAAATACTGGGTTGGCTGGTCCATGAAGAAGGCTCGTTAATTTGCTCTCCCGCATTTTTTATATCTCCCCACTGCCCGCTGGCAAAATCGCAATAATAAACCTGGCAATTACCTTCTTGTTTGCAAATCGAAAAATAAAAATGGTTATTGTCAATGGTGATAGCGGGGCCCCCTTCATTATCACTTCCCCTGTTAAATGGCGGAGGTAAGGGGGAGCCGTTTTCAAATGTTCCGCCTGCTTTCCGATGGCTTATCATAAAATATTCTTTCATGCTTTCTTCAGACTGTACAGCCGAATTCATATCCCGTGGGAGGGGCATTTTCCGGGTAAAAAAAGCAAGCTGGTTATCGGGCGAAATCACAGCAAAAAAGTCGTCGTACTGCGAGCTTATGCCTTTTACCAAGTGGGGATCGAAAGGCACCTTGTGGGCCATAATGTCTTGTGAGAGTTGTTGATTATCCGTTTTTTGTTTGGCATCTTTCAGCTTTTGTTTTGCATCATACAAAAAGTCATCGTAGTTTTTCGAGTATTTTTTAACATCCTCATCTTTAAAGTCAAGATACTTTTGCAAGTAAGTTATGGCATCTGCATATTTACCGGCCTCGTAATAACTTAAGCCTACATAATAGTAAGGGTCGGAATGATAATGGGGGCAGTTATTTATAACGGTCATGAAATAAGGAACTGCCGGGTCAAATGAGCTTTGGTTGGTATAAGCGGTTTTAATATAGTCTTCGGCCAAGGCAAAATTGGCAGCTACATAATCCGGTTGAAGTTCGATGGCCTGTTTTAAAAAAGCATCCCGTTCAGCTTTCTGGTACTTTTTCATATCAATCCCTTTGTTGTAAAGCTCAACAGCTTTTTTATCATCAGGGTCACCACAGCCTGAATCTTTTTGGGCAAAGCCAAACAGCCCTTGCAGGCAGAAAACAACTAACAGTATATTTTTAAAGAAATGAGTGCGAAGCATGAATTCGTAACCAGGGTTAAAGTTCCAAAATTATACAAGTTTGATGTGAATATGTTAAATGTTGATGAAAAAGAAATTAACACAACTAAAAAGTAGAGCAACAATATTTTGTAGCAATGCTGAGATAGATACAGTTAATTATTCAGAAATTATAGATAGATTTGTAAATATCGAGATAGAAGCAACATGAATTCCTGCCTGTATTTATCAAATGTAATGCATCACCGCATGGAACCTAAAAAGCATAGGTTTCATTACAAGATTTTTATGTTTTACATTGATTTGGATGAGATAGATACACTTGCTAAAAAGCTTTTATTGATAAGCCGCAATCGTTTCAATTTCTTCAGTTTCCGCGATTCCGATCATTTGCAACTTCCTGCAGATAAGCCCGATACCTCTAAAAACTTAAAACAGCAAGTGCTTGGATATATGGCCTCGCAAGGAGTTGGGGTTGCTAACCCCCGCATTTTTTTGCTAACGCATTTGCGCACGCTGGGGCATTTATTCAATCCCGTTTCTTTTTATTTTGTTTATGATGGAGAAAAACCAATATGCTGTATCCCAGAGCTAGGGAACACCTTTGGCGAAATGAAATTATTTTTACTCAATAATGAAACATTAAAAGAAAATACGTTTTCATCTCGTGTAAAAAAGTATTTTTACGTTTCACCATTTATTGACCACGACGTGTATTTTGATTTTCAACTCGGCATCCCCAATGAAAAGTTAAATATTCGCATCGACGATTATCGTGATGATAATCGCTTCTTTATCTCTACCCTTACCGGGAAAAAGAAAAAATTAACCAACCTGCGTCTGTTTCTTTATTCAATAAGGTTCCCGTTTATTACCATACAAGTGATTGGCTTAATCCACTGGCAAGCTTTTCTGTTATGGCTTAAGAAGATACATTTCCGAAGAAAAGCAGAATTCCCCGAACTGCAACAAGATGTTTTACGTAAATATCCCCAAACCCGTTAAAACTATGCAAACAATTACCCTTGCCCATAAAAAGACATTCTATGAAACCATAGTGTTGCAATTGCTTTCTAAAATGAGCAAAGGGAGAATTGATATTCACCTGCCATCGGGGTAGTTGCTGCAATTTGGTGATGGAACAGGCTCTGTACATGCGTCGGTAAATATTTCAGATAACCGTTTTTTCGAAAAATGTGTGTTATATGGAGATATAGGTTTTGGTGAAGCATATACCGATGGATATTGGGAAACTGATAATATAGCTGAGGTAATAAAATGGTTTTTGTTGAATGTAGATTCTGCGCCTACTCTCTCCGGAAGCCGCATGAAATCGGGAGTGATTAATATTTTAAAGATGATGAACCGGCTCAAACACTCTCTCCGGAAAAATAATTTAACTATGGCTAAAACCAATATTTCCGAGCATTACGATTTGAATAACGATTTTTTTAAAGTGTTCCTGGACCCCACGATGACCTATTCTAGCGCGTATTTTGAACAGGATGAAATGGAATTAGCAACAGCACAAATTGCGAAGTATGAAATGCTTTGCGAAAGCATGAAAATAAAACCCGGCGACCATGTACTTGAAATAGGCTCAGGTTGGGGTGGGAATGCTATACACCTGGCAAAAAATCACCATTGCAAGGTTACAACCGTAACCATTTCCGAAGAACAATACAAGTACACTAAAGAACAAATTGAAAAAGAAAATCTGTCGGAAAAAGTGGAAGTGAAGCTGATGGACTACCGCCTGATAAATGGACAGTTCGATAAAATTATTTCTATAGAAATGCTGGAAGCTGTGGGACATGAATTTTTTGATGTGTTCTTTAAAAAATGCCAGGATCTGCTTAAACCTAAGGGTGTGCTGGGCTTCCAGGTAATTACCTGTCCCGATTCCCGATACGATTCACTCCGTAAAGGAGTAGATTGGATACAAAAACATATTTTCCCCGGCTCATTACTTCCTTCTGTTTCGGCATTAAATTCTTCTATCAACCGCACTGGTGAAATGACGATGATGAGTTTAAAAGAAATGGGATTTCATTATGCTAAAACACTGCGGATATGGAAACAGAAGTTCAATGAAAACCTGGATGAAGTGAGAAAACTGGGCTTCGATGAAAAATTTATTCGCAAATGGAACTATTACTTTAGCTACTGCGAAGCTGCCTTCGATATGCGCAACATCAGCGTAATGCAAATGGTATATACACGTCCTAATAACACTGATTTTTAATATATGGCCTTTAAGATAACGCAAAATATGGAGAGTGCTAAGCTGCTGAAAGTGGGCGATAAAGCTCCTGATTTTTCCGTGCCCGACCAAGATGGGAAGACGGTTTCACTGAAAGATTATAAGGGTAAAAAAGTGATTCTTTATTTTTATCCGAAAGATGATACCCCAGGCTGTACGGCTGAAGCGTGTGACCTTCGCGATAATCGCCCCCTGATTATGAAAAAGAATTATGAAGTATTAGGAGTGAGCGCTGATACGGTTAAATCGCATAAAAAATTTGCAACTAAATTTAACTTACCCTTCAAACTGCTTGCCGATACCGAAAAGGATATTATTAACAAATATGGTGTTTGGGGCGAAAAAATGCTGTTCGGAAGGAAATATATGGGCATTTTACGGGTTACCTACCTCATTAATGAAAAAGGCGTTATTGAGCAGGTAATCACCGATGTAGATACAAAAAACCATACCGAACAAATAGTAGGTTAAGTAATATATGCTGAAAATTGCATGTTTTTGCTTAAATTTGCAGAAACGACCTAGTTTCATTATTTAAGATGGCAGAAAAAGAAGTTATTAAATGTTCTTTTTGCGGGAAAGACAAAAAGGATGTCTTTGTTATGATTGGTGGCCTGAATGGTCACATTTGCGATCAGTGCGCCGCACAGGCACAACGCATAGTTGACGAGGAGCTTAAGCACCGCGCTGATGATAAGAAGATTCAACTTGTAAAACCCACCGAGATCAAGAAGATGCTTGATGAGCATATTATTGACCAGGACGAGGCAAAGAAGGTAATGTCTGTCGCCGTTTACAATCACTATAAAAGAATATTGCAAAAAGGCGTTAAGCAGGAAGTGGATGATGTGGAACTCGAAAAATCAAACATTGTACTGGTAGGTGAAACAGGAACCGGCAAGACTTTGTTAGCGCAAACTATTGCCAAGATATTAAATGTACCCTTCTGCATTGCCGATGCTACTGCATTTACCGAAGCGGGATATGTAGGTGAGGATGTAGAAAACGTATTGGTACGTTTATTGCAGGTAGCTAACTACGACGTGACAGCCGCCGAAAAAGGAATTGTATTTATCGACGAAATAGATAAGATAGCCCGTAAAGAAGGGGATAGCCCTTCTATTACCCGGGATGTGGGTGGAGAAGGTGTTCAGCAGGCATTGCTCAAAATGCTGGAAGGCGCGACCGTTAATGTTCCGCCACAGGGAGGCCGCAAGCACCCTGAACAAAAGATGATTTCAGTAAACACCAAGGATATCTTATTTATCTGCGGAGGTGCATTCAGCGGCATTGATAAAAAGATTGCCCGCCGCGTACAATCGCACGCTATGGGTTATGTGAACCCGACCGAACAGGAAGATATTGACCGTAATAATCTATTGCAATATATCTCTCCTGAAGATTTAAAAAGTTTTGGGCTGATACCCGAATTGATTGGCCGTATACCCGTTATTACTTATCTGAACCCGCTAAGCAAAGAAAGCTTGAAACTGGTACTTACCGAACCCAAAAATGCACTCATCAAACAATATAACAAGTTGTTTAGGTTAGATGGCGTTAAGCTGATTTGGGATAAACCTGTTTTCGACCTGGTAGTGGAAAAAGCTATTGAGTATAAGCTTGGTGCAAGAGGGTTACGTGCTATCTGCGAAGCCATTCTTACCGATGCCATGTTTGAAACTCCGGCCAATGCCGATATTAAGGAATTGCACATTACCTTGAGCTACGCTAAAGAAAAGATGCAACGTTCGGCAGCGCTTAACAGGTTGAAAGTAGCGTAATAAGATTTTATTTGACCTTATTTAAATAGGCTTTAATGGTTGTATCAAGAGCGTCTGCACCGTCTTGCATAACGACCAGCTTCTTTTCGCTGTTAAACAAAACGAAAAAAGGCATAGCCGGGATATTGTAATTCAAGCACAAATCACCATAAAAGCCATCGGGTTCAAATAAGTTAGTCCATATAATTTTATGGGTTGTTGCAGCCTTTTGCCAATTTGGCCTGCTATTATCTAAGGCAAGAGAAATAAAAGCAATTTTTGAAGTATCCAGTGTTTTATAATAACTAACCATCGAATCCATTTCGTGTATGCAGGGCCCGCAACCGTTGGACCAAAAATGCAGCAATAGCCATTTGTTTTTAATGGCTGCGGAATGAAAAACCTTGCCTTTGACATCTGTTAAGGTAAACTCTTTGAACGCATCACCCGGGTTAGGGTAATTACGGCTTTTGAAGCTGTTTTTTGCCTCTTGATAATCAGAGTATTTCTGCAGTGCTGGACTTAATTGATTGAATAGTGCCAGCTTTTTGTCTGTATTTTCAATATACAGCGCATGAGAATGCGTAAAGAACCAAAGAGACAAATAAGAATCGGGATGTTGTTCTATGTATGAAGTTATTATGTTTTGTGCTTCGGTATCCTTCCGCACACGATACAATTTGTCCATAAGTTGTGCTATGGAATCCCATTTAGGCAAAGGGTTTAACGTCAATTTAGATTTTCCATCCAGTTCAGTAGTCTGGCTATATTTGGTAAAGTCCTTTACTTTCGTAGTCTTTGTAGCATAACTTATAATTAGTTCCCGGTGTTTGATTTCCGGGTCAATCCATAAACGAGTACTCCAGTTCCACATCAGGTTGGTATCTCCATGTTTTACAGTATCTATTAAAATCCATAAGTATTCAGGTTCAGTAATATTTTCTACTGTATACTCTGTCGTAGAATCGTTTATTCTTATTGATGGGGATTCGTATGTATTAACACCAAATACTGCAGGCCTATTCATTAATTGAGTTCTGTTACCTCGTTGTACAATGGTGAGTTTATATTGCCCCGTAATGGGGACAATAACTAAAGAAAATATTAGTATGAAAAAATACTTCATCATGTAAAAATAAAATTAAAAATGGACTGAAAAATGTTTCTCAGCCCATTTTATTGAATATATCTTATTTTTCACCATCATTGAACATTATACCAACTACCACCTATCGCAATTATCTGATCACAACATCCGCCACAACCATAACAAGTATAGCAACATCCACCAGGCGAAGAAGGATATGAGCAGTTAGCGCAAAATGAACATCCTCCACTATAGGCTATGCCACCTGAAGTCATTGCATTAAATTGACTCACCGTTATAGTCGTAATCGCGGGTCCGCCTCCATGATTGTGTACAAAAGCCTGTTGGTTAAAAATTTCAGAAAAGAGGGCACTGCAAAATACGGTATCAGCCAACAGGCGAGCAATGTTAGAATCTGAGCCGGACATACCAAGTGGTAACCCTGCACTACTAAATCCTATATATGTTTCAAGAGAACTTTTCACATAGCTTGGTAGTGTATAAATTAGAGGATATGTGGTTGAGTCACTTGTATTCAGCAAGGCTGTAAGTTGTGTTGTGGTCGTCGGTCCACTATATTTCAACACAGTACTGCTACACGATTGCGAATATCCGTTACTGGCAAGCGTAAGTAATAGCAGGAATGTTGCTGCTAATTTTAATAGAGTTTTCATAGTTTAAAAATTTAATTGTTATTATTTATACTTTTTTAGAAAACAAATGTAATAGGGGGTATTCCGTTCTCTTTTATCCTTTACTAATAATATATTCCTTATAGGAATAATATATTCTAAAAACGTATATTTACCCCCTCAAATGGAATAAAATGGTGCTTGGACAGAAAATAAAGAAACTGCGTGAATTGAAAAATCTCACGCAAGAGCATTTGGCTACGGAACTAGGGCTTAGCCAAAGCGCATACAGTAAAATTGAAACAGGAGAAGTAGATGTTCCGTATAGCCGGTTAGAGCAAATTGCGAAAGTGCTCGAATTGAAACCCGAAGACATAATAACGTTCAATGAGCACATTGTGTTCAACATTATGCATAATAACAATAGTGAAAATGGAATGATTGTCCATAATGCTTCTTTAGCAGAAAAGCAACTCTACGAAGACACTATAAAATCATTAAAAGAAGAGGTAGCCTACTTAAAAAGCGTATTAGATAAAATACTGCTTTCAGACAGAAAAGAGAAATAAAATCTCTATTCCAAAGCCCTATCATACTGTAATTTATGAATTTATAACGCTCTTTGCGTTACATCTGCCGCAAAACATATAAATTTGAAGCCTGATTCTTCTTTAAAAGAACATCTTCATAAAATTCTATATATGATTGCTCTCAGACAGTATCTTCTTTCATCCGTCGGTAAAAAAACGGTAATGGCCAGCACCGGATTATTTTTATGTGTCTTTTTAATTGAGCATATTTATGGCAATGTGCTATTGTATGCTAACGACGGAGGCGCAGCCTTTAATGAATATTCCCACTCTGCTTGTCACAATCTTATCATCCGCATTATAGAAATCTTTCTTTTTGCAGCTATCATCATTCATGTATGGCAAGCCCTGGTAATTACCCGCGATAATGCTAAGGCCCGTCCTATCAACTATGCAGTGCCCACATCACATGCGGGCAGCAGTTGGTTCTCCAGGAACATGGGTATTACCGGTTCTATCGTATTATTCTTTATCGTGATACACTTGTACAACTTCTTTCTTCCATATCGGATAACCAGCATGGAGGATAATGTAACACTTGCGATGATGGTTAAAGCGGCTTTTCAAAATCCCTTGTATGCGGGATTGTATGTAATTGGTGTTACCTTTTTATTTTTTCACTTAAGTCATGGATTCCGCTCTGCATTCCACACTCTGGGTTTGAACAACAAAAAATACACCCCTGTTTGGAAGGCTGTAGGAACCGGATTTGCATGGCTTATGTGGCTTGGCTTCATATCATTTCCCATTTTATTTTATTTTGGCATTGCAGGAAACTCCATTCCAACAGTTTAACGATATAAATTTAGTAGCATTATGGCATTAGATTCTAAAATTCCTCCCGGAGAAATTAAGGACAAATGGAAACAGTACCGTTCCACCGTTAAGCTGGTAAACCCCACTAATAAAAGGCATCTTGAAGTTATTGTAGTAGGTTCAGGCCTGGCAGGGGCTTCTGCTGCTGCTTCCCTGGCTGAATTAGGCTATAAAGTAAAAGTATTTTGTTTCCAGGATAGCCCACGTCGTGCGCACAGCATTGCTGCACAAGGCGGTATCAATGCGGCTAAAAACTATGCCAACGATGGCGACAGTACCTACCGTCTTTTTTATGATACAGTGAAGGGTGGCGACTTTCGTTCCCGGGAAGCTAATGTATATCGCCTGGCCGAAGTAAGTGCCAATATTATTGACCAATGTGTGGCACAAGGTGTTCCTTTTGCCCGTGAATATGGAGGCTTATTAGATACCCGCTCTTTTGGCGGGGTGCAAGTATCGCGTACGTTTTATGCACGTGGACAAACTGGACAACAACTTTTATTAGGCGCCTACAGCGCACTCAATAGGCAAATTGCTAAAAAGCAAGTCACCATGTATACCCGCCACGAAATGCTGGAACTGGTTATGATTGACGGCAAAGCACGTGGAATTATCGCACGCGATTTGGTTACAGGTAAATTAGAAAGACATTTTGGTCATGCTGTAGTATTGGCTACCGGAGGATACGGTAATGTATTCTATCTGTCTACAAATGCTATGGGTTGCAATGTTACGGCGAATTGGAAATCGTATAAAAAAGGCGCTTTCTTTGCTAATCCTTGCTTTACACAAATTCACCCGACTTGCATTCCTATTTCAGGAGACCATCAATCGAAGCTAACTTTGATGTCAGAATCATTGCGGAATGATGGAAGGGTTTGGGTTCCTTTAAAGAAAGATGATCCACGCAAACCACAGGATATTCCACAAGAAGAAAGAGATTATTTCCTCGAAAGACGCTACCCGGCTTTTGGTAACCTGGTGCCACGCGATATTGCATCGAGGGCTATTAAAGAAAGATGCGATGCAGGATATGGAGTAGGTGGTTCCAAACAAGCTGCTTACCTCGATTTTGCAGATGTTATAAAAAGGGTAGGCGAAAGTGTGGTGAGCGAAAAATATGGTAACCTGTTCGAAATGTATGAAAAGATAACAGGCGAAAATCCATATAAAGTACCGATGCGTATTTATCCTGCTATCCACTATACGATGGGTGGCATTTGGGTTGATTATAACCTGATGACCACTGTTAAGGGGCTTTACGCAATCGGCGAATGTAATTTCTCCGACCATGGAGCCAACCGTTTGGGTGCATCTGCATTGATGCAAGGCTTAGCAGACGGTTACTTTGTTCTCCCATATACTATTGGCGATTATTTAGCTACAGAAATAGCAACCAAACCTATACCAACCGACCACGCTGCTTTTGCAGAAGCTGAAAAAGCAGTGAACGACCGCATCGACCGCCTGATGTCAGTAAATGGAAAGACATCGGTAGAGCATTTCCATAAAGCATTGGGTAAAATTATGTGGAACAAGTGCGGCATGGCCCGTAATGCACAAGGCTTGAAAGAAGCGAAAGCTGAAATTAAAGCACTGCGAGAAGAATTCTGGAAAGATGTTCGCGTATTAGGCAGAAAAGATGAACTGAATCCTGACCTCGAAAAAGCAGGCCGCGTTGCCGACTTTTTAGAAATGGGTGAACTACTTGTAGATGATGCATTGCATCGCAATGAATCATGCGGAGGCCACTTCCGGGAAGAATATCAAACACCTGAAGGTGAAGCCATGCGTGATGATGCAAACTTTGCTTACGTAGGTGCCTGGGAATATAAAGGTGATGATGCCCCAGCTCAACTGAACAAAGAACCGCTTACATTTGATACGGTTCATTTGGCACAGAGGAGTTATAAATAGCTATTAGCTAACAGCTGATAGCCAATAGCTGTATTATGGCAGGAGCATATTCACCAACACCACTATTCAAAAAATTGGGATTGAAAGATGGAATGAATGTGCAATTCATCAATCCTCCAACGGGATATATTTCTCAATTTAAAAGCGATGTTAGACTATCAACATCTGAAGCCCCTTTTGATTTTATACAATTGTTTTCAAATGAACTGGAAGAGTTAAAATCAGAGCTTCCTTATCTGAAAAAACAATTGAAGAAAGATGGGATCTTCTGGGTTTCCTGGTATAAGAAAGCATCAGGTAAAAGAACAGAACTGACGGATAATATTGTCAGGAATAGTGCCCTTGAAACAGGCCTGGTAGATGTTAAAGTGTGCTCGGTAGATGATGATTGGTCGGGCTTGAAATTGGTTTTCAGGGTGAAGGACAGGTAATGAACTATCCCCTCATATCCCTTAAAACCTTCAATGCCTCCGTTACATTTTTTACGGGGGAGATAATGAGGCTCAATTTGTCTCTTGCCTGGTTCATTTTGCAGGTAGAGGGATGCTTTTTGATGTATTCGAAAATATTGGTAAATACATTGGAAGTATAAAATGGTGAATCAGGTTGCGAGATAAAGAAGCAGTAAAACAGTTTGTTTTTGAAAACAATGCGTTCAATACCAAGCTCTGCTGCAAGCAGGCGCAAACGAACCACGTTTGTCAATTCCTGGACAGAGTTTGGTAGCTTGCCAAAACGGTCAACCAGTTCTTCATCAAACCGGGTTATGCCTGCTTCGTCTTTTGCTTCATTAAGCTCCCTGTATAATCTTAGGCGCTCTTCCTGGCTTTGCACATAATCATCCGGTATAAGCGCTTCCGTATCGGTTTCAACATTACAATCTTGTACAAACTTTTTAGTAGCGGACTCTTCCACTTTAATACCCATAGAAGCCAGCGCAGGTCCTCCAATTTCTTCCTTCAATTCTTCAATGGCTTCATTCAGAATTTTGTGATAGGTATCTATGCCCATATCATTCACGAACCCGCTTTGTTCGCCACCCAGCAGGTCTCCTGCCCCACGAATATCAAGGTCGCGCATAGCGATATTGAAGCCGCTTCCTAAATCAGAGAACTGTTCTATGGCATCGAGACGGGCATGTGCTTCACGGGTAAGTGCTTCAAACGAAGGGACCATTAAATAACAAAATGCTTTTTTGTTGGAACGCCCAACCCGTCCACGTAATTGGTGAAGGTCGCTCAAGCCAAAGAGTTGGGCATCAGTAATTATAATAGTATTCAAGTTAGAAATATCTAAGCCTGATTCTACAATAGCGGTAGATACCAATACATCAATTTGTCCCTCTATAAACTGCATCATTATTTCCTCCAGCTCGTGGCCTTTCAATTGCCCGTGTGCAATGGCTATCCTTGCCTTGGGACAAAGGTTTTTAATGAGTGTAGCGAGTTCTTGTATAGAATTAATGCGATTGTGGATGACAAAAGCCTGCCCGCCTCTTGCCATTTCGTAATTGATGGCGTGTTCCAGTATGTCTTCAGAGAAAACGCTTACCTCCGTATGCACTGGGTAGCGGTTAGGTGGTGGAGTATTAATGGTAGAAAGGTCTCTGATGCCGATTAAAGAGAATTGTAAGGTGCGGGGTATGGGTGTTGCCGTAAGCGTAAGGATATCTACCGTAGAGCGCATAGTTTTTAGTTTCTCTTTCACGCCTACGCCAAATTTTTGTTCCTCATCCACAATCAGAAGGCCGAGGTCTTTGAATTTGACCTCTTTGTTCACCAATTGATGTGTTCCGACTAATATATCTACTTTCCCTGCTTCCAAATTCTTTAACACTTCTTTTCTTTCTTTTGTTGAACGGAAACGGTTTATATAATCTACCGTGCAAGGGAAATCTTTCAACCGTTCACTAAAGGTTTTATAATGCTGTAAAGCGAGGATAGTTGTTGGAACCAATATGGCAACTTGCTTGCTATCACCTACCGCTTTAAATGCTGCGCGTATGGCAATTTCTGTTTTACCGAAGCCCACATCACCACATACAAGCCTATCCATAGGGTGCGGAGATTCCATATCTTTTTTAACATCACGAGTGGCTTTCTCCTGGTCAGGGGTATCTTCATAAATGAAGGAAGCCTCCAATTCGTTTTGCATGTAGGTGTCGGGGTGAAAAGCAAACCCCTCGCGGGCTTTACGCTCCGCATAAATTTTTACCAAATCGAATGCGAGTTCCTTGATACGCTTTTTCGTCTTTTGTTTTAGGGCTTTCCAACTGCCGGAACCCAATTTATCAAGTGTAGGATGATGGCCTTCTTTACTGGAGTAACGGCTTATTCGGTGGAGCGAATGAATGCTTACGTAAAGCAAATCATTGTCCTTATACATAATTCGTACCACCTCTTGCATATTGCCGTTCACTTCAATCTTATCAAGTCCTGCAAAGCGTCCAACCCCATGATCGATGTGTGTTACAAAATCGCCCGGCTTAAGGTCCTGCAGCTCTTTTAAGGTAAGGGCTTCTTTCGATTTGTAAAAAGTATCCTTTAACCGAAACCGGTGATATCGCCCGAATATTTCGTGGTCGGTATAAATGGCAAGTTTGGTATCGGCATTTGAAAACCCCATGTAAATGGGCAAGAACACAGGTGTTAGGACTTTATCTAACTCAAAATCATACTCCGAGTTTAATTGTGCATCTGAAAATATTTCTTTCAAACGCTGCATCTGCTGCTCGGTATCGGTGAAGATATAATTGTGATATCCCTTCTTTACATTTTCGTGTATTTCATCAAAAAATAAATTGAAATTTTTACCGAATGATTTTTGTGGAGAACAAGGAAAAGTAAAGCTGTGTGTAACAGGAGCAGAATTAAAGCCCCAAACTACGCGCGAAAAATCTTTACATTCTTCACCAAATGCTGTAGAAGAAAGAAGCTGGTTAACACTATCGGGACTATCTTCCAGTTGTTGTTCATAAGCATCTTGCAGCGTGGAGAGAGCTATATCGTAGTCTTTAATCCAAATGTAAGTCTGGTCGCTTTCTCCCAGGTATTGTAAAAAGCTCTGGTTCGATTTCTGCCCCAATTCTTCCCTTAGATTGGGAGTTAGTTCAAGGGTTTTTAATTCTTTGATGGAAAGTTGGGAAGAAGCATCGAACAGGCGGATAGATTCTACCTCATCGCCAAAAAACTCCAGCCGGAAAGGATGTTCATCCGAAAAAGAGAATATATCTAAAATGCCACCCCTGCGGGAGTATTGGCCGGGGTCGCTAACAAAATCAGTACGTTCAAAATTATATTGCGCTAATAACTCCACCATGAAATCCATGGAGAGCGAAGCACCTTTATTGATGATAAAGGTATTTTCTTCAATAGACTTGCTATCGGCCACCTTTTCAACCAAGGCCGATGCCGGGGCAACTATTATTTGCCCTTTTGATTTACGGATGAGATTAAGTATTTCCGTTTTCTTCAACAAGCCGGCTCTGCCCGCATCTTTAGCTCTTTCAGCAGGTGTTATGGAAGGATAGTACAGTATATCCTTGTCCGGCAGCAGGTTTTCAAGGTCATTGCTGAAATAAATTGATTCCTCTGTTTCGGGTAAAATGAATAGATGATTCCCTTTTAGGGAGTTCATTACGGCAGAGGCAACAAATGCAGAGGCACTCCCCGAAAGTTTTTCGGGATTAATACAACAAGCGGGACTTTCTTTGAGTGTTTTACGTAGAAATTCTACTTTCTCGTTTTGCTCAAACGAAAGCAGTATGTCTGAGGTCATATAAGGTCGGCTGATGGCTATTGGTTAATAGCCACTGGCTTTTTAATATTCGTCTTCGTTAAACAGAAAATCTTCTTTGGTAGGATAGTCGGGCCAAATCTCTTCAATGTTCTCATATACTTCTTCTTCGTCTTCCATTTCCTGCAGGTTTTCAACAACTTCTATAGGAGCTCCGGAGCGAATGGCATAATCTATAAGTTCACTTTTAGTGGCTGGCCAAGGTGCGTCTTCCAGGTACGATGCTAGTTCTAATGTCCAGTACATGTGTTTACTTTTTTTAAATTTTTTGCAAAAGTAAAATTTTCAAGCAATACAACTGTTTTTTAAAGGTTATTTTACAGAATGTTATTAACAATGAGACGAAAAGAATGTAAAGATGCTTTACACAAAGGATAAATAACTTCTATTGAAGTTTTATATTGTCTATCAGGCGTATCTTCCCCGCAAAGCTTGCAATACAGGCAATTACATGAGAATCTTCGGCAACTGGTTCCTCCATAGGCTGCAAGGTGTCAAAATGAACAATCTCAAAATAATCGAGTCTTAAAACGGGTTCTTTAGCAAATTCGTTGGCTACAAAAGCCTGTAAGTCAGCTATAGAACGGTTCCCCCACATGTTATATACTTCCAACAAGGTAGTAGGGATCAGTGTGGCCGCTTTACGCTCCTCGTCCGATAGCAGACGGTTGCGCGAACTCATAGCCAGGTTATCAGTATCGCGGCTTATGGGGCATTCGCGAACCAGGATAGGCAATGCATGCTTTTTAACAAAGTATTTCACCAGGGTAAGTTGTTGAAAGTCTTTATTCCCAAAATAGGCCTTATGTGGTTTTACGTACTTAAATAGTTTATTCACTATTGTAATCATTCCTGCAAAGTGGCCCGGGCGGGATTTGCCTTCCATCACTTTATCAAGCATGCCAAAATCCTCATTCAGCAGAGTATAGTCATTGTTAGGATACATTTCCTCTACCGAAGGCATAAATAGTACATCACAACCCTCTTCTTCAAGCATTTGGCAGTCGCTTTCTACCGGCCTTGGATAGCGCTTTAAATCAGCAGGATCATTAAATTGAGTGGGGTTGACAAAAATGCTGCATACGGTGATATCGTTCTCATCCATAGATAGCTTTATAAGCGACATGTGCCCCTTATGCAAGGCGCCCATAGTAGGGACGAGGCCTATACTTTTACCATTAGCCCTAAAGGGTGATAAAAGGGTTTCTAGCTCTGATTTTGTGGCAACTATTTTCAATGGGATAGAAATGCGGGTGCGAAAGTAAGAGATTTAATCAAGAACGAAATCTTAATCAATTTATTTGATGAGATAGAACGTATAAGAGATAGGAAATAAAGCCTGATTATCTTTCAGCTATTCCTTTTATCTGTTCCAGGAAAGCAGTCATACCGCCTTGAGAATGTTTTTGTCTTTCTTCATCGGGGTAACCCTTTTGAGTCCAGGTAAATTTGGTATGGGTTTCGTCAACGGGCTCCAAATCGTAGATAACCATGCCGTAGTTTTCAGGTTTGTCTTCCAGGCCTGAAAAGCCGCTCCAGTATGAATAACTAAGCCGTTTATGAAGAATATGTTCCTTTATAACACCGTGGTCGCGGTATTTTTGTCCGCTATATTCCCCTTGGAAAGCAATTTCGCTACCTATCTTCCAATCGGTAACCGTTTCAGTTCCAAAAAGATATTCTTTAATTATTTCAGGGTTGGTCAATACATTCCAAACTCTTTCCAGGTTGGCGCTAATCACAACCGATTCGGATACTTGAAGGTTATGGTTCATAAGAGGGGTTATTTAGGGGTTTCTACTTTTATTCCTAATTCATGTAATTGTTCATCGCTCAAGGTAGAAGGCGTGTCAATCATCGTATCTCTTCCGGCATTGTTTTTCGGGAAGGCAATAAAGTCACGTATATAATCTTCGTTCGAAATAGCTATGGAGCAGAAGCGGTCGAACCCGAAAGCTATTCCGCCATGTGGTGGAGCGCCATATTCAAAAGCATTCAGGATGAAAGAAAATTTCTTTTCATAATTTTCCTTAGTAAGCCCGATAGCGCTGAACATTTTTTCCTGTTTACCACGGTCATGTATACGGATTGACCCACTGGAAAGTTCTACGCCGTTTATCACCAGGTCATATGCATTGGCGCGTATTTTGCCTGGGTCAGTTTCGAAGTATTGCTCATCTTCTTTTTTCCACGAGGTAAAAGGGTGATGGGTAGCTACCCATCCTCCGGTATCTTTATCTTGTTCGAGCAAAGGGAAATCGAGCACCCAAAGTGGTTTATACACTTTCTTATCGCGCAAACCCAAACGATTGCCCAATTCCAAACGCAGTTCTGACAAAGCCCTGCGGGAAGTTGATTTATCTCCTGCAACTACCAATATCAAGTCTCCGGGCTTGGCTTCAGCAGCCTCTGCCCATTTTTTCAAATCTTCCGGTGTATAGAATTTATCTACCGATGATTTGAAAGAACCATCCTGGCCATATTTCACATATATCAGTCCTTTTGCACCTATCTGCGGGCGTTTTATAAACTCAGTAAGGTCGTCAGTCTGTTTGCGGGTATATTCCGATGCGCCTGGCACAGCAATAGTTCCCACATATTCCGCACCGTCAATCACGTTAAAGTTTTTCCCTTTTGCAATGTCTGTTATTTCGTGCAAAAGCATTTCAAAGCGAGTATCAGGTTTATCGTTGCCATATAAGCGCAAAGCATCAGCATAGGTCATTCTCGGGAAACTGTCAAATTCAATATCACGTACTTTTTTGAAAACATGTTTCACCATGCCTTCGAACATATTAAGTACGTCTTCCTGCTCTACAAAAGCCATTTCGCAGTCTATTTGGGTAAACTCCGGCTGGCGGTCGGCTCGTAAATCTTCATCGCGGAAACAGCGTACAATCTGGTAATAACGGTCAAATCCCGATACCATCAGCAATTGCTTAAAGGTTTGCGGAGATTGAGGTAAGGCATAAAATTCTCCCTGATTAATCCTGGATGGAACCACAAAGTCGCGTGCACCTTCAGGTGTACTCTTTATCATGAAAGGAGTTTCGATATCTGCAAAACCTTGTCCATCTAAATATTCTCTAACTGCTTTTGCAACCTTGTGGCGACTAAGCAGGTTATTCTTTATAGCATCCCTACGCAGATCGAGGTAACGATATTTTAGGCGTAGATCATCACCACCGTCAGTTTCATCTTCTAATGTAAATGGAGGGGTTTTAGAAGCATTCAGCACTTCCAATGATTTTACTAATATCTCAATATCTCCCGTAGATAGATTAGGATTCTTCTTAGAACGCTCCTGAACAATACCAGTAGCTTTTATTACATATTCCCTGCCCAACGATTTAGAATCATCGTATAATTTTTGACTACCGTCCGCTAACTTATGGCTATCTGCCATTTTTTCAGGGTTGAGGAATACCAGTTGGGTTAATCCATAACGGTCGCGAAGGTCAATAAATACCATTCCGCCCTGGTCGCGGCTGCGGAATACCCATCCGCACAGGGTTACTTCTTTTCCCGCATCTTGTAGCGTAAGTTCTCCGCAAGTGTGTGTTCTAAGCATGATTTTTTCAATAGGAGTGCGAAGTTAACAAGAAAAGACATTTGTCTGTATCGGAATATTTTTTAATCTTGCATTCAGCAAAATTGAAGTGAAAAATAGTTTAAACATATTTTTTATAGTACTGTCAGTTACTTGCATAGCGGGTAACCATAGAGACACTATCTACAAAAAATCTACTTTAAAGGGTGGTTATACTTTTGCTTTGAAAAAGCATGATAGCATTATTTATGCTTGTCTCATAAAAGATGGGAAAGAAGCAGAGTTAGTGGACGATGAAGCTGATACCACTATGCCGATTAGTTCACTCGGTTATGTATATGCCGATTTTGATAAAGTATTTGTACTGGCTACGCATATAGAGGCTAATCCTATCGGAATTCAAATTGTGGATAAAAGTACCGGAGGAGCAACCATGTATGGAGCTACTCCTTTCTATACCGATACGGTTAAGAACCTGATGATGTTTGAAGGTAATCACAGGCGTGCTGGGAAACTTATCCTATATGATTTCAATACCGGCAAATCAGAACAATATCCTGCACCGCACGATACTCGCTGCTTTTGCTGTTTCTGCTGGAAAGTAATCAGCCTTACAGATAGTGAGATTAAGATAGACTACCTGGATATGAATAATAAGGAGGTAGTAAAAACTTACGAACGGAAGTAAATGTTATTGTCATTCCGAACTTGTTTCGGAATCTCAAACAATAGGAAAAAAGTATAGAATGTGATGCTGAAACGAGTTCTGTATGACGATGCCACTAAATAATTTTTTTTAAATCTTCCGGTGTATCGACGGAAAATGATTCCTGTTGGGTAATTTCCACCTTGATGGAATACCCATTTTCCAACCAACGCAATTGCTCCAATGATTCTGCTTTTTCAAGCGTTGAAGCAGGTAGTTTTACTAGCTGTTCCAATATATCGGAACGATAAGCATAAATGCCAATATGTTTTAAAAAGGGATATAAAGTGGTCCAGTCAGTATCTTTCGCTCCGCGGATGAAAGGGATTGCAGAACGACTAAAATATAACGCTTCACCGTGGATATTCCTTGTTATTTTTACTATAGAAGGATTGCAGATATCTTCGGAATTGCTGATTTCGTGAGCAAGTGTTGCAATTTGTACGTTTTTATCATCAAAACATTTCACCACTTTATTTATTTGCTCAGGATATATAAATGGCTCATCGCCCTGGATGTTTACCACCACATCGTACTTCTCTTTCCCAAGTTTTTCCAATGCTTCAAAGCAACGATCAGTTCCGCTGGGATGATTGGAAGAAGTCATCAGTACATTGCCTCCGAAACTTTCTACTTCGTCTATAATACGCTGATCATCGGTCGCTACGAAAACACCCGAAAGAGCAGGGCTTAGTTTTACCTGCTCATATACCCGTCGTATCATGGTCTTGCCTTTGATATCAACCAATGGCTTGCCCGGGAAACGGGTAGAAGCATAGCGGGAGGGTATAATGCCTATGGCTTTCACGTAATTACTTTATGCAAAAATAGAGTTAAATTAGTATCTTTGCATATAATTAAAAGAGTTATGGAAAAGAAGGTATATGATCTTACAGTTGTTATTGAAAAGGATGAAACAGGAAGGTTTCTTGCTATTTGTCCTACATTACAAGGATGTTACACTGAAGGAGATACAATTGAAGAAGCCTTGGAGCTAATAAAGGATGCTATGAAATTGCATATTGAAGACCGTATTGAAAATAATGAACCTATATACCAGGAAGTTAAAACCGAAAAACTGAGTATTGCGGTATAATACAGTTTTTCAATCAATATAAGCTTGGATATAAGGCTTACCTTGAGTATTCCTGATTTTTATTATCCATATGATAATAAAGTGAAAAGGATATATTTAATAATACGTAGTATCTATTTTTGAGTACGATTCAAGTATTTTAGTACCCTACACTTTATTCTTTCTATTTTAGAATATCTATTTTTGAGTATGATTCAAGATTACACAATATAGATTGCCTTAAATAAAATGATACTTTGAATATACCATCACTAAACGCAAAGCAGTTAATCCGGATTTTATTAAAAAAAGGTTTTATTCAGGCCCGGCAAAGTGGCAATCATATTATTTTCAAACATCCTGATGGAAGGCGTACCACGGTTCCTTTTCATAGCTCAAAAGATATAGGTACAGGATTATTACGGCAAATTATGAAAGATGCAGGAATTACACCTGATGACATTATGAAATTCAAGTAAAGATATTTGAACAACTATGATTTGTCTGCAAGTATTTCTTTCCTCAGCAAATTCAATGCAGCGTTAGAAGTCATTTGGATATTGCGAAGACGGTTATTTGCAAACTGAAATTTTTTACTGAATACCCGTTCAGGAGTTGCAATAGCCACCCATACTAAGCCGACAGGTTTTTCGGGTGTTCCTCCACTTGGGCCTGCAATGCCCGAAACAGCAATGGAATAATCTGTTTTAAATTTCCTGCGTACCTCTGATGCCATTTGTTCCACTACTTCCTGCGATACGGCTCCTTTTATATTTAATAAGTCAGCCGAGACATTCAACTCCAACGTTTTTATTTCGTAAGAATAGGTTATTACCGAACCTACATAATAATCGGAACTACCGGCTATAGAGGTGATGAGATGGGAGATGTACCCCCCGGTGCAGCTTTCGGCGGTAGATATGGTTTGTTTACGTTCTTTTAGCATAGCGCCAATAACACCTTCCAACGTGTCATTATCATATCCGAAAATAAATTCGCCAACAATGGTTTTCAGCTCTTCAATTTTTTTCTCTGTTTTTTGTGTCAGAATTTTTGCATCATCTCCACTGCTGCTCAGTCGCAGCCGTACCATTCCGACAGACGGAAGATAGGCCAGTTTAATATTATCCTTTGCAAGCGATGCTTCCCATGCAGCAATTTTTTCTGCTAAAAAAGATTCGCCTATCCCAATGGTCAATACATTTTTATGTACAATAATAGGAAGCGTAAATCTCTTTTGCAGCCGCGGAATTACTTCATCTTCCATCAGTGCTTTCATCTCGTAAGGAACACCCGGCATAGAAACATATACCTTTCCATTTACGTCAAACCACATACCGGGAGCAGTACCATTTTTGTTGCGTAAGGCTATGGAGTTTTCAGGTATTTCTGCTTGTTTACGATTAATTTCTGTGACTTCCCTACCCCTTATTTTAAATACAAATTCCACGTCCTTATATGCTTCTGCATCGAAACGCAATCCCACTTTAAAATATTCGCAAAGGGTATTCTTTGTTATGTCATCGTTGGTAGGGCCGAGTCCGCCGGTCATTAAAATAATATCTGCCCGTTCTTTGGCGTTGTCAAGAGCTTCCATAATATGCTCCCTATTATCCGATACCGATGTTATCTGGCATACGTGTATGCCTGCTTCATTGAGCTTGGTTGCTATAAATGCAGAATTAGTATCTACCACTTGCCCAATCAGCAACTCATCTCCTATTGTGATTATTTCAGCTTTCATATGTTTTTCAGACTACAAGTTTATAAAAAAAGTAACTTGCCGTAAAATTAAGTATTCATTATGCGCCATTCTTTTTATTCATTTATTATAGTTCTCTTTTTGTGGAGTTGCCATGCTAAGCCTTCCACTTCAGCACAAGATACTGTTTCATCGAATATGACGCCTGCACAAGTCCATTTAAAATCCCTGGCGAAAGGGGTAGTGATAGATTCTGTAATATGTTCCGATGATCCATCCCAGGTATATTCCATCTATTTACCAACCAAATACGACAGTTCTAAAAAATGGCCTATTATTTATTTCTTCGACCCGCAGGGAGTAGGTAATTTACCGGTGATACTGTATAAGGATTTAGCCGAAAAGTATGGATTCATCTTAGCCGGAACTTACAATTCGAAAAATGGAATGCCTTGGGAAAGTACCGAAAAAGTGGCACACGCTCTTATAAAAGATACTCGTTCGCATTTTTCCATAGATAATAATCGACTTTATACTTTTGGGTTTTCGGGAGGAGCTATGGTAGCCTCGACGGTGGCTATGAGTGAAGGGGGAATAGCTGGGGTTGTTGCTTGCGGTGGAAGTATGCCTTCCAATAACCAGCCTTTAAAGCAACCTTTCTCATATATCTCTTTTATTGGTGATAAAGATTTTCATTACATGCCAGCCATGCAATTAGACAAGCTGCTCGATTCTACATCGCTTGCTCATCAATTGATTGTATTTAATGGCAAGCACCAATGGCCTCCGGTATCTTCCATAGAACAAGCCTTTCAATGGTTAGATGCTGATGCCATGCACACCAAAGCAACACCTAAAAATGATTCCATTATAAAATCTATCAGGGAGAAATTCTTGATTGAGGCGGAAAACTGGCACAAAAAAGGGAATGCTGTGCAAGAATATTATGTATATAAAAAACTGGTCAACTTTTTGCAAGGATTGGATGATATGAGTGCATACACAGATAAGATAAAGCAAATGGAAAAATCTGAAGCGCTCCGAAAATATGCTGATAAAGAACAAGTGCAGGAAATGGCAGAAATGCAGGAAATGGATGATTTCAGGGCGCATCTTTCACAGATGGATCAAACTTGGTGGAATGATAAGGTTACCGCCATGAGGAAAAGTATTCAAACAGATACTACTTCACCCGAGGCACTTCAAACAGAAAGGATGTTAGGCTACCTTAGCCTTGCCATGTATATGGGCGCAAGCGGGGAATTTAAGGAACATAATTACCAGGCTGCTTCTTATTTTGTTGGATTATATACACTGGTTGATCCTAAGAACCCTGAGCATAGTTATTTGAGTGCATGCCTTGCTATGACAAACCATACTACTGATAAGGCTCTGGAAATGCTGCAAGATGCAGTTAAGCTCGGATTTTCCGATTCAAAAAGATTAAAACAGGATTCTAATTTTGTGTCGCTGCACGATACACCGGAATTTAAAAAGTTATTGCAGGAAATAAGTTCAAAACCTGTAAAGCAGGATATGACCAAATAAGTTGGTTATTTCCAAATGCTTGCTTCTTCCAGGCCAATGGTTTCACTAAAAAAGAAACGGGTGCTTTTTTCAAAAGCATCGGTATAATCGGAAACGTAAAACCGATGTACTGGGATCTTTTTAGAAGGATTGAGGATGTTATTTTTCTTTAGTAAGTGTTGAACTTGTTCGGCTACCACATCTGCCGAATCAATTAGCGGGATGCTATGATTATAAAATTCTTCTATTTCTGCTTTGATTAACGGAAAGTGTGTACAACCCAGTATAAGGGCATCGATGTTTTTAATTTTAGGGCGCGACAGATAAGCGTGAATAATGCTTCGGCTTATGGTGTTATTAAAAAAGCCTTCTTCAATCATAGGCACTAAAAGGGGAGTAGCTAACCCAAATACTTCCTGTTTGCTGTTAGCGCCTTGTATTTTACGAGCATGAATACCTGATTTTATAGTACCCTTTGTAGCAATAACTCCAATTTTCTTCAGTTTTTTTTCCTTCGAAATTTTTTCGGCTACAGGGTTTATTACATCCACCACCAGGGCCCGTTTTCCTACAAAATCTTTTACCGCTTCGTAGGCAAGGGCAGAAGCCGTGTTGCATGCAATAACAATCATTTTACAATGATTATCCAGCAGGAATTGGGCAATGCGTATGGAGTAATATTTAATGGAATCAGGAGATTTATCGCCATAGGGTAGATGGGCGGTGTCTCCAAAATAGATAAGCTTCTCATGCGGAAGCTTATCTTTTATTGCTTTTGCTACCGTTAAACCACCAATGCCTGAATCGAAAATACCGATGGGCTGACTTGCCCTGTTTTTTTCCAATTCAGGCATGGGGTATAGGTATAAGTGGTTGCTGCTTATTTTTTTGCAGCAGGTTTAATACCGAGTTTTTCGGCTACCATGGAATAAATGTCATCTGAACTTTCAGAATAAATTACCACACCCGAACTCGTGTCAAGTACATAGTTGTAATGATGTTCTTTCGCCACTTCAGTTATAGCTTTTTTAGCTTTATTGATAATGGGTTTAGTAATGGAATCATTAAACTTTTGCAAGTCAGATTGAGCTGAAGTTTGAAAAGCCTGGATACGTTGCCCCATATCCTGGATTTCTTGTTGCTTTGTTTGTTTAATAAGCTCAGTATAGGTTGCCTGGTGAGCTTGATAATCCTGAACTTTTTCCTGGTATTCTTTTTGCATAGATTCCACTTCGCCTTCCAGCATTTGGTAATGGCCTTGTCCCACTCTTCGTGCAGAATCGGATTCAGGCATCGATCTTAAGAGAGAATCAAGATTAATGTGTGCAAATTTTTGTGCGCTGGCAGAAAATGCAATTATTGAAAATCCTGCAATTACGATGGCGCTGAGGGTCTTTTTCATGTAAATGGAATTGATGTTATTGATTAATGATGAAATGATGATTTTTTATTGCTGCCTCCTCCTCCCGGAGTTCCGGTACTATAGCCCATGCTCCGTAGTATTTCATCGCTTTTGTCATACTTCGGGTTGGCAAATAGTATAGAGATGTTGTCGCTTGATGCGTCAAAAATAATAGCGAGGTTGGTTTTTTCGGCTAAATCCTGAACGGCATTATAAACTTTATCTTGTATCGGCTTAACGAGCTCCTGGCGTTTTTTAAATAAGTCGCCATTTACTCCAAAATGTTGTTTTTGCAGGTCTTTCACAACTTGTTCTTTTTGTTGTATTTCGGCTTCGCGTTTTTGCTTCATTTCGTCTGTTAAAAGCACTTCATCGGCCTTATAGGCTTTATATAACTGGTCTATTTCAGCATATTTTCCTTCAATTTCTTTATGCCACTCAATCGAGGTTTGGTTAATCTGGTCCTGGGCAGCTTTATATTCCGGTATCTGCGACAGAATATACGACGAATTGACGTAAGCAAATTTTTGAGCGGAAACGGCAAGCGTGGCTGTAGCAAAAATTATTGCTAATGAGATTTTTTTTAGAATCCTGCTTTTCATTTTATCTTTACAATATTGGAGTGCCGCCTTTATATTATATGCGAAATTAATAATTTTTTATAAAGCTCCTAAATTAGAGCCAATGGTGAATATAAATTGACTGCGTGCCATGCCTAAATTGCCCGGAACATCGTCGAATCTCCATCCGTAATCAAATCCAAGCAACCCGAACATAGGCAGGTATATGCGTACCCCGGGGCCGGCTGCTCTGTACACTGAAAACGGATTAAACTGCGCCAGCGATGCCCAGCTATTTCCTGCATCAAGGAAACCAAGTACATACACCGTAGCAGATGCATTAAGTGATATTGGGTAACGAAGTTCGAGGGTGTATTTTGCTGCAGCTATGGCGCCTGTAGCAGGCGACAAGGAACCATCATCATAACCTCTCATAGCAATAATTTCTCTGCCGTCAATAAGAGAATATCCTGTCAATCCGCTTCCGCCCATATAAAAACGATTAAATGGACAATTACCGACTTCCGGATTATAATCACCCATAAGTCCAAAGCCAACATATGAGTAAAGTACAAAGTTATGGGCCAGCTTACCTTGCGATTCTTTATTTTGCCAATTGGTTATGTTAGTGTACCAAGCGCCGGTAAACTTATATTTTTGGAATTCGAGCAATTTGTATTTCTGCTCCTGGCTTTCTGTATTTACATTTTCATTCAACATATATGACCAGGGAGGAGTCCATTCGCCTGATAGTTTAATATTGGAACCGTAAGTAGCATAGATGTTAGGATCGGCCGAATTCCGGGTTAGCTGAAGCTTGTAACTGATGCTATTGGAAACTCCGTTGGCAAATATAAATTCTGAGCTGTAATTATCAACAGTGTAATATTGGTAATTGATGTATTGGAAAAGCGTGAAATAATCGTCAGGAAATTTCAAGGGGATTCCATATCCTAAAGAAATTCCTTTAATGTTAATTGATTGACGTGCAGGGTTACCGCTTGGTTCTCCATTACTTTCGGTAGTGGTAAAAAATGTGGTACTGAGTGAATTGGGCTTATGTCCGCCAACCCATGGTTCTACAAAGGTAAGGTTCACCGACTGGTAAGGCAATCCATTCGACTGGAATTGTAAACTTACTTGTTCTCCATCTCCTGTAGGCAAAGGCCTCCAGGCATCTTTATTAAAAATATTTGCTACCGAGAAGTTTTTAAGTGTAATACCTGCAGTACCAACAAAGCCTAAGCCGCCACCCCATCCACCTGAAAGTTGAATCTGGTCAGATGATTTTTCGGTTACACCGTAATTAATATCTACGGTTCCATCTTCAGGATGCGGAACAGGATTAACCGTCATTTTTTCCGGATCGAAATATCCTAACTGGCCAAGTTCACGCTGTGTACGAATAACATCTGAGCGACGGAATAAATCACCTGGAAGAGTTCTTATCTGGCGCATAACCACTTTATCAGTTGTTTTATCGTTACCGGTAACGGTTACATTATTTATTCTTGCCTGTGGACCTTCAGATATACGCATTTCAAGGTCTATGGTATCATTATGCACATTCACTTCAACTGGATTTACCTGGAAAAAGAGGTATCCATTGTCCATGTATAGTGAACTTACATCGGTACCATTAGGGTTCATGGTAAGGCGTGTATTCAGCAGTTCCGAATTGTATATATCTCCCTTCTTTATGCCCAATATGTTTGATAACATTTTGGATGAATACTTGGTATTACCAATCCAGGTAATATTACCAAAATAGTAGCGGTTACCTTCATTTAAGGTTATTTCGATGCTGACCCTGTTCGGAACAGCCGATTTATATACACTATCCTTTACAATCTTTGCATCACGGTAGCCTATGCTATTATACTTAGCAATGATTTTATCCTTATCTGCAGCATAATTATCGGGTATCAGCTTAGAGCTGTGGAAAATGCTGTACCATCTCTTGCGATGTGTGTCAGACATGGACCTTCTCAATTTTCCATCGGAAAGGGCCTTATTGCCATGGAATATAATATCCTGGATTTTTATTCTTTCTCCACGGTCAACGTAGATAAATAAGATAACAGAATTGGGTAGTGAGGTATCGGGTTTTTCTTCAATGTTGAGCTTAACATTGGAGTAGCCGTCATCTGTAAAGTGCTTCAGGATAGTTTGCTTTATATCTGCTAAAAGGTAGTCAGTAACCACTTTGCCCCGCACCAGCTTTACTTCGTCGCGCAGTTTGTTTGCCTCTCCTTTTTTAAGTCCAATAAATGTATACTTTGATAATCTTGGTTTTTCGGCTACTGAAATAGTTAGATATACCTTATTGCCCTCTATTTTGCTGGCATATATCTGCACATCTTCAAAAAGGCCCTGCTTCCATATATTTTTTATTGCATCCGTTACTTTGGTACCGGGTATTTGTATTTTATCTCCTTTCGTCAGTCCCGATATAAGTAACAGAACAGCTACATCCATGTGTTGGGCACCTATAATTTTAGGGTCCTCAGCTATGATGTAGGTTTTTGGGGTTGTGAGATTCAGCTTATTGGAATCTGGATTGTTGGCTATTGCCGAATCGTGCTTGCTCATTTGTGGGGATAGCGATTTTGTAGAATCACCTCCTCCAATAACTATTTGTGCAGGAACGCCAACGTATAAAATACTGAAAACAACAAACAAAAAACTTTTTAGAATACGGTTCTGCATAAATATTACTGTAAAGTTTTTGTCAGTTGTTCACTTGTTTTTCCAAATCTTCTTTCTCGTTTTTGATAATCGGCTATGGCTGAATAAAAATCTTCTTTTCTAAAATCAGGCCAAAGTTTTTCAGTAAAATACAATTCGGCATAGGCTATTTGCCAAAGTAAAAAATTACTTACCCGGTGTTCTCCGCTGGTGCGAATCAATAATTCAGGGTCGGGGAAATCGGCTGTTGCAAGGTAGCTTGTAAAGAGTTTTTCATCAATAAGCTCAGGCGATATTTTTTTTGATTCTACATCCTTTGCCAATGAGCGAACCGCATTTAAAATTTCCCATTTCGAACTGTAACTTAATGCGATTATAAGTTTCATACCCTTGTTTGAGGAAGTCTTTTCAATAGCCTTTATCAGTTCTTTGTGGCATAACGGGGGCAAGCTTTTTAAATCTCCAATAGTTTTGAGTGATATATCGTTCTCCATTAATGTCTTTATCTCTTTGTTAATGGTAAGAACAAGCAACTCCATAAGTCCGTTTATTTCATCTTTGGGCCTATCCCAGTTTTCAGTTGAAAAGGCATAAAGCGTAATGTATTTAACACCTATTTCAGCCGCTGCTTCAATAGTTTCACGCACCGCTTTTACTCCGTTTTGGTGCCCGAATAGCCTGTTTTTGCCTTTTTGTTTTGCCCAGCGGCCATTCCCATCCATAATCACGGCCACGTGTTTAGGTATATCCTTTTCAAGAGAATCCTTTAGGGACTTATCTATTTTGGGCTCTTTCATTACTTTAATGGGGAGAATCTTGCAAAAAAGGTTGCAAAGCTACAAAAGGTAACTGAAAAGCCCCCCTTTTATTGTTAAAAAACCTTAACCCCCTGATCTTGCAGAAAGATTACAGTGCATTGCCCGATGTAGTAACAGCCTCGCTAAGAGTAGCTAAAAGTCGACATACATATTCTCAATCGACGTTCGGAACCCCACATAAATCAATGTCATAGCCGGTTGATTATCCAGGTAATTAATGCTGTTATAGGTTCTGCGCGATACACCAATTGTAAAATTCATATTCGTACGGGGGTTTAATAAGTAGGAAATATGGGCATCCATAAATATCATGGTGCTTACTTCGCCGGCAAGTACTAAATGGTTAGGTGAAGTGGCCGGTAAGGGTTCAAAAATATTGCTGCCAAAATTGTGATTATTAGAGTCTAGGCCTATTTGTGCATAATTTAACTGGAAGCTAAGTGAAAAATGGTCGTATTTTAAGTGGAGTATGCCTACTAGTTCTCTATAATTGGCCCCCATTGGGTCAGCTAACGACTGATTGTAATTGGAGTAGTTATCCAGTGAATCTTTACTGGCATAGGTGTATGGACGAACCTCGTTGTATTCCAGTTGAAATATGAAGTGAACTTTCCCAATACTGTTATAATATTTTACTCCTGTTTGGTGTGCCGTTTGGTTATCAAAGTATACAAGTTTAAGCTGTTTTGGGACGTCGTTGAGAAGCAATTGCCCGTAAGCCATAAAATGATTGCTGAACTTATATTTTAAAGCAGCGCCAACCACCATATTCGGCGCATTATTAAACCCATATTTTACTGTATTGGCAAATAGTAAAGGGTTGAAATAGTTAGCATTCAGCGTCATTTGATTGTATTGGTTGCCAGCCCCCCAAATCATGCCCTGGAAAAGCCCCCATTCCATTTTTGGAGTAGCATTCCAACTTAAATATTGAAAAGAACCCGCTTTGCGCTGGAACAAGCCTTCATTATTTTGTAAAATGGAGGGGTCTGCAAATGGATCAAGGAATTCGGTATAAAGGTTGGTATACTGTATGTGCCAAAAGGTTGTTGTAATCCGGATATAGGGGTACGCAAAGCTGTTGTCTGATAAAAATAAGGAACGATATCCATCACCAATAAAGTTTTTGCCATATCCTCCCTGGAAATTAAAATGGCTAGAGGGTGAATAAGATAAATACGCTTCTGACATAGAAAAATCATATCCATTGGTGCCAAACAATTTTGGCCTGCCATTACCCGGAACCACATAGTTTTCTGCTATGAATTGATTTAAATAAGTGGGATAGTCTGCCTGGTTTTCCCAAAAGGAAGAGGAGAAAGCAAACTTGCTTCCTACATTTCCCTGCACCAGTATGCCGCGTGTGTTTTGATAGAACTTTTTATTGGAATCGCTGTGGTCCACGCTGCCCTGGAAGTTGAATAGCGGATCTATTGTGCAGTAAAACTTAGATGCACTGTCACGAATGATAAACAGGTTTTCCTGGTATAGTTTTCTATAGAGCCACGATCTTTTTTTAGCCGGAAATTGACATCCCTGAAGCGAATCAATATTTACAAAACGGTCAGCATCCGATTGGATAATGGGCCTGAAAGCGGTGTGTAAATTATAATCTGTATCATTTATTCCCTCTTCCTGGTAAGAAGAATATTCCTGGTTTAAAAAAGGGGTATATGGGGCATGAACGGTATTGCGCAGATTATTATAAATAAGCTGCCCCTTAAATGTTCTCGTTGAGGTGATGGAATCGGTTAGAGCTACTACTTTTTTATGCTTTGATGAATCTGCCTGGGCGCATAGTACTTGCGCAAAACCCATTAGAGTCAAAGCAGTAAGTACGACTTTTTTACGTCGGCAAATACATAAAACACACCCAATAGGAGCTAAGAGCTCCATTGCAAAGATTTTCAATATTTTCACAGTACAGGTCTCTCCCCGGAATTTTAATTTTCTTTTTGCTAAAAGCAATAATTGCCCGGTAAGATGTTTGCAAAAATAACAGAATCATTATATCTTGAACTATAGTGACCTATTTTTTTATCAATCCGAAAATTTCATTTGTTCAACCTCGCTATAAACCATTCGTATACCTTCTTCCAGGCTTATTTTGGGTTTCCAGCCAAGCGTCATCAGTTTTGTAACGTCCATTAGCTTGCGTGGTGTGCCGTCGGGCTTAGTGCTGTCGAACTTAATTTCTCCTTTGTATTTTGCTACCTGCATAATAAGAAGGGCAAGGTCTTTTATCGGCAAATCCGTTCCGGTTCCAATATTCACTAATTCCCGCTCGTTGTAGTGTTCCATTAAAAACAGACAGGCATCTGAAAGATCATCCACATGTAGAAATTCGCGCAGCGGAGTACCCGAGCCCCAGACTTCAACAATTGGAATATTTTTAATTTTTGCTGTGTGGATTTTCCTCAATAGGGCAGGTAGCACATGCGACTTGGCTAAATCATAATTATCATTAGGGCCATATAAATTGGTTGGCATCACCGAAATAAAGTTGCATCCGTATTGAAGCCTGTAGTTTTCGCAAAGCTTTATGCCCGCAATTTTAGCAATGGCATAAGGTTCGTTAGTATACTCTAACGTGCCAGTCAGCAAATAAGACTCTTTTAGCGGTTGTGGAGCCATACGTGGATAGATGCATGATGAACCCAGAAAGAGTAGTTTCTTCACCTTGTTTACATAAGCTGCATGGATGGTGTTAGATTCTATCATAAGGTTATCGTACAAGAAATCTGCACGATAGATGTTGTTCGCATTTATGCCTCCCACCTTGGCTGCAGACAGGAAAACATAATCAGGTTTTTCTGCTTCGAAAAATGCAAATACCTGCTGCTGGTTTCTCAAATCAAGTTCTGATGAGCTGCGTGTTATTATGTTGCGGTAGCCTAATTGATTAAGTCGTCTTACTAAGGCTGAGCCCACCATTCCTCTATGGCCTGCCACATAAATTTTTGCGTTCTTTTCCATTAAACAAAATAGCTTATTCGTGAAACTCACGTATTTTATGTCCGCCTTCCAACAAGTATTTATCCCTGCTGAAAAGGTTTAAATCAGATGCTACCATTTCTTTCACCAGGTCGGCAATAGTATGTTTGGGCTTCCAGCCAAGTATTTTATCGGCTTTACTTGCATCGCCCAGTAATAAGTCTACCTCCGTTGGCCTAAAATAGCGTGAATCTATTTCAATCATCACACTGCCATCTGCTGCGTTTATTCCCTTTTCATGTATGCCTTTGCCTTTCCATTCTACCTTTATATCCACTTCTTCAAAAGCCATTTCTACAAATCTGCGAACGGATATTTTTTTGCCGGTTGCCAATACATAGTCATCTGCCGTTTTATGTTGCAACATCATCCACATACCTTCAATATAATCTTTGGCATGCCCCCAATCCCTTTCTGCGTCCAGGTTGCCGAGGAAAAGATTTTTTTGCAATCCTAACTTTATACGGGCAACTGCACGGGTAATTTTACGGGTAACAAAAGTTTCACCCCGTACTGGACTTTCATGGTTGAATAATATGCCATTGCAGGCAAAAATATTATAAGCTTCGCGGTAGTTTTTAGTAATCCAGAAGGAATATAGCTTAGCTACACCATAAGGGCTACGCGGATAAAAAGGCGTGGTTTCTTTTTGTGGTATTTCCTGAACCTCACCATATAATTCAGAAGTGGATGCCTGGTAGAACCTGGTTTTTTCTTCCAATTTTAGAATTCGTATGGCTTCCAACAGGCGAAGCGTACCTATGGCATCGGCGTTAGCGGTATATTCGGGTGTTTCAAATGAAACTTTAACATGCGATTGTGCTGCCAGGTTATATATTTCATCAGGCTGAACCTCCTGAACAATTCGGATGAGATTAGTGGAATCGGTTAAATCGCCGTAATGGAGAAAGAATTTAGCCTTTTTATCGTGAACATCCTTATATAAATGATCGATACGGTGCGTATTGAATAAAGAACTTCTGCGTTTTACGCCATGAACAGTATATCCCTTTTCTAAAAGAAACTCAGCCAAATATGCCCCATCCTGCCCAGTAACACCTGTAATAAGTGCCGTTTTTGCCATGTTTTTATATTTGTTTAATTGTGCAATATTACTGAGAATAACTGAAACTTTTTTTAGTTGGCTGTTTAATAAACCAGAAAAAATGGGTTCAGCTGGCTGGGTTTATTGTATAATAAAGGCTTCATGGTATCATAACAAACCAGTTTTTTGCCGGCTTCGGTAACTATAATTTGCCCTGCAGCAGTGTCCCATTCCATAGTTGGGCCAAAACGCGGATAAACATCTGCTTTACCTTCGGCAACCAGGCAAAACTTTAAGGAGCTTCCTGCTGAAACAGTGCGAACAGTGGCGTATTCTGTTTTCTTATCCCGGATATAATCTTCTATTTTGGGAGATACGTGTGAACGGCTTACAGCTATCACATATTCTCCTTTCTGGCTATGTTCAACGGGTAATTTTTCGCTGAGACGAATTATCTCCTCATGCGTGTCTGGTACATTACGGGAAGGATTTAAGCTAAGGCGATAGGAACCCTGCCTTTTGAGTGCATAGTAGAATATTCCTGTTACAGGTACATAAATCAGACCAAAAACAGGCGTTTCATCATGTATAAGGGCAATGTTTACGGTAAACTCTCCGTTACGTTTAATAAATTCTTTTGTGCCATCCAGAGGGTCAACCAGCCAAAAGGTATTCCAGTTCTTTCTTTCTTTATAAGGAATTTCTTTCATTTCCTCGCTGAGTATAGGAAATCCACCTATTTGGGCTAATCCTTCAAATAAGATTTGATGGGAACGTGTATCAGCCATAGTTAGGGGAGAATGGTCGTTCTTAAATTCAACCTCGAAAGATGTTGCATAAACCTCCAATATGGCTTTGCCTGCCTCTAATCCCAGTTTTAATAAATGGGGCAGATTGGTATTGATGACTAAAAAAGGATCCGGCATTTATCTGAAATGAACATGAGTGGTCATTAAGGGATAGAGGTAGTTATAAAAATAGTAGAAAAATAAATCCCAGGCTATAATGGAAACAATCATGTAAGATATAACCTTCTGCTTATCATGATAAAAATGAACTGAAAGTAGCGTTCCGACAGGAATAGATAGAATAAAAGGGGTGAAAAAAGCTAATCCATACAGGCCCCATTTCTCCCTGATTTTTTTAGTTAATTTACTTTCCGGAACATGCTTATGTTCGTGGTAAGGGAAATATTTGGCACGGAATCTGTGCCATTGTTTCAATACCCAGTCGCTTATGTTGGCAAATATAATAGCGCTGGTAACTCCGCCGGCTGTCGTAATAGTAATGGCCTTGAAGAGCGGGAATTTTTCTACCATTACGGCCAACGGCACTCCCCCGAAACCGAATTTAACGGTACTCATTAAAAAAACGGCAATTATTTGCCAAATATTATGAGAGTTCATAGGGGGTAGAGAAAAACTAAATCCACTTTATATAACTTCTTGTAAATCTGTAATTTTCAACAGGTAATATGATCGTTATTCTCATTTATTTTTACAAAGATAAGAAAATTTTCAAGTATAATAAATGATATAAAACAGGGTTTGACCTCCCTTCACTTTTCTTAATAAAAACACCATCTATACTTAACCTTAAGAAGACCGTTTTAAAGGCTAATTTATTTTATATTGCAGCTCTAATTACAAGTAAAAATTTTTAATAAATTTGGGAGATAATTTACATCGCCTATTAATAAAAATCGTAACAATTGAATTTATGAAAAAGCTTATAATCCCTATTTTACTATTAGCAGTAACTGTGAGTTCTGCTCAAAAAATGACTTGCTGCACAGCATCTGCAAGTGCAAGCGGAATGCGAGCTATGGCTGATGACCCCGATTTTGTCGCCACGCACGAAGCGCCTATTCCCTTCAATTATTCTGACCAGGCCGGAAAAATGATAACTTTTTCAACTCCCGACGGGAAAATGGGTTCAGCGTATGAGGTGCTTTCATCCGCTCCAACAAATAATTTCCTTATTATAACCCATGAATGGTGGGGCCTTAATGATTATATAAAGCAACGTGCCGATGAATTGCAAAAAACATTAGGCAACATTAATATAATTGCTGTGGATATGTATGATGGGAAAGTTGCCAGCACCCCCGACTCCGCCGGAAAATATATGAAAGCGGCAACCAACGATAGAATTATGAGTATCTTGAATGGAGCCATTGCCTTTGCAGGCCCCAATGCACGTATCTTTTCATTGGGATGGTGTTTTGGAGGCGGCTATGCCATGCAAACAGCTATATTGGCAGGAAAACAAGGTGCAGGATGCGTGATGTATTACGGTATGCCTGAAACAGATATAACCAAGTTAAAATCATTGAATTGTGATGTGCTCGGATTATTTGGCAACCAGGATAAATGGATAAACCCCGATATGGTAAAAACATTCCAATCGAATATGGAAAAGGCCGGCAAAAAATTAACTGTGAAGGAATATAATGCCGATCATGCCTTTGCCAATCCAAGCAATGCGCATTTTGATAAAGCATCGGCAGAAGATGCTAATAAAATGGCTATAGAGTATATTAAGAAGAGACTGTAAGAGCGGCTTTAAATATACTTCACCCCTTCGGGAACGACGTAAAAAGTAGGATGGCGATATACTTTATCATTAGCGGGGTCGAAGAATGAGCCTACTTCTTCCGGTGTGGAAGCCACTATATATTGAGCCGGTACAACCCAAATGCTAGTCCCTTCGTTACGACGGGTATATACATCTCTTGCATTTTCGAGCGCCATTGCTCCATCTGGGGCATGAACGCTTCCGGCTTGTTTGTATGGCTGTCCGGATTTTGATTGTATAAAAACCTCCCAAAGAGGCCATTGGTTATCTTCCATAATCTTAATTTTAAATTGTGAATTGTAAATGCCAAATGAAATTCATTTACAATTAAGCATTAACCATTTACCATTTTATTTAAGCGGCTTTCTTTTGTTTTTTTGCTGCATAAGCGGCTGCGGCTTCGCGTACCCACAAGCCTTCATTATGTGCTTTTTGGCGGGCACTGAGCCTTTCGCGGTTGCAGGGGCCATGTCCGCTGATTACCTGGTGAAATTCATCCCAGTTTATTTCTCCAAAATCATAATGTTGAGTGGCTTCGTTCCATTTCAAATCCTTATCGGGCATGGTTATACCTAAAAAGTCAGCTTGCGGAACTGTCCGGTCAATAAATTTCTGGCGGAGTTCATCATTGCTTTCACGTTTCACTCTCCATTTGGCCATATCGGTGCTATGCAAGGAGTCTTTATCCGATGGGCCAAACATCATAAGTGATGGCCACCACCAGCGGTTCAGTGCATCCTGTGCCATGGCTTTTTGTTCTGCTGTCCCTTTGCAAAGAGTAACCATAATTTCAAATCCCTGGCGTTGATGAAAACTTTCTTCGCGGCATATCCGTATCATAGCTCGTGCATAAGGTCCGTAAGAAGCCCTTTGCAGCATAACCTGGTTTATAATGGCGGCTCCGTCAACTAACCAGCCAATGGCTCCAATGTCGGCCCAGGTAAGGGTTGGGTAGTTAAATATGCTGGAGTATTTTGCTTTGCCAGTAAGGAAGGCACTTAAAATTTCTTCCCTGCTCGAACCCAATGTTTCGGCGGCAGAATAAAGATATAGGCCATGTCCGGCTTCATCCTGAACTTTAGCCAATAAGGCTGCTTTGCGGCGCAGGTTTGGGGCGCGGGTAATCCAATTAGCTTCGGGTAGCATTCCTACTACTTCTGAATGGGCATGTTGCGAAATCTGGCGAAGCAAGTTCTTGCGATACTTATCCAGCATCCAGTCCTTAGGTTCTATATAGAGGTTGTCGTCAATCTTCTTTTGGAATCTTGTTTCGAGCTCTTGTTGTGATAATTCAGGCATAATAATAGGCTATTGTTTGTTGCAAATATATGTAAATGGATTCAACTGTTAGCAACTGCTAAGTCACTATCTACAAGTGGCGGAACGAAAGGGGTGAGTATGTTTACTAAAAATGCTAATTTTGCGCCTCTTAAAACCCAAAACGGCTCGTGTCAAAATTTCATCAACTTACCGTATCCGAAGTAAAAAAAGAAACTCCTGATTGTGTTTCCGTTACCTTTGAAATTCCTTCCGAATTGTTGAAGGATTACCAATATTCGCATGGACAGCACCTCACACTCAAATTGCTGGTAAATGGCAAAGAGGTAAGGCGTTCGTACTCGTTATGCAGTAGCCCTTTGGTAAAGGAGCCTTTGCGGGTAGCTATTAAACGGGTGAAAGACGGCTTAGGTTCCAACCACATTAACGATAATTTCAAAAAAGGCGACCGGGTAGAGGTGATGGTGCCTATGGGTAACTTCTACACAGAATTAAAAAGCTCCAACCGCAAGCATTACGTGCTTTTTGCGGGTGGCAGTGGCATCACACCAATGATGTCTATTATCAAGACTACATTAATTGCAGAGCCACAAAGCAAGCTGACTTTGTTTTATGGAAACTATAACGAAGCCTCAACCATATTCAAAACCGAATTAGATGAATTGGCTCGCCAGAACCCTGACAGACTAACTATTCGTTACATATTTCAAAACCCTTCTGATTCCAATTACCCAACTGACTTACTTGGAATAATGAATAAGGATAAGGTAAAGGAGGTTATTAGTAAATACCTGGAAAGGAACCCTGTTATCGAATATTTCATTTGCGGCCCCGGACCGATGATGGATAATGCAAAGGAAGTCCTGGAAAATAATAATGTAAATAAGAACTTTATCCATATTGAATACTTTACTTCAGTTATAGAAGAACCCAAAAAAGACCCTACTGATATTCACGGGTCTATCTGCGAGGTTACCGTTATTGCCGATGGAAAAGAAACCACATTTCAACTGGCTACTGATGGCGATGCCATACTGGATGCTGCTATGGATGCCGGTGTTGATGCACCATTCTCCTGCAAAGGTGCCGTATGTGCTACCTGTCGTGCAAAATTAATGGAAGGCAAAGTGAACATGACCATCAATTACGCCCTAACCGATGACGAGGTGGAGGATGGATATATCCTCACCTGCCAATCGCACCCCATAACTCCTGTGGTGGTGGTGGATTACGACAGAGGGTAATAAATAGAATGAGGTATGAACCATAAGCTATTGAGTTTGTCCCTTATTGTAGTTTTAGGATTTTCCTCCTGTATAGGAAGTAGCGACAATTCAACACAAAGTAATAATACTCCTGCAGCCAATAATAACTCACCTTATGCTGCCGGGAAAACAATTTATCAAAAAACTTGCTTAACTTGTCACCAAGCTGATGGCAAAGGCATGCAGGGCACATATCCTCCTTTGGCAGGTTCTGATTATTTGCTGGCCGATAAATTCAGGGCCATACGCCAGGTAATAAAAGGTTCATCGAATAAAATAACCGTAAACGGTAACGATTACCAAAGCGTGATGACTCCACAGGGGCTTAATGACAGCGATATTGCCCAGGTGTTAAACTATGTGTACCATTCTTTTGGGAACGATGGTTTTACGGTTAGCCCAGCTGATGTAAAGGCCGTGAGAGATACAATAAAATAAAAAAAGACTTGTTATATTGACTATACGAATAGTCAAATGAAAAGCATCAAGCTCCTTTTTAGAATTAGTTTAGTTCTATCTATTTACCTTATTTCCTGTTATCCTGAAAAGAAAGTATTGGGACACTATTCCAATGGAAAAATTAAAGCGATCCGCTATTACAAGCGCCATGATACGTTGAATGAGCGCTATGTTTTCTATTACGATAATGGGCAAGAGCAATACGTTCGTTATTGGCGAAACGATTTGATGCAGGTATATAAAATGAAATCCTGGTATAGAAATGGCGCAAAAAAGCAGACGGGATGGATGAAAGAGAAAGATACATCGAGGAAATACAGCAATTCGGATAGTGAGTTTGTATTTACTGGTTTGTATAAGGAATCTGCAAAAGGATGGTATCAGAATGGAAAGATAAGATTCAAGATGGTCGTTACCAAAGACCATTTTCTATTAGTGAATCACTATGATTCCTTAGATATGCGGACAAGGCAAGAATTCATTAAGCAGATTCGTCCGGATAATTATGACACAGTTCAATTTCGGACAGAAAAAGAATCAAACGGTAAAAAGTATACGCAAACACTTAACCATAATGGAATACCGACCTTTTTACTGGATGAATAAAAATTATGGGATTACATCGTTACAAACAAGGCAATGGCAGCAAGAGTCATTACTAGTAGCGTAATCCACCCCAAGATGTTTGAGTGGAGTTTATTAGTAAATTCTCCCATTATTTTTTTGTTGTTACAAATGTGCATGATGATGGCAATCAACACAGGTGCAGTTACACCATAAGCAACGGCCGTAAAAATCAAGGCTTTTATGGGGTCAATTCCAAGTAGATTAATTCCAAACCCGATAATAATGGAAATGGCCAATATCAGGTAAAACCCTTTTGATTCACGCCATTTGGTATTGAGGCCTTCCTTCCATCCGAAGGTTTCTGCCAGCATATATGATACGGAGCCTGCCAGCACGGGTATTGCCAATAATCCGGTACCTATAATGCCAATGGCAAAAAGTAAATAAGCCGAATTTCCCGCCAAAGGTTTCAATGCAGAAGCTGCATCCTGAACCGTATTGATATTGGTTATCCCTCCACGAAATAAAACAGAACCCGTGGCAAGAATAATAAAATACATCACAAAATTGGAAAAGAACATTCCTACATTAACATCAAATCGCATATCGGTAATATCTGTTTTGTCAACTATTACTGCTTTCTGTTTAGCAGCGCGGTCTTCTGTTTCCATAGATGCCTGCCAGAAGAAAAGATAAGGAGAAATGGTTGTTCCGAGTATAGCCACTAATATGGCTATATACTCTTTGTCCCATTTAATATGGGGGATAAATGTTGCTTTCAGAATAGCTCCAACATCTTGCTTAACAAGGAAGGGAACAATGATATAAAGCATGAGGGTAAGACAAAGCCACTTTAGTACACCGGCTATTTTTCTGTACGGAAAATAAATGAGAGAAACGATAAGAAGAATTACAAAAAATAATGAAAAAGCGATGCTTGGAACAGGCGGGTAGAGCATGGTTGCTACTGCACCCATACCGGCAATATCGGCGCCAATATTTAAAACAATAGCGGGAAAGGAAATAAGGACAAAAACGTATAACAGTGTTTTTGAATAATGTTTTTTTAAGGTGGTTGTCAACCCCGCAGAAGTAACTATCCCAATCCTGGCGCACATACCTTGTATGGCAGCCATTAACGGAAAGGTAATAATGGCGGTCCACAATGTAGTTAGCCCAAATCCTGCACCTGCCTGAGAGTAGGTGGCAATCCCCGAAGGGTCATCGTCACTGGCGCCCGTAATAAGCCCAGGTCCAAGTAATTTCCAAAAATTCTTTTTGGGCTTTTTAAAGGGGTTCTTTTTCATGGATTCACCGCTTCACATGCACAATTTTCTTGCTCTTATAAAAATCTTCGCTAAACCAGATATCAAGCGGGTAGATATTGGTTTTATCTTTTAATCTTCCGAGGTCAGTTTCTACATCGCCCCCGGCCAAATAAAGCAGGCCATTGGGCAACGTGTTATTGCTCTTTTTTTTACTCGGCAATATAAGATGCTCCACCCGGCTGTAAAAGTCCTGTACATTACTTACGGCCCTTCCGGTTACAAAATCAACATCTTCATCTATGCTTTCAGACCGGGCGTTTTCGGCAAAAGCATTATCAATTCCTAATGCAGTAATAATTTCCTCTACTACTTTTATTTTCTTTCCAATAGAATCTATAAGCAGAAAAGAACATTGTGGAAACATAATGGCGAGTGGTATTCCGGCCACCACCTGTTCCTACATCTATAATTTTGGTGTCGTCTTTAAATTGTATTAATTTGGCAATACTCATCGAGTGCAGGATATGGTGCAAATATAAATGCTCCATATCCTTGCGGGAGATGAGATTTATTTTTTGGTTCCACTCACGGTAGAGTTCACCTAATTTCTCGAATAATGCTATTTGTTTTTCTGTAAGAGAAAAATAGCTTTGCAATAACACGATCGAATCTTCCATCAAATTTTTTCTCTTGAGTTTTTAAGCACTTGTAATAATATTTCTTTTGCCCGGAACAATTGACCTTTAACTGTACCAATAGGGATATTCAGGTGTGCCGATATTTCTTCATACGACCATTCCTTAAAGTAGCGGAGCTCAATCAGTTTTTTGTAGCGGGGCTTCAACCTATCTACCACCTCATGCAATACTTTTATTTTCTGGGCTTTTATAAATTTTTCCTCGGGGTCAAGGTAACCCGATTTAATATCCATTGTTATTTCCCCGCCGTCTGCGCTTTCGAATGTGTTATCAATGGACAGGGGTTTTATCTTCTGCCTGCGCATATAGTCGATGCAGTTGTTGGTTGCAATCCGGAAAAGCCAGGTACTAAAGGCATAATCAGGAGTATAGTGGCTCAGGTTTTTAAATGCTTTTCCAAATGCTTCCATCGTCAAATCATCGGCATCGTCCTGGTTGCGCACCATTTTATACATCA
>Ga0206987_1021_pt1 | contig 43058 bp, 39 predicted proteins | sample Alteio_BWMinCont_11_FD_153281 | JGI IMG/M metagenome (GOLD analysis project Ga0206987, IMG submission 153281) | Enriched cells from forest soil in Barre Woods Harvard Forest LTER site, Petersham, Massachusetts, United States -... | ecosystem: Environmental > Terrestrial > Soil > Temperate forest >... | reverse complement strand
GCCTTGGATTGCTGCCAGCGGCGCTTTCCACCGGCATCGGATCGGATACTCAAAGGCCCTTCGCCATTGTCATCGTGGCTGGACTTATCTCCCGCCTCTTCATCGGATTCTTCGTCAATCCTGTGCTCTACGAGATGGTCGCTCGCGAAGGGGATGTACTGCAGGTGTAGGTGGCTCCCTGGTTGTCGGCGTTTAGCGACGTGCAAACAGCCGCAATAACATGGGTACGGCTAACCGAACTGCCAGAAGTAGGACAGCAGCCTTCAACCAAGTTGAAAGTATCTGTCCCCAATTTCGTGGAAGCTTGCGGACAATCCACATCTTGCGTGGTACAAACCTCCCCCACCCGTGATGTATCTCTCTCTTGACGGTATAGCTCGCCAGAGGAATCACTGGTAGCCAGAAAATCAAGAACCATAAGGTAGTATTAAACTCCTCGAAGTCCGACCCTGGATCGTGCGAATAGTTGGACTTGCCAAAAATCCTTCTACCCATGCCGTGTGAGGGATACGCATTCGCCCACAGTAGACCGGGGTCGCTCGGCGGGCTTAACCGCTGGCTCTCCGCGTGATACGCCGCCACGTCCGCCACCGAGATGTTCCTGCGGTGCAATTCGAGATCAAGGGCCTGCTTTGCTTCGTCGGTAAGCTCGTCATATTCTTCGGCAAGATGAAGGATCTCGTCGTCCGTTAAGCGTGTGTATTCCGGCATCGTGCCCCTACTGCCGCAACGTCAGCGTCCTCAAAATCCCCTGCTGCTTGGCGATCAGCGATTGCACACCCTGCCGCGCCAACGCCAGCATCTTATCCAATTGCGCCTGATCGAACACCTGATGCTCGGCCGTCGCCTGCACTTCCACCAGTTTGTGTCCGGCGGTCATCACGAAATTCATGTCCACATCGGCGCGGGAGTCCTCCTCATAGGCAAGGTCGAGCAAAATCTCTCCATCTACAATTCCCACACTCACCGCCGCGATGAAGTCGCGCAGCGGTGCAGAAGTCAGCGTCCCGGCCTCCACTAGCTTCTCAAAGGCCAACCCCAGCGCAACGAATGCCCCGGTGATGGATGCTGTGCGCGTGCCACCGTCGGCTTGAATCACGTCGCAATCAATCCAGACGGTCCGTTCGCCGAGCCGTTGCAGGTCCGTGACCGCCCGCAGCGATCGCCCAATCAGCCTCTGTATCTCGTGAGTTCGTCCGCTAGGTCTGCCCTTGTTCACTTCCCGCGGCGTGCGTGTCAGGGTGGCGCGAGGCAACATGCTGTACTCAGCCGTGATCCAGCCTTTGCCAGTGTTGCGCATGAACTGTGGCACGGTCTCTTCGATCGAGGCAGTACAGATCACCCGCGTATTTCCCACCTCAATGAGAACCGACCCTTCGGCGGTGTTGATGTAGTCAGCGACGATGTTCACCGGGCGGAGTTGCTCGGCCGTGCGATTATCAGAGCGATAAACCATAGTCCGCGATTGTAAACGATGGTGACAGCTTCGGTTCAGCGCGTATTTTGAAGTTGCAGCGCCAACTGAGAAAAGGCGGCGACATCGTAGAAGTTCGTCAAATCCAGATGGCCGGCCAGAGTGTCGCGCTCCTTGCCGTCCACCAATATCTTGGCCCGGGTAATTCCCGGAATGTTGGTCGCAAGGGTCTCCACCAGCGAAGCTACCGTGAGTTCTTCAATCAACACTCCAGATCGATGCCCGTCTGCGAAGGCCGCGTTTAGATCAATCACGGCCAGCCCGGGATCCACCAGATAAACATCGCGGATCTCTGACCCTGCTCCCAGTAGGTGGGGAGAAGATTTGTCGAGATAGATATTGAGCAGGGCGCGCAGCAATTCTTCCGCCCGCTCCTGGCGCCCCGCGGGCAACGGGATCCGCGCCGCTTGGGCACGCAGGACGCCGCCGTCATCGTAAGCGACGTACAGCGTCACCGCTTCGGTGGGCCCCGAAGCCGGCGGCGCCACAGCCTGGGTTGACGCCGCCTCGGGCTGGCTCGCTCGTCCGCGCATATGCCATGCGTAGAAGCTCATGCCCAGCGCCAGAAGGATCATGACCACCGCGCCCAAAATCAGATGACGTGGAATCATTCTCTCGTCACCTGAAGTTTGTCGCGCGCGTCGGCCACGCCGGCAGCCACGGCGGCAGCGATCGGCTGCTGATAGGCCGCCGAGTTTAGCTGTGAAACGTCGCCGCTCGGAGGTGCGATCTCAATCGCTATCGCCGCGCTGGTTATGTTGTTCAACGGCCGCAACGGAGCTGTCAGAGTTCGCACCGAAATCTGCTTCGCGTGCAGTGCCGCCGCCACGCTGGTGGCTACCGCATCACTCAGCGTCAGAAATGGAGACTGCGCTGCATCCCAGTCACGGAACGGGCCGACGTTTTCTCCACCGGAGGGACTCAACCCTGTGTACAGCCGCACTCCGGTTTCTTGCGAGGCAGCATGCACGCAGACATAAATCACCGGTGCCGCTGCATTCGTCATCGCAGCTCTCTGATCAAGCGTCAAAGAAGTGTCCGCATCGCGAACCAGCAGCGTGCGCAGCCCACGGTTGTTGAGTTCCTGGCGAAGCAGTCGCGCGAAAGCCAGAGTGACATCCTTTTCCGCCATCTGCTCCGTGAGTGCCGCGCCTCGCTCCTCGCCTCCATGGCTGGCATCGACGACAGCAAAGTAATGTAGCGCCCCTGAGGCCGGTGCGGCAGTGCTCGCAGGCGGTGCAGGCGCAAGCGCAAGCCCAGGTGCAGCAGGTAGTACCCTTGGCACCGCTGTGACGGCTGCAGCAGGGGGCGGTGGTCCCACGGTAATGGTGCGCCCGTTGTTGCTGAAGCTGGCCAGCACCGGGACAGTACTGGTGATCACCACTTCAGCCTCGCCATTGTTTTCCAGAAAGCTGGCGGAGGTAATCGCCGTGCTGCTAAAGGTAAGTTTCGGAGAACTGGACGCAACCACCGGGTCGTGAATGAACGTCATGTGCAGCTTCCCCGGCTCGGTGGCGATGGCCGGGTTCACCGGCGAACTGAAGTTCATGATCAGCGTGGTCGGTGTGGTGTTGCTGATCTGCGCCGTGAAGTGAATCCCGACGCTGCCAATGAACAACCGCCGCGACCTGGGATTGAAGGTCACTGGGCCCCCAAGAATGCGCGAAAGCAGACTGCTGAGGTCCGCCAGCGGCACCAATCCCCGGCCGCCTTCCAGAATGAAATTTGCCGACAGATCGAAATTCGTATTCCGGACGCGCGCCGCACGCTTGTTTGCTGTGAACTCCGCCTCGGCGTCGTTGTAGCGAAGTCGCCACTGGTCTTTGTTCGTCCTCGCGCTTACCGTGCCGAGTGGCTCAAGCACTTCCAGCAGTCCCACATAATCCACTTGGGGTCGTTCAACGATGGGGAGGGAGTAATTCGCTATGGTCGAATAAATGGAAACACGCTTATCTTCGGACGATCCGGATAAAAGGACCACCGCAGCAATCGTTAGCAGGACGGCCAACGCAACGCGCATCAGCCCGCGACTCTCTGAACTTACGATGCCGCCTGCCGTAGTGGTCAAGATGCATCCATTATTGCGCGACCCGTCGTAGCTTCGGCGCTTTTCTGCCTACTCCAATGCGTAAATCGTCAGCCCGCTGAGCAACTTGGGATAAAAATCGGTTGACTTCTGCGGCAGCACCTCGCCGGCAAACGCAATGTCCCGCACTTGTCGCATGCCGACCGGATTCATGAGAAAAGCCACGTTCGCCCCGCCCGACCTTACCCGCGCCATGGCCTCACCCGCATCCCGCACGTAGCTAATATTTTGCTGATTGCGGATCGCCTCTTCCGAAATCCCTAGAACGCCTTCCAAAAGGCACTTGTGCAACTGCACTACGTCGAGCGATTGCTGCCGGATCGAAAGGCCGCTGAAGAAATTGGAACCGACGCCTTTAGGCGTATCAATGAGAAACACGCGTTCCGCGGTCACCGCCATCAGCGTCGTCCCCGAGCGCCCGGCTTCCCGCAGGATGCTACTCGCCCGGCCAGCATCCACCGCCGGATCGACCTCGTCCACGCTGAAAAACTGCCCCGCGCTTTGCCGCAGTCCCTCTGCGGAGAACGATGCCAGACCATGCACTACCCGGTGAGTGGGCAGGATCAGCAAGCCGGCGCTGTCCATATTGATGAAGGTCATCATCACCATCTCGTACGGGGGAATTTCAGTGGAAAAGCTGCGTATGCCCCACGGGGGAGCCGTATCCGCCACACTCCGGCGCTCATTCCGATAGTTCAACGCTGTCTCGTAGCGATGGTGTCCGTCCGCAATAATCAGTTTCTTGTCGCGCATCTTGCTGCGCACCAGATCAATCAGACTAGAATCGGAAACCTTCGACACCCGGTGAAGCACCCCGTATTCGTCGCGAGTTTCAACCTCTGGCGTAGCGCTCGAGGTCAGCAGCCCATCAATCTCTCCTGCGGGATCGCTGTACAGCATGAAGAGCTGTCCAAAGTGGGCGCGGGTGGCACGCAACAGATCCAGTCGATCAGCTTTCGGTTTCGCCAGAGTTTGTTCATGTCGGAACACCACGCCGTCGGAGTAGTCTTCCAGTTGCCCGAGCGCTATGAATCCCCGCCGCTCTAGTTCTTTGCTTCCGCCCGGAACGGTGAAGTGCTGTACATAGCTGTAGATCGAAGGCTGGGCCTCTTGCAGAAAAACTCCCTGCCGCCGCCAATCTCGAAAATAGGCTGCCGCCCGGGTGTAAGTGTTCTCTCCCGCGCGATCCGTCGCTTCCCGTTTCCCCAGGATGATGCGCACGAGATTGTGCGGGCTGGCGGCATAGTAGCGTTCCTGCATCTCGGACGTGATCTTGTCGTAGGGTTGGGTTACGACCTTCGACAGATCAACCCGCGCCGGGTCGTATCGCAAAGCGCGAAAGGGAGATATATGCGCCATGGCTGACGCTGACATTCTACTAAACCCTACGCCTACATCCAGAAATAGGAATTAACAATCGGGCAGCCGCTGGTTCCCAAATTTCATAGGACCCGAATTTCATAGGATTGGATAGCCCGGTTCAGCAGCCTAAAAATTGACGGTTAGCCTGGCATCCGCTGTGATACGATCAGCCCCAGTGAGGTTCTTTTGGCCCGCCTTTGTGGGCGGAGCGGGTCATCTCGCCCTGACCAAAGACGGCTCCCAGTCAGCCCCTCCCTGGACTAAGAGCAGAGTTATGTCCGGCATCCTAAGACGAGCTCCGACCGGTTTCACCGCTTTCGCAATCGTTGTGATTTCCTTGGTTTCTGTTTCCCTCGCCCAGGTCTCCATCGAAGATGTGCATGTGGCTCCCCGAGTCGAGCCTGCCAAGCCCAATCCGCTGGACTCCGTCGATCCTTCGCTTCGCACCCACACCCGCCCCATGAAAGTTGACGTTAGCATGGTGCTGATTCCGGTCACCATTACCGATCCGATGAATCGACTGGTCACTGGGCTCGACAAAGAGAACTTTGAAATCTTCGAGAACAAAGACCAGCAGGAACTCAAGTCCTTTTCCAGTGAAGACGCGCCCGTCTCCATCGGCGTGATTTTCGATATGAGCGGCAGCATGAGCAGCAAGATCGAGCGCGCCCGCGAAGCCGTGATCGAGTTTTTCAAGACCGCCAATCCCCAGGATGAATTCTTCATGATCGCTTTCGCCGACAAGCCGGAAGAGGTTTCTGACTTTACCTCCTCGGTCGAAGACATCCAGGGCAAGCTGGTCTACACCGTCCCCAAAGGCAGGACGGCGTTGCTCGACGGTATTTATCTCGGCGTTAACAAGATGCGGCAGGCAAAGTATCCCAAGAAGGCGCTGCTCATCATTTCCGACGGCGGTGACAATCACAGCCGCTACACCGAAGGCGAAATCAAATCCACCGTTCGGGAAGCGGATGTGATGATCTACGCCATTGGCATTTACGACCACAACATGGCCACGCCAGAAGAAGCCTCGGGGCCGGCTCTGCTTTCTGATATCACGGAAATCACCGGCGGCCGCGCTTTCACCATCGACAATCCCAATGATCTCGGCGACGTAGCCACCAAGATTGGCATCGAACTCCGCAACCAGTACGTTCTGGGTTACCGTCCCAAGAACCCTGGGCATGACGGCAAATGGCGTAAAATAAAAGTGAAACTCATTCCGCCCAAAGGATTGCCGCCGCTCCGGGTTTTTGCCAAAACGGGATACTATGCGCCTTCCGAATGATCGTTGGCTGACCCTGCTGATCATTTTTCTTTTCTTCAACATTCCAGGACCGACGCAGAATCCTCCTGCGCCTGCTCCGACGACGCAGACTCAGCAACCCGCCGAGCCCACCCCCAACGACGACAACGGCATCTTCGTCTTCAAGAAGGACGTCGAAGAAGTGGCCGTCCACGCCACCGTGGTCGATGACAAGAATCACATGGTGATGAATCTGCCAAAAACCGCTTTCACCGTTCTTGAAAACGGCAAGCCTCAGACCATGACGTCGTTTCGCCAGGAAGACATCCCCGTCTCCATGTGCATCGTGATTGACAACTCCGGCTCCATGCGGGAAAAGCGCGATAAAGTGAACAAGGCCGCCCTCAATCTGGTCCGCGCCAGCAACTCCCGTGACGAAGTCTGTGTTGTCAACTTCAACGACGAGTACTATCTCGACCAGCCCTTCACCAGTAAGTTGACCCTGCTGAAAGAGGCTCTCGAAAAGGTGGAAGCGCGCGGCGGCACCGCCCTGTACGACGCCATGGTTGCGACCTCCAATGAAATGAAAGCCCACGCCCGGTTACAAAAGAAAGTCTTGTTCGTAGTCACCGACGGCGAAGACAATGCCAGCCGCGAGTCGCTCGAAGAAACTGTCCGCAACCTGCAACAGGAAAATGGCCCGACCGTGTATGCCATCGGACTGCTCGGCGAAGAGCGCGCCCGCCGCGCCCGCCGTGCTCTTGAACTGGTAGCTCAAGCGACCGGCGGCATCGCCTTCATGCCCAAGACGCTCTCGGAGGTGGACGAGATCAGCAGCGCCGTCGCTCACGATATTCGCAGCCAGTACACTATCGCCTACAAGCCCACCACTCCCAAGACCGTCGGCGGGTACCGCACCATCCACGTCGAGGCCCGCGACAAAGAACACAAGAAGCTCGTGGTCAGGACCCGCAGTGGCTACTACCCAGGTCAGGAGCAGTCGCGCTAACTTTCTCCGCGTTCTCCGCGGCCTTTCTCCGCGAACTCTGCGATTCAAGGCTTTTCTCGACTGGCAAACGTCTCCATACTTCCGTGCAATTGACGCTTCTGCCTCGCCTTCCGTACTCTGTAGAGTGCAGAAGACGCTCATCGAGCGAAGCCGCTTGCAGGTAGCCGACGACATTACTCAACTCGTCGGCGAAACCCCCATCCTTAAACTGAAGAAGATTGTCCCCGCCACTTCTGCCGGAATCTACGCCAAACTCGAGTACTTGAATCCCGGCGGCAGCGTCAAAGACCGTGCTGCCATTGGCATCATTCAGCGAGCCGAGGCGGAGGGAAAACTCAAGCCCGGTGGGACCATCATCGAAGCCACCGCTGGCAACACCGGCATTGGTTTGGCGCTGATCGGCGTGAACCGGGGCTACAAAGTCGCCCTGTTCGTTCCCGAACGCTTCTCGGAGGAAAAAGTTATGATCATGCGTGCCCTCGGTGCCGAGGTCACACGCACTCCGGACGCTGAGGGCATGCAGGGAGCCATCAAACGTGCCAACGAACTTGCCGCCGGCAATCCCAACGCTTTCATGGCTTCGCAGTTCGAAAATTCTGCCAACCCTGATTACCACTACCAGACCACAGCTCGAGAAATCTTCGAACAAATGGACGGACAGATCGACGCCATCGTGATCGGCGCCGGCACCGCCGGCACCTTCACTGGCGTTGCCCGCTATCTCAAAGATCAGTTACCCAGAGTCTTGGCTTTTGCAGTTGAAGCCCAGGGCTCGGTGCTGGGAGGCGGACAGCCCGGCCCGCACAAAGTGGAGGGAATCGGCGCCAGCTTCATCCCCAAGAACTTCGACCGCGCGGTGTGCGATGAAGTCCTGATGGTCAGTGACGTCGACGCCTTCGGCATGGTGAAGCAATTGGCCGCTCGCGAGGGCGTGCTGTCAGGCTCAAGCGGCGGCGCCAACGTTTTCGCATCCTTGCAGATTGCCAAGCGGCTGGGAGCAGGGAAGCACGTGGTCACCATGATTCCAGATTCCGCTGAACGGTATCTGTCAAAGAAGATCTTCGAAGGTGGAATTTAGGAGAAAATCAGCAATTCAGCATTTGGCACTTCGCACTTAGCATTTGGCCGTTAACGCTTCAGCAGTACCCGCAATAGCGTTTGAGCGCAGGCCTATCGGTGTTTGACTAAATGCCAAGTGCTAATTGCTAACAGCCGATTCAGATCCCTATGTCCAAAACCAAACTCCCCGGCTTCGCCACTCGCGCCATCCACACCGGTCAGGAAGCTGACGCTGAGACCGGTTCCATTGCAGTCCCGATCCATCCTACTTCTACATATCTCCAGCAGGAGATCGGAAAGAACAAGGGCTACGAGTATGCCCGCGTTTCCAACCCCACGCGCACACGCCTCGAAGAAAATCTGGCATCGCTCGAAGGCGGCATCGCGTCGCGCGTCTTCGCCAGCGGCATGGCCGCCATCAACGCCCTCTGCACCATGTTCAAGTCCGGAGACCACGTCGTCGCCGGCCACAACCTCTACGGGGGAGTGCCACGTCTGTTCAACCAAATCCTTTCCGGCTACGGGATGGAATTCACCTACGTCGACACTTCCGACGTAAACAACGTTGAACGCGCCATCCGCCGGAACACGCGCATGGTCTATGTCGAAACCCCCACCAACCCACTCATGGACCTGAGCGATATTCGCGCCATCGCCGGTGTGTGTCGCAAGAAGAAAGTTGAGCTGGTAGTGGACAACACTTTCATGTCGCCCTATTTTCAGCAGCCCATCGCTCTGGGAGCGGACATGGTCGTTCACTCCACCACCAAGTTTCTCAATGGACACAGCGACGGCCTCGGCGGCGTGGTGGTATGCACCCGGCCTGATCAGGTTGAACAATTGAGCTTTGTGCAGAAGGCCGCCGGGGCGATTCTTTCACCATTCGAGTGCTGGCTGGTGCTGCGCGGGGTGAAGACCCTGGCCGTCCGCATGGAGTTGCATGACCGCAGCGGCCGCGTGATTGCTGACTTCTTGTCTCGCCATCGGAAAGTAAAACAGGTTTTTTATCCCGGATTGCCCGATCATCCCCAATACGATCTCGCGCGTGAACAGATGACCGGCTTTGGCTCCATGATTACCCTCGAAACCGGCTCGCTGTCGAACGCAAAGAAGATGCTGAAGAACGTTCGTCTCTGCTCACTGGCAGAATCCCTCGGAGGCGTCGAGACTCTGATCTCGCACCCCGCCACTATGACTCACGCCGGGTTGGGCGAAAAGGGAAGAAAAGAAATTGGACTCACCGACGGTATGGTCCGCCTATCCGTCGGCATCGAAGACGTCGACGACATTATTGCCGACCTGGACCAGGCACTGGCCGCAATCTAAGCCGCAGATCATGCAGCTGAACGCAGAATATTTCTTCAATCTGCGCCTTTCTGCGCAAATCAGCGGCCGAAATCAGCGGCTGAAATCTTATGCGATCGAACTCTCAATCCACTTGAGATATTCTGCGCTGCCATCCTCCACCACCAGACACAAACATTCCGGCAACTCGTAGGAATGCATTTCTTTGATGGTATCGCGCACCCGTTCGTAGGCCGCGGCCGTCGTCTTGATCCACAGCAGCCACTCTTCGGCCTCCTCCACCTTTCCCTTCCAGCGATATATCGATACGGCTTTGGGCACAATGTTGACGCAGGCGGCCAGCATGCGATCCACCAGCGCCTCCGCAATACGCCGCGCTTCATCCACCGATCCCGCAGTGGTCAGGACGAGTCTCATGTCAGTCATATAGAATCAGCCTTCTACGGGTGAAAGATTACCACTTCGAACCTATGCCCAACCAAATCAAGTTCGGCACTTCCGGCTGGCGCGCCGTGATGGCGGAAGACTTTACCTTCGCCAACGTCCGTCGCGCCGTCAGCGGTATTGCCCGTTACGTAGTGTCGCAGAAGCCTGCGGGGGCACGCGTCATCGTCGGTCGCGACCCCCGTTTCCTCGGCGAAACTTTCTGTTCCATGGCCAGCGACATTCTCATCGCTCACGGCATCACGCCTCTGCTCATTGCCGAAGCCGCACCCACTCCGGCGATCTCTTACGCTGTCACTCGCGAACACGCCGATGGCGCCATCAACTTTACTGCTTCGCACAATCCACCCGAGTATAACGGCATCAAGTTTTCCACTCCGGATGGCGCTCCCGCGTTGCCCGAAGTCACTAGGCATATCGAGGCCGAAATTGCGGCTTTTGATGCAAACGCCATCTCGAAAACCACTTCCGCCAAGCCGAAGCCGGAAACCCTCGACCCTCGCGGCTCTTACCTGACCCGCCTGCGGGAGATCATCGATCTTCCCACCATCAAGAAAGCCGGCCTGCGGGTCGTCTTCGATCCTTTCTGGGGAGCCGGTTGTGGCTATTCTGATTCACTACTGCGCGAAGCCGGCGTCGAGGTCGCCGCTGTTCACGACTATCGTGACGTGCTCTTCGGTGGCCACGCTCCCGAACCGGACGACCATCTTCTCAACGATCTCCGCACGAAAATGCGCCAGACCAACGCCCACATCGGCATCGCCACTGACGGCGACGCCGACCGCTTTGGCATCGTCGACCAGGACGGCACCTTCTTCCAGCCAAATTACATCATCGCTCTTCTCTTCGACTACCTGGTCGAAACTCGCGGCTGGAAAAACGGCGTCGGCAAATCCGTAGCCACCACCAATCTGATCAACGCCCTGGCCGTGCATCACCACATTCCACTCCATGAGACCCCCGTCGGCTTCAAATACATCGGCGAAATGATCAAACAGGACCGAATCGTGATCGGCGGAGAAGAAAGCGCCGGTCTCTCCATCCGCCATCACGTTCCCGAGAAAGACGGAATCCTAGCCGGACTGCTCTGTTGCGAGATGGTGGCCCGCCGAAACCAATCCCTGAAAAGTCAGTTGGACGCCTTATTTGTCAAAGTTGGTTCCTTTTACCCCCGGCGAGAGAACTTCCGCTTGACGCCGGAAGTGAAAGCGAAGTTCACTGGTAAGCTGACGCTTAATCCTCGCGACTTCTGCGGCCGCAAGGTGAAGGAAGTGGTGCGCACCGACGGACTGAAGCTGATCTGTGATGACGGTTCGTGGGTCTGCTACCGCCTTTCCGGCACCGAGCCGGTGGTACGTGTCTACACCGAGGCCGGTAGCGAGCAGGAGTTGGAGAAGATGAGCGCGGCAGCCAAGCAATGGATCTTCGAGTAGGACCGCTTTCCCGAGTTCGCATCATTCCCAGCCCCGAGGAGCGGCTGCGCACCCTCGTGGAGCGCGCCCCCGAGGCCGAAGCCTGGGCCGACCGCATGACGGCGAAACTCCGTCCTACGTTGACCATGCTGCACGGCATTCGGCGGCGTGTGGCCACAGCGGCCGTCGCCGGCTTTAGCATCTGGTTGTTTGTTCACGTGATGTTCGGCGCCAACGGCATGGTCGTTTATCGGCAGAAGAAGGCCGAGTACGTCGGCTTGCAAACCGAAATCCATAGCCTTCAGCAGGAGAACGACCGCTATACCGGCCAGATCAAGTCTCTCCAAACCGATCCCAAGACCATCGAAAAGGAAGCTCGTGAGCAGTTGCACTATGCCCGGCCCGGCGAAGTCATCTACGTCGCGCCGCCTCCGCCCGCGCCCCCCAAGCCTCAGGCAAATTCCGCCCAGAAGTAGTTAGGGCTATTCGCGACGCGGGAAATGCCCCTCTATGATATAGTTCGGGAAAATCTCGATATGGTCTTGCTCGGCCCAGCAGCGAGAATGCACCGGGCTGGGTGGTTAGCGAACACAAATCTGCGGCTTGGCCGCTGAATTCGAGGATCTCATGAAAAAACTCTTGTTGCTCTGTCTTGCCGTTTCTCTCCTGCTCTTCATGGTCGGCTTGGCCGTGGCGGCCGATTCTTCCACCGTGAATGGCATCGTCAGTGACTCCCAATGCGGCGCGAAGGGTGCCAGCGCTAACCATGCCGCCTGCATGAACAAGTGCCTTGGCAAGGGCGCCAAAGCCGTTATCGTCACCGACACCGATCAAAAGGTTCTCACCGTGGATAACCCCGACACTCTCAAGGGGCACGAAGGCCATCACGTCGCCGCAACCGGAACCGTCACCGGCGACTCTATCCACATCAACAGCGTGAAGATGCTGTAAGTTGATTGGACGCAAAGATTCAGGGCGGCCACTGGCCGCCCTTTATTTGTTTCTGATGAGGTCTAGGGTTGCAACAGCATTTTCAGACCTGATTGTTCTTGAGCATTTTCTTCCTACCGCACTACACCCTCAAGCGGCGAACTCGCCGTCGCATACAGCTTCTTCGGCATCCGTCCTGCCAGATACGCGTCCCGCCCGGCGATTACCGCATGCTTCATGGCCTCGGCCATCAATACCGGGTCCTGCGCGCTCGCGATCCCCGTATTCATCAGCACGGCATCTGCGCCCAACTCCATCGCAATCGTCGCGTCGGACGCCGTTCCCACTCCCGCATCCAGAATCAAGGGCACGCTGGTGATCACTTCCCGCAGAATACGTATGTTCGCCGCATTCTGAATCCCCAGCCCGCTGCCAATCGGTGCCCCCAGGGGCATCACCGCACTCGCGCCTGCATCCAGCAGCCGCTTGGCGAACACGACATCGTCGGAGGTGTAAGGCAGAACCGTGAAGCCTTCCTTCACCAGTACTCGCGTGGCTTCGAGCGTCGCCTGTACGTCTGGATAAAGCGTCGCCTGGTCGCCAATCACTTCCAGCTTCACCCAATCCGACAGCCCAACTTCGCGGCCCAGGCGCGCCGCACGAACGGCTTCGTCGGCGGTGTAGCACCCCGCGGTATTCGGCAATAGAAAGTATTTCTTGGGATCAATATAGTCGAGCAGCGATTCCTTGCTGCGATCCAGGTTCACGCGCCGCACCGCGACCGTGACCATCTCCGCGCCACTGGCTTCCAAAGCCCGTGCATTTTCCTGGAAAGACTTGTACTTTCCCGTCCCAACAATCAGCCGGGAACGGAATTCACGGCCAGCGATAACCAGGGAGTCCAGCATGGAAGTATTGTACTGCTAGCCCGGTTCGGGCGGGGTTGTGCGGAGCCGTCATTCTTGTCCGCCAAGGTTGCGACGGGCGGTTTCCCAGGTTACCCCCCGGCGGTACGCCCGCCGGGGAGCAATCAAGGCCGTACTCCTGAACCTCTATTTCGGGTTGAGGAAGGTCACTAACTTGCCTCGGGCCAGGACTGCTAAATCCAGCGCACCATCGCCGTTGAAATCGCCTGCGGCGAGCGACGCCACCGTTGCCGTCATAGAAGACGATCGGGTGTTGCTCCAACCTCCCAGTCCCAACGCCCAGGTACACATCCACGTAGTTAAAACGTATCAACTCTCGCACGGCCCGATGATCTGAAAGACATTCGACACAGCTCCCAATGGTGCGGAGTTGAGGAGATCGATATGAAGACCCGAAATTTCTCCCAGGTGACTCTGTCTATTTTCAGACGAGGCGGTGAGGGGAATTCTACACCCGGCCGGGAATCCGGCAAGAGCTGCGGAGAAGTCTCGCGCAGAATTTACAAACGTGATGACATATACCGTCTTGACCGTAGTCCCGCAGACCATTTTGTGAGAAGAAAGTCCATCCCGCCGCCCAATTGAGCGTATTGACGCCTCTCTAGCTTGGGTGTATATATCGGTTACTTTTCGCAGTTGCTCGAAGGTTTGTGGTGAACCGCCCTTTCAGTACGTCTCCGTCTCCGGTCGCTGGCATCTGGACTGACTCACAAAAGGCCCAGTCGTTCTACTCAGGAGAATTAAGATTCAGGAGAATTAAGATGAAGACTAGAACATTCGTGATTTCCGCGGGAAGGCCGTCCATTCGTGTGAGCTTCTGGCTGTTGGCGGCGACCCTTCTAAGCCTGCTGACACCTCCGGCGAACGCTGCGAATAACCCCGTGCCTTTGATTGATCAGCCTCTCGTTCCCACTGCCACTGCACCCAGCGGGCCTGCCTTTACGCTGCACATACGAGGAGCTGGCTTCGTTTCCGGTTCGGTGGTGAATTGGGACGGCGGAGCCCTGGCTACAACCTTCGTAAGCAGCGCGCAGCTCACAGCCACCGTCCCCGCGACCAATATCGCCTTGCCAGGCACGGCTTCGGTGACGGTGACGAATCCTGCTCCCGGAGGCGGTATGTCCAATTCCGTCTTCTTCCAGGTGATCCGCAGCACCCCGACTGTTGTGATGCCGGAATCCGACAACGCCCTGAGCGTGCAACCCCTGTCGCTGGTAACCGCGGACTTCAACGGCGATGGCAAGCTCGACATCGCCAGCGTCAGCTATTCAAGCAACACCGTCTCCATTCTGCTCGGCAACGGTGACGGCACTTTTCAGCCACCGGTCGACTACGCTGGACCGAGTTCCGGCCCCGAAGCCCAGTGGCTCACGGTTGGAGATTTCAATGGCGACGGCAAACTCGATCTCGCGGTCTGCACCGGAGATGGAATCGGTTCCGGGTCCGTCTTTATTTTGCTGGGTAACGGCGATGGCACCTTTCAACCACCCACCAAGCCTTTTCCTACGCACGGTTCTGCCGTGGTCATCGCCACTGCGGACTTCAATCGTGACGGCAAGCTGGATTTGGTCGTAGGTTACGAAGCCGGTGACGATGGCTTCCTTTCGGTCGCGCTCGGAAACGGCGACGGCACTTTTGGCCCGTTTCATGACTATGCCGCCGGCAAGGACAACACTTCCATCGTCCTTGGCGACTTCGATAACGACGGCAAGGTCGACATCGCTACCTCTAACACCTTCGGCGGGGATGCTTCACTGCTGCTGGGCAACGGAGACGGTACTTTTAAAGCGCCCACCATCTTCTCTAACCAGCTCTTCCCGGACGGGATCACCGCGGCTGATTTTAACCGCGACGGCAATCTGGATCTCGTTCTTCCCGTCGATTTCGGCGTAACCGTATTCCTCGGCAACGGCAATGGCACATTTCAACCCGGTGCGAATTATGCTTGTGGCGCTCAACCGCTTACTTCTTCGGTCAGCGTTGCGGACTTCAATGGCGACGGCAAGCTGGACATCGTAGTTCCATGCAACGGCGCCGTGTCCATTCTTCTCGGCAATGGAGACGGAACATTCCAACCCCCACTGCGGCAGTCCGTCAACTCACTCAACATGCAAGCGCTTGCCGTCGGGGATTTCAACCAGGATGGCCACATCGATGTTGCCGTGATCGACAGTGCCACGGGTTCAGGCACCGTGTCCGCCCTGCTGCAATCCACACTCTATGTCTCACCTTCCGGCGTAGGGTTCAAGTACTCACATCTGGTGGGCACGAAGACCGCTCCCTTGCCGGTGAAGCTCACGAATTTCGGTTCCTCTACTCTTAGTTTGGGCACGATTGCAGTGAACGGCCCCGACAGTGCTGATTTCCCCATACAAAACAAATGCGGCTCTACCCTGGCGCCTGGACTATCTTGCACCGTGTTCGTGGTCTTCAAACCTGCAAACTCAGGTTCGCGCACGGCCACGCTCTCCATTCCGAACAACACCTTGGGCCTAACCCAGTCCGTGGCCCTTTTCGGACTCGGAACCTTCCTGAGTCTTACTCCATCCAGCCTGAATTTCGGCAACGTGCCGGTGGGGCAGACCAGCCTGCCGCAGAACATCACTCTGGCCAACACTGGGACCAACTCCATTGGCCTCGTGCCGATCGTCATCGAGGGTGCAAACACAGCCGACTTCTCGCAGACCAACAACTGTGGAGCGAGTATCGCTGGCGGCAACAACTGCACGATCACGGTGACCTTCACGCCAACGGCAACCGGCGCTCGGAATGGTGCAGTCGTGGTCCGGGACAATGGCGGCGGCGGCGAACAACGTGTCCATCTTTCAGGAACGGGAACCTAAGACGAAACAAGCGTAGGCGGACACTCTTGGCCGCCATAATCTACTCTCGAGTGTGCCCCGTCCTTGTCTCCCAGTTCGTTGGAGAGGCAGGGCGGGATTTTTCTCGCCGGCAAAAAACCCAGGCCACCCGCCTTCACCTTCGACCCAAACGTGATACCGTAAGTACACCGAGGAAATAATGTCAAAACACGATACCGCCACCAAACGCCACCGACGCCCGAAGTCGGGGAAACGCATAGACTACACGGCCCGTACCATGGCCGCCCTGAAGGAACTCGAAAAAGCCGCCAAGCTGAAAACCAAGCCTGCCTAAGACCCTGTGGGGCGGACACTCTTGTCCGCCAAAAAAGCGGCAGCTCCCGGCTCGACAGAGGACCCGTGGAATGGCGCGGCTTCACCCGTGCCGCCAGGTCCTCCCTACTCCCTGTCCACAAACCCTTCCTGCTCCGCCTTCGCATACATCTCCTCAATCTGCTTGCGATACCGCTCCTCGACCGCATGCCGACGCAGCTTCATGCTGGTAGTAAGCGTCCCGTTTTCTGCCGTGAACTCTTCCGCAATCACGATTACGCGTTTCATTTGCTCGAAGCGCGCCAGGGTCTTATTCAAATCCGCGACCATGCCTTCATACAGAGCGCACACTTTTGGATTCGCACACAGTTCGTCGTGCGAGTAAAACGTCACTTGATTGCTCCGTGCCCAATCTTCAAGCAATGGAAATGACGGCGCGATCAGTACAGCGGGGAACTTACGCTTATCTCCCAGCACCACAGCTTCGGCGATCAGCGGATTGTGTTTCAAAGAACTTTCCAGAGGCTGCGGTGTCACGAACTTCCCACCCGAAGTCTTGATCAAGTCTTTCTTACGATCAGTGACCGACAGAAAGCCATCGGCATCGAGTTGACCGATGTCACCGGTCTTGAACCAGTCGTCGCTCAGCACTTCGGCGGTTTCTTTCTGTTTGTTCCAATATCCTTTGAACACCGACGGTCCGCGCACCAGAATCTCTCCGTCTGAGGCAATCTTCACCTCGACGTTCGCCAGCGGTTTGCCCACCGTCCCCAGCCGATGGTTCTTCGGATTGTTCACCGCAATCACCGGGGAAGTTTCCGTCAACCCATAGCCTTCGTGAATGCGAATGCCAATGTCGGCATACCACCCAGCCAGTTCGCGCCCCAGCGGAGCTCCTCCGGAAATAAAGATATGCGCGCGGCCGCCCATGCCGGCACGCACTTTGGAGTAGATCAAGGCATTGGCCACCTTCCATGAGAACGACCGAGGCGTTTTTCCGGCCAGAGTGCCGGCCCGATTGGCCTTGCCCACTGCCAGCGCCCAGCGATAGATCGTCTCTTTGGGAAAGCCTTTGGCCTTCTGCTGCACCTGGGCATAAATCTTTTCGTACATCCGCGGCACGCCCAGAAATATCGTCGGTCGCACTTCCCGCAACGCCGGCAGCAAATGCTCCTGAAAAGAGACGTAAGCCAGCGTGACTCCGTTGTAAAGCATGGCGAAATCGACATGGCGCGCGGTCACGTGCGACAAGGGAAGAAACGAAATGCTGAGGTCGTCCTTCTGTACCCCAAAATCTGTGAGAGAAAAAGCCACATTAGACGCCATGTTGCCGTGGGTGAGCATCGCTCCCTTGGGCGTGCCCGTCGTGCCCGAGGTATAGATGATGGTGGCCAGATCGCCCGGCTGCGCCGATCGTCCCAGAGAATCGAACTTGGCATCACGCTCTTGTGGGCCGCTATTCATCAACTGTTGCATCGAGACGGCCCTCGTTGGGGGGGCGGCATCCATGATCGCGATCCGCTCGAGACTGGTCTGATCGCGAATGCTGTTGACCTTCATCAATTGCTTGGCGGAAGAAATGAAGATGGCTCGTGCCCCAGAATCGCGCAGGATGAAAGCGGTTTGTTCCGGAGTCAAGGTCGCGTAGACCGGGACGGTAACCGCTCCAATCAGCAGCGAGGCAAAATCGGCGATGGTCCACTCCGGCCGATTCTCGCTGAGAATAGCAACGCGGTCTCCCTTGGCGATGCCCCACTCGCGCAACCCCTGCGCCACTCCCACAACTTTCTGGTACAAGTCCTGCGAAGAGATCGAAACCCACTGGATCTCCCGGCGATGCATCATCACCACGCGGTCATCGCGCTCCACCACCGTAAAGAAGATGTCGTTGAGGGTCTGTAAGCTCATGCGCGGGGACGAGGCGCTCTCTCTCGTCAGCAATGTACTGGTTTCTCCAATACTTACGCAATGCCCGATGGCTTTTTTGAAGAGCCGCGAACCACGAAGGACACGAAGTCTCGCGAAGGCTTTCGCGGGTTAGATTTCCTTTGTGGTTAAGAACGCCGCCTCTGGCGTTCTCCCCCGCTTGGCTGAGACAATAGTTCCGAGGGGGTATTCATAATGAGACGAGTTGGGGTTAGTGCCGAAGTTGTGATTCTGCTTTTTCTGGCTCTGATGTCGCCGATTGTTCGCCTTGCGAACGCGGCAGATCAGCCACCACCGCCCAAACTGAAGGTCGGGGATGTTGCGCCCGACTTCAAAATGCAATATTTCACCGGCGACGACCTGAAAGATGTCAAGCTCAGTGATTATCGCGGCAAGAAAAACGTTGTGCTGGCGTTTTACATCTTCGCTTTCACCGGGGGTTGAACTGCTCAGATGAAGGCCTTCCAGAAAGATTTGCAAAAACTGGAAGCCGCCGACACCCAGGTCCTGGGTGTGAGTATGGATAGCCCCTTCGCCAACAAAGCCTTCGCCGACCAGATTGGAGTGACCTTCCCCCTGCTAAGTGATTGGGGCGGCGAAACCACCCACCAGTACGGCATCTACCTCGACAAATACAAAGCCGCCCGCCGCGTGAACTTCCTAATCGGCAAAGACGGAAAAATCCTGGAAGAACAACTGGACAAAGACGCCATCGATCCCACCAAGATCGTCGACGCCTGCCAGCGCCCAAAGTTGAAGAACTGAGTTTGACGCTCTGGAATGCGGTTGTTATGATGAATGCGCGGGGTGGAGCAGTCTGGTAGCTCGTTGGGCTCATAACCCAAAGGTCGGTGGTTCAAATCCACCCCCCGCAACCAAATTTCTCAAGCACTTATGGGCGCTCACCAGAGAGCGCCCTTTCCCTTTCCACAGACACTTCCACAAATCGTACGGAATCGGCCCAAGACGGGTTGCGTTTGTGGTTTCGGCCATGCGATATTGGACGAAGCCTGTTTGGGCCGAAGCGGTTCCTGCCTTGGCTGGTCGAGCCGAGAAACCGTTCTTCACTTGTCTATCGGGCAATTGATCGACAGCGTGTGCCTGTCGGGGATTGCCGAGAGACTGTGATGAAGACGGTTACGACTGAAGTATCCTCCCCACTCCTTACTGAAAAAGATGCTGGCCGTTACCTGATCCGGTCGGTTAGCTCACTTCGGCGTGACCGGCGGAAGGGCATCGGCCCAAGGTTTGTCCGGATCGGCCGCTCGGTACGCTACCCCAAAGTCGAACTGGACGCTTATCTCTCTTCACTAATGAACACCCGGGAGCAGGGGGTGTCCAATGGGTAGGCTCTATGCCAACCTCCACCGCCGTGGTGAAATCTACTACTTTTTTTGGCGAGATGAACGCGGCAAGCGCCGAGAAGAGTCGTTGCGCACAGCGGATGTCGAAACTGCGCGACAACGACATCAATTGCGGACAGAGGAAATCCGGAATGGCCGCTCACCAAATGAACTGAGCACGTGGACTCTGCAAAAGGCGGTTGCGTCTTGGCTCGAACACCGAAAACTTCGGGTGTCACGAGGCACACTCAAAGCGGAGAGTTCGATTGCCCGTAATCTCATGGGCGTATTCGGTGGTGAAGTAACGCTGAGATCACTGGCAGATATCTGTCGAATTCGCATGTACCAAGACGTTAGATTGAAGGCCGGTCTTTCGCCGAAGTCGGTGAACAACGAAACGCAGGTGCTAGCCGGCATTTTGAAGCTGGCGCAGTTGTGGACGAGGGTTCAGCCCCATTACAAACCGTTGCGGGTAGTGAAGAGTGATCTGCCGGATGCGTTAACGCCGGAAGAATCCACCAGACTTCTTATGGCGGCCGCAAACTCTGCTCCATACGCTGTCGCACCCTACGCGGCGGTGTTGGCTTTTTCCACGGGAATGCGGAGCGGGGAAATAAAAGGAATTCGGTTTGGCGACCTGCACCACGAATCCACTCACCCATTCCTGTATGTCCGACGTGCAACGACGAAGACGGACGCTGGGGCAAGGCGCGTGGTGTTGGACAGCATGGCGGTGTGGGCTGTGCTCAGGCTCGTAGCACGGGCGAACTTGCTTGGGTGTTGCTGTCCGGATGACTACTTACTTCCAACTGATCGGGCACGTCACACAAGGTCAACAGACGCCCTCTACGGCGGCTCTGGCCATGATCCGAGACACCCGCAGACATCGTGGGAAGCAGAGTGGCAAAAGTTCCGGAGTGTGGTCGGAATAAACCACCGACGATTCCATGACCTTCGGCATTCTTATGTATCCCGGGCAGCGGAGGCTGGAGTCCCGATAGCGGTTGTCCAAGCGCAGATCGGCCATCTCAGCGCGCAGATGGTGAACTGGTACACACACATCTCCCAACAATCCCAGTTCAGGGCTGCGTGCCAGATGGAGAATCAAAACCCAGAGTTGTTGAAGTGTCTTGGTCTGTCACGACGAAACGCAAGCGCCGTGGAAGGTCGGCTTGTTTCGGATCGGCTGCACGCGGGGAAGAACGGTCAGGACCGCGATCGTGAAATGATCGCAAGGATGAACGGAACAACGGAGTATTAACCATATACAACACACAATGGAAATCAAGAACGGGTTTGAGGAAAGAGAGAAGGGGGATAGATGCTGGGTGGTCTTAATAATGGGGGAGTGTTTAGCCATACCACGGATCAAGCCGCATTCATTGATCGGGTAGACCTGAGCCTCTGGGGCAATCGAAGGAAAAGACCTTCAGACGTGGTTGCAATCGGCAAACCATTCCCGATCGGTGGTGAAAAGAGCGTTTACGGTCGGGCGGTGAACGGGATTTGTGGGGCGACCGGAAATCCGTTTCAGTTGAAGTATGGGGTAATGCGATATCCCCGTAAGGTTCCCCCAATGCGACTCACGTTGCGATCAGAGCGAACCCCGGTGTCGGGGGCACAGGCGGAGTTGGTATCGAATGCGCTTATGCTCCGAGGGTTCCGGAGTCTGGTTTCGAGGGTGGAGATGACGATCGATCTGACCGGGACATCGGTCGATTTCTTCAAAAAGCATTTGCAAACCACGGCCCGACGATTCAGGACATTGCGGGACACCGTTGGACGGAAGACCTATTACGTTGGTGCGCCGGGGTCGCACTGGCAGCTCAAGATTTATCAAAAGCGGCCTGCCGTCGTGCGGTTCGAATTCACTCTCCGGATCGCATTCCTACAGAAGTGTGGTCTTCGTAGACCACACGAACTGGTGTTGCTCCGGAATATTGACCTGACTCGGTTGGTGTGGTTGCAGGAAGTAGATCAATCGAAGTTGAAGGTGGGCGATGAGGGAAGGCTGGGGAACAACCAGAATCGCGCACTCCGTAGCTGGGCGCAATGCCTATCTACGAGGCAGTTTTCCAAAGCGCTGAAGGATTGGGGCATCGCCCGCCGCGACCTACTTGTCCCGTGCGCTCTGGAATGGAAGATACGCCGGTTGCAGCGCAGGTTGATGTGGTGATTGGTTCCGGGTTGATTCAGTTTGTACAGTTTTTCAGTTTCTTACGGAGGATGTGAAAATGAAACCAACGCAACAAAAAAAGATTGATCAGGCTCCCCGATTGATCAAAGACCGCCGGTTCTTGTTTCGGGCTGGCAAGAAGATGGACGAACTAGGATTGGTTCGTGAAGTGCGGAACCGACTGATTGTGTTCCTCGCCGCGCTCACTGCGATAATCAACGACCGGAGACGCAGAGTCTCAGTGCTGACGACGGGTTCTTCCGGCGGTGGCAAGTCAAGAGTGATCGAGACGCCACTGAAACTCTTCCCACAAGAGTGGGTGATCCGCCGCGCCAGTTTCACGACGGAGGCACTTGCCTACAATCAGGAGTCGATGGACGGGAAGATTTTCTATGTGACCGAGTACGACGGAGGGGGGTCGTCGAAGTACAATCTGCGAATTCTCCAGTCGGAGGGCGAGCTTGCACGTGAGTTCACCGTTGGTCGTAAGACGGACGTGACGCAGAGGCTCGGAACGCCGGTAGTACTGACCGCAACCACAAAAGAGAAAATCCTTCAGGACGATGCCACAAGGTTCGTGACTATCGCCATCGATGAAACGGCTGAACAGAATGTGGCAGTGTTCAAGTCTGAACTCGGCATGAAAGCCGACTCAGGCGAACCGCCGGAAGAGGTGTGGCAGGAGGCGACGCAGTTAATGAAGGATGGCTACGAGCCGTTCGTGTTTCCCTCTTGGTTCGAATATGTGGCCGAGCAGTTGCCGTCGGACATGGTCAGAACCCGGCGGGATTGGAAGAGATTTCTCGGGCTAATAGAAGCAATCGCGATTTGTAATCCTGATTCACGGCGTGACGGGAAGATTACGTTCGCAGACTATGCGATCGCATTCCGGCTACTGGAATCCGCATTCGCAGCCACGACCTACGCGATAAACGAAAATGAACTTTGGGTACAACGGGCGGTTGAAAGATTGAGAAAGGAGTCGGGCCAAGCAGTCACAATCAGTCAGGTCAGAGAATACTTGGAGTGGAATCAGAGCATGACGTATAAGTTCGTGAAGGCCGCCGCAGAGCACAAATTGATTACCTACGAACCGGGAACTAAGGAGAAGAACGTGAAGCGCCTACTCCCGGGCGCCAAGACAACCAGCAGGTTTCTGCCGTCCCCCCGAAGGCTTATCCAAGATGTGAAGGAACTGGGGCCGTCGCTGGAGTACGTCGATCCGATTACGGGAGAGGTGAAAACGCTTGTTCGGGGTCGGGGAGCGGCAGCCTGAGGTGAACTTCCGGTCAATGACGAGTTCTGTTCGGAACCTGCACATAAGAGCTAATAGACGTGCTGCGGTAGACACCGATCTCAACGTGATTTCCGATAACGGACAACATGAAGGTTAGGTGGTTGCCCATCTGAATGAACGCTGTCGGGAAAGAAACGATGCCGATCCGCCAAACTCCTGAATTGAAAGCCCCGCCCTCGGATCACTCGCTCGAACCGACCCTTGAGGCAACTTGCTGATTGTGAAAAACGTTTCTGTTTGGAGGACTGAAGTTGTGTAATAAAACCGGGCAACTACAGGACGGTAGTGGTCACGCTCATTTTGGGGTCTGATTGGTTGAAAAATGGGGGGATTTTGGGGGGTATGGGGGAAAACCCTACGATCGGGAGAAAGATCCGGGGATGGGGAAAACCCTAGGATCGGGTACAAAGACCTCACCACGGGGACGCTAGACGGCGCTACGGGGGTTTTAGAGAGTGGTCTGGGAACTAGAAATCCTCGATTTGTCGTTCTTCCCACGTCTCGTAGAACTTCTTGATACCAGCATATCTGCTGCGTTGAAATGCTCAGCGGTTGCGTATAGACTGCGAAGATGATCGACAGGAAACTGTCCGAATACTTTGCCGCTATGGGTCGCAAGTCGGCGAAGGTACGAATGAAAACTATTTCTGCGAAACGACGGAGTGAGATTGCTCGGAAGGCTGCGAGGTCACGATGGTCGAAGAAGAGCAGGGGTAAAGGGAAACGGTGAGAACGATGAGGGAAGTCAAGAGAGCAGCAATTTACGTTCGGTGCTCAACAGCAGAGCAGGAAACCGATATGCAGGAAATCGAATTACTGGAATACTGCGAAAAGCGCGGCTGGAGTTGTGTCGTGTATCGGGATAAAGCTCAGAGTGGAGCGAAAAACGACAGGCCAGCGCTGAACGGGATGTTGAATGATCTCAGGAGACGCAAGTTTGATGTGATTGTGATCTGGAAGTTGGATCGATTGGCGAGGTCGCTGAGACAACTGTTGACCATCGGAGAGGAATGCCAGTCTCTGAGCGTGGACTTGGTTTCGCTCAGGCAAAACATCGACACTACACTGCCAGCAGGAAGATTGACATTTCAAATTCTGGGAGCGGTGGCGGAGTTTGAACGGGAATTGCTGCGGGAACGGGTAAGGGCAGGAATGGCGCAGGCGCGTAGGAACGGAAAACATGTTGGAAGACCAGCTCTGCGGAAGTTTCAGGTGGCGGATGTTGAAAGAATGCGGCAGCTCCATTCAGACGGAGCGAGTGTACGGAAACTGGCAACGGATTTTGAAACAACACAGTGGATGGTAACGAAGCTGACGACTCCACCGGCAACAGAAGCGCCGAACCCATAGTTCCTTTCCTCAAGGGATACCCCGTCACCGGGTCAATGAGTGTAATAGAGATATTACGCCAACAATCCTGAAACGCATGAACAAGTGCCGTTCTTGACCTCCTGTCCAGCCGGGAGGAGAATGGTTGCGCTCGGTTGGCCGCATCGTGCTCCTGTTGCGGTTCTTAGCCGGGCTGGGGCAATGCGGATCGCCAATGAGCTACAAGATCGAAATAGTCGACGAGTACAGTTTCGGTAAATGGTTCTCATACCCCCTTCGGTTCGCGACCGAAACGGAGGCGGAAGAGTGTTCGCGTCACTTCAGCAATGCTGGTTGGAATGGCATCCTCGATTTGCGTGTTGTGCCGAGTGATGAGCCCGTTAACGCCAGCTGGACAGAGAAGGGTGTTTTGGACAAAGACGGACAGCCCATTCACCGTCCACCAGCAGCCCCAGCCTTTGAGGAAACACAGGAGGAAGCAAAGAAACTAAGGCTGCGGTGGGAAGAGATTGTGGATCGGGTAAACGATTCTCTGAGACTGAAGTAGGGAGACACCTGCGCCCGTCAACTGGCGAAATCAGGCGATTACACTCATTGACGTTCAATGAGTGCTATGGCAATGTTACGCCAGCTATAATCTCTCCGGCCCAAGGTGAAGGCAATGCGAGCGATACACTGGAGGATGATAATTCTGGCAGCGATCTTGCTGCCCGCTCGACGAGGTGTCGCTCAGAGCGTTAACGGATGTTTATCGCCAAGCATCGTTGTCAACGTGAGAGATCAGCAGGGAAAACTGGTTACAGGATTGCAACCCGCATCGTTTCGCACAAAGTTTCGCGACGAGGCAGCAACAATCCAATCAGCTCGAATAGAAACTGGAACCCACAGGGTTGTGCTGGTGCTAGACATTAGTGGGAGCATGAGCAAATCCGGGCATAATTGGGGCCTAGCTAGAGTGGTTGCCGGTAACCTGCTGACCGCTGCGCCCTCCACTTTGCGAGTTGCGTTTGTGTTGTTTTCAGATCATGTCGTCGATGCGATTGGCTTCGACCACCCTGCCGCCGACATTGCGGAGAGACTAGCGAAACTTGAGGACGGCAAAGGACGCACAGCACTTTTGGATTCTCTCGATTACTCTGCTGATCTGTTATACACGCCCGAAACCGGAGATGCGGTTTATATCATTACTGACGGTTTTGAAAACTCCAGCAAGGTTCATAAGCGTGATGTTGAGAACAAGTTCTTGGCGAGGGGAATCCGGCTGTTTGCCTTTGTCTTATATGACGAGCATGAAGGTCTCCCAGCGAACCCGGACGAGAGTCCGGCCCTGCTATCCGAGTTAGCTCAGGTAACCGGGGGCTTGGTAGTCGATGCCGATACTGAACGTTCGTCTAACGCGCTGGAGCGGTTGAAAACGGAACTGCACATCGCCTACGATCAGATGGCGCATTTTTACAACCTTCAATTGGCAATCCCGAGTCCGTGGGCAAAGAAGGAGCATTTGCAGATCGAAGTCATTGACGAACACGGAAAAAGACGAAGCGGCATCAGTGTCCTCAATCCGCAATACGTCCTTCCATGCACTCGCTAGCAAATAACTGTTGAAATCAGGCGTTTATCACTCATTAACCCGGTCGATGAGTGATATGGCGATGTCACGCCAATCGAGAATAGTGTAGTGTCTAACCTCAGTATGAAGCCGAAGCCACACCCGACAAACTTCATCCTTCTGTTTTTCCTACTAACGCCCTTGGTGGCTCAGACCAACGTCGGCAAACCGAATGCCCCACTGACCCAGTCCGCTACGAATGTTCCCAAAACTGTGGACGAGGCCGTTGCCGTACTAAAGACAAAATGGCTATCCGCGAAAGACCTAGATTGGCTCCTTCGCACCCCACAAAAGCGGGCGGTGGCGACACTGTACAGGCCCTTCGGCACTGGCGTCCGCAATAAATTCCACCTTTGGGGCGACAATCAACAACTCAGGGACTCGTGTGGCGTGAATGACCCAGAGGGATGTTCCGTGGTGATTTTCAATAGACTTTGGGAGTCAGTTCGCTCAGACGCCGATCCATCACTCGTCCGACAGCTCGATTGCCAATTCCAGTTGGCCGAGGCGATTGAAATCAACTACAAGGGGTTTTATGGCATAACTACCCGAGGACTGCTCGAACAGTTGCAATCTCAGGTAAACGCTCAGATGGCAAACCTCGAACACGCGAGCACACCTCCTTGCCAAAACTCGCTTACCCTTGAAGTGGAAGGAAAACCAGTGAAGGACTGCTTTGTTGATGCGTCATTCGCACGACACCGGAAAGGTCAACCGAATGATCAACCGACAGATCAACCGACAGAGGCGAATCTGGAGACGGTACTTGGCTGGTTAGGAGTCAGAAATTTCTTTATGGCTAGGCACGTACCACCGGAAATCGTTCTCAACTATTCGCGCCAGTGCCAGTTCCGAAACCCTCCGCCCTCTTGACTAAAATCTCAACTGTTGTAATCAGGCGTTAGCACTCATTGACCTGCGACGCTGACTCTGTAGAAACCTTGCTCTTTAAAACGGAAGTCGGCATCTAGGATTCTTTCTAGCGAAATTTCCTCCACGACCTGAGGAGGTTTCGCAAAATTGCCAGCCCAAATACCGTAAAGCTCAATGACTCTTTCTCCTGATTCTCGCAGCAGAGCGACCAACAATTCTCGATTGTCGCGCTCGTCTGCATCGCGTTCTGCGTCCTCTTCAATTCGGAATATTGGCCAATCTCCTCCATGCAGGTTCAAGCTGGGGAAGGCACATCCGCAACCACAGGTGGAACCGATGTACTGAACTTCTGGGTTGCGGAAATGCCCTTTAACGGCGGAATCGCGCTCTGAGAGCGATGCAACGGCAAGCAGGGGAACGTCCCGTTGCCACTCCCTTCGAGCGAGCGGGTTGGTCGTTCCGGCATAAAGCATAAAACACATAACTGCATGATAACGAATGCGAATGGGTCTAGGTCGTTGATAACTATTGAGAACAGGCGATTACACGCATTGAGAATTGTGGAGAGTGCGAGGTTTGGGGTGGCTCCAAGAAGGTATTCCTTTCAGGAGGCGCAAATAGTCGATTCCTGCTCCCTGCATATCAATAGCTTACAGAGGTAGAAAAACAAACCCTTTCTTGAGGGGGCCGGAGGGATCTATGGAAGGCGTAGAGACCTCAGTTGGAGTCAACGATGGGGCGTAAATTCACCACACGGGCAGAGAGCGCCTGTCTGACGATCCAGTAGGCCGTTGCAATGCCCCCGTCGATGGTCGCTGGCCGGGTGATGGCACTGACAGTGCTGCTCGGCAAGGAAGGCGTCCTCGTCAGCGGCTCGTTCTTGTTCGCTGGGCCAGCGGCCTAAGACTCTAACTTGCGCTGGGCCATCAATGCGACAAATTAGTTCATAACTTGCAGCGTCGTTTTCGCCGATTGTCGTAATGGGTTCTGCCGGGCTGTGGCAATGTCTGCAACAAACCACCGTATCCCGCAGTGCATTTTGGCCAGCTTCAACTTGAGCGCGATCTAAAGGCATATTTCCTCCACGCGCTGAATCGGTAAAAGGCTGGATGTGGGAGCGCATAGGTTTATGTTCATGCTGGGCTATCCATGCGGCGGGATTATAGCGCAGAGTTTGGTGGACACGGCAGAAAGTTGAAGTAGGGACGAAAAGGGGGACTCTTCATGCTCGTCCAAGTGCGGCCACATCCCATCACGGGCCGAAGGTACTCAGGGCAGGCCAAGGGGTGTGCACGAGCCTACTGAGTCCGTATGATGGGGATGTGTCTTGAGGCTCCAAACACATTGGTGTCTCGGATGCGATTAAAGGCGGAATATAATGACCGACACGCACACCAATGGGTTCTACCTACGCTGGGCGCGGCGTTGGGGCACTGATCTGTTCAAGGCAGGGGTCGGGCAAATTATCAGTGTGCTCTTGGCAGTGGGCCTTCTGTTTTGGCAGCATCGATATGGGATTATTCGACCCGAGGGCATGAAAGCCAACATTTGGGCCAGAGCATGGCCCTACATCTGTCTGTTTGGAGCGTTGTCAGTTTATCACCTCTTCCGTGCCCCGAAGATGCTGGATCAAGAAAGGCAAGCGGCGATTGACCTACTTGAAGCTCACATCGAAGAACTGAAGTCGGAGCTACAAGCCAAGGACGAACAAGCGTGCATCGGCATAGAAGTCCGCGACTGCCGGATCAACGCCCGCCTGTTCAAGCATCTTGGAGACGCGATGCGAAGGGGAGAGATGGATGACCCGACGTTGGCATTCGATGTTTTCGTGAATGTATGGGCCACGAGCAGCTTTTCACACCTACGAGGAGTCAAGGAATATTCGCTGGAACTTGTGAGAGCTTCAGGTGATGTTGTCACCGCGACTTGGCTCCGTGATGATCTTGCGCAGTATCACATCGACAGCAAAGAATCTATTCTGGATACCTTCGGACAGGTGATTGAAGAACCGCGCCGTGACTCGCTCAAAGAACTGCATGCGGAGCCTTTTCAATTCACTGTTCCTCAAGACGGCTGGCTGCATTTTGTATTCGACGCAATCAAACTTTCTGAAGCACAGACCAGCAAACTGACTGTTGTTCTGAAAGACTCTCTGGGCTTGATCTACCGTGGTGATTACGACAAGCCACGGGAAACACAGGGAGGTATATGGCCCAACAAGATGTGACTCGCTTCATCGTACTTGCTGCTGCTGTTGCCCTATTGCTGGCCACAACTGCTTGCCAGCAATCGGCACCACGGAATCAGACGGTACTTCTCGGCGGCGCATACAACATGAACGGAAAGTGTATAGGTCACGCGACGGGTCTCTGTGGCACCGAGAAGGACATGCTGCCGACCGAAATCGCAGGCGTATTCGCGACAGAACCGGATTGCCAAGGAGTTCGATTACGAGGACTCACTGAACCGGAGAAAAGCACACCGGGTGACAAATTGCCCGTTCTGCTTTATGTCTACTACGAAGGGACTCATGCACAACCCTATATGGGTAATCTCGTAATCTCAGTCTGAGGTTACTGTTTTATGCCGGTAGTAGCGGGGCGTCCCTTACCTTCGCCGGTTCTATTGCGCCAACTACGCTGATTGCTGGTGTATTCTTCTGCATAGGTCGTAAAATCGAGGCCAACGGATATCCGATGAAAACAAAGGGGAACTCGGCATACGTGAAGCCGGAATTCCACGACATACCTGTCGATAACCTGTTGTTCGATTTTGAAAATCCTCGCTTGACGATGGGCGACGAGACGAAAACAGACAGAGACATGGTTCGTGTTCTTTGGCACAACATGTCGGTCGATGAAATTGTTGACTCGATTGCTGCCAATGGCTTCTTTAGAGAGGAGCCCTTGATTGCAATTCCGAAAGACCCCTCCAAAGTTGACCCAGCGAAAGACAAATTTGTTGTTGTCGAGGGCAACCGCCGTCTCGCCGCAGTTCGCCTACTGCTGAGTGGCGATTTACAAAAGGAAGTGGGCGCAAAGGAGATTCCGCCAGTTGACCAGAGGTTACGGCAGGACCTTCAAAAACTGCCCGTTGGCGTCTATCGAAAGCGCGAAGATGTTTGGGCTTATCTTGGATTTCGGCATATCAATGGTCCAAAGCCTTGGGACGCACTTGGCAAAGCAAAATTTGTTGCTGGTGTTCACGAAAACCAAGGGCTGGACCTGAATACCATCGCCAAACAGATTGGTGACAGAAACGTAACGGTTAAGCGGCTATACCGTGGATTCACTTTGCTGAGACAGGCAGAGAAACATGCCGGATTTGACCGCGATGATGCGAATGCGTATCGGTTCTTCTTTTCCCATCTGTACACGGCTGCTGACCAAACGGAGTTTCAGAAGTTTCTTGGTATCGACGCCGAGGGGTCGCTGAGAAAAGACCCGGTTCCGAAGCGGAAGCTTAAACAGCTTGGAGAACTGATGCTTTGGATTTACGGCAGCAAGGCACAGGGCAAGGAACCCTTGGTGCAGACTCAGTATCCCGACATCAACACGCTTCGCGAGGTGGTCAAGTCGCCCGAAGGAATCTCCGCTCTCAGGGCAGGCTATGGTTTGGAACGCGCTCACGAGATTTCTATTGGGGACCCGCAGCGATTTCGTGAAGCAATGGTTCGAGCCCGCGAAAACTTGGTACAGGCAAACGGTACGGTCGTCAACGGTTACAACGGTGAAGCGGACCTTATATCCGTTTCGGATGACATCGTTAAACTTGCTGACCGAGTCAATAGTGAGATTACAAAGGCTCACTCTGCTAAGAAAGGGAAGGGTCGCGGCTGACGAATGCCTAAGTTGAAGTTTCCGGAAAACGCCACCAATCCGTTGGAGTGTGCCGACTGGATGGAATTGACCGCGCTGATTTCCCCGGAGCGACGGTGCAGCATTTCTGCTGTAGAGCGCAACCTGAAGAGGCTTTCGTCGTACGACGCGGGGAGGGCCATGCAGCAAAATGCGAGCATCGATGCCGCTTGTGCTGAGATATTGGGCGAAATCAAAAGGCGCGTTCAGGCTGCTGGAAACGCGTATCCTTTCACGATTGATGGCACCGCGCTAGTGCTCTCTGGAAAAGCGCGGGATTACGTTCCTTATATATTTTGTCTATGCCTATCGTGGTTTGGGTGGAAGGCGAAGAAGGGAAATAAAATTTTCCCGCGAAGAATGTTCGAAGACCTCTCAAAGCATGCTGCTCAGGAATTTATCGGCGGGCGAGCGCTACGCTTTGGGGCTCCCCGAACCGAACTCCCTACAGCCTTCAAAGAGGCACTATTACATCTGGCCGTGGCAATCGGGGAAGGACAGGTGCGGGATATACAGGGTCAAGTGCATGCTCAGGACGACACGCTGGACCTCATTGCTTGGCGTGATTTTCCAGACGGTCAGGAGGGCAAATTATTTCTTGTCGGGCAATGCGCTTCTGGCTCAGATTGGGAAAAGAAAAAACGCGAGCTAGATGCGGAGGCTTTCTTCGATGACTGGTTCTCAGAGCGGCCCCCTTCTCTGCGGGGAATGAGGATTGGACTGTTCATCCCCCATCGTGTTCCGCGAAAAAAGTGGACCTCAACAACGCGCCGCGCAGGAATCATCTTTGACCGTTGCAGAATCGCTTATTGGACTCAGCGGAACACTGCGTTTAAGGGCGACCAAAAACGATATTCGGACTGGTCACGAAAAACGCTTGCTTCAATGCAGGCATAATAAACTGCCATGAGGAACAGACTCCATTCCCTGTGCCCGTACTTTGCAATGTTTCCGGAAGAGTTCGCCGATGAGCAGATAAGGAGGTACTCCTCTCCGGGTGATACGATTTGTGACATCTTCTCGGGTCGTGGCACGAGTCTGTTGCAGGGCTTGCTTCGCAAGCGGCACGCGCTGGCTGTCGACATCAACCCGGTCGCGTATTGTATATCGGCGGCCAAAGCCGATGTGCCTCGGCTATCTGAAGTGCGGGCGCAACTCACCTTGCTGGAGCACGAATATGAGGATGCAAACCATACGGCATTAGAAAAACAGCGTCTTGCCTTGCCGCGTTTTTTTCATCGAGCCTTCTACCACAGCACGCTGAGAGAATTGCTGTTCCTGCGCTCCACACTCAACTGGAAGGGTGCCCCTGTACGCAACTTCATTGCTGCCCTTGTGCTGGGTTCCCTGCACGGCGAGATGGACAAATCGAAATCCTATTTCAGTAACCAAATGCCACGGACCATCAGCACCAAACCTGACTACTCATTGGCATTTTGGACTCGAGAGTGGTTGTGGCCGAGGAAGAAGAACGTTTTTGAACTGCTGCGCCAACGTGCTGAGTTCCGATTGCGGACAGCAGACGTTCCGCCGCTTGACGGCACAGTTGTGTTGGGAGACGCGCGAAATGCTGGGCAGTTCTTTCCTCAGTCACTCGGCAAGGTAACACTTGTGTTGACATCCCCTCCTTACCTTAATGTAACCAGCTACGAGGAAGACCAATGGCTAAGACTCTGGTTCTTGGGTGGAGAACCAAATCCAACGTATGGCGTTGTTTCGAGGGATGACCGCCACTTGAGCCCGACAAAATACTGGGAATTTCTGAGCGAAGTTTGGGAGGGGGTGGTGCCCCTGTTGTCGCGCGGAGCGAGTTTAGTCTGTCGAATCGGCGGGAAGGACTTTGGACGGAAGGAAATGATAGACGGTCTAACAGGGGGCCTGAGGGATGCCTTTCCGAAATTGCGGAGAAAGCACCCGCCTGTGGTATCGAGAATTCGGAATCGACAGACAGAATACTTTAGACCCGGTAGTAAGGGATGCCTATATGAAATGGATTTTGCCTTCACCCTAACCTAGTTAGCACGCGCTGATTTCCTGCCATGCAAATGCCCGGCATACGGTAATTCACAACGTTAATCTTCGTAGTGACCCATCGACCCATAATCCGCCAATCAGCCAGCTTCTCCCCGGTGAGGTGCTGCAACTGGTCGTGACCGATCAGACGAATGGCTATTACCACGTTCGCACCAGCGACGGCACGGACGGATGGGTGTGGGCACGGAATATAACCGCACAGGGGTTATCGAACTCTAGCGGCGGTGGTTCGTCGAATAGTCCAGAGACAGCAATATCGACTTCATGGGATAAGCCAAGAAGGGCCGTGTGGACAGACCGGCGATGGGGGAGATACTGACACCAACCTGAGAAAGAACAGGGTGGACGTAACCTCGTGAAAGATGCTGGAGGTGGCGAGGCGGTTGCGATGATCGCAGAGACGACTCCACGGGTGCGTCAGAACCATCCCAATTGGAACGTGACCAAGCTGACACCGTGGAAAGGAACAGGAGTCCCGGTGAGGCTTAGCGGTTGGTTGATGCTAGATCCCGAGCATCCTGACGCTGTGGGGAAATACCGAGGGACGATTTGGGAAATTCACCCGGTCACCAAGATTGAGGTGCAGCAAAATGGGACATGGGTTGATTCCGATAGTTTGCAGTGAGTTGTCGGGTCTTTGCAGATGCGCTGGTGGATCATAGCCCCTTTTGACTGAACAGGAATAGCGTGAGCGTTATGCGTTCTGACCTCAGTTTGCTGATACCGGACATTATTCTTGAAGCGAACCAACGTCTCCAAGGGATGCAGGCTGAACTGAATAGGCTCAAAACGGAGGCGCGAAAGAACGACATCCGTGCGCTGGAAGGGGCCATTGACGAGTTGCAACAGGTTATTCAGCGGCATCTGCAATGAAAGCAGAACCGTTATCGGGTTTCAAAAAATGACAGTGGCTTCCGGTAGATTCTGGCCAGATGCCGCAACTCCACAAAATCCACCCGGCGCTCACCGGACTCTGACTTCGAGACAAACGATTGGGGTCGGGATAGAAGTTTGGCGACTTGGACTTGAGTGAGGTGAGCCTCCACCCGCGCCTGCCGGAGCCGTTTCAGGAAGAGTCTGTATTCCCGGATGTAAAGGTTGGTTTTCAGTGGCTGCCTCGATGCCTACGAGGCAGTGTTTACAGGGATGGGTGGCGGTATCCCAAAATCGAATATTGATGTACAATTCCACGCTGGAATCAGCCTCATCCGTTTTTCCTTATCTCCCCCGAGCTGGTTTGTGATCAGTTCCCAGAAGATGATGGCGATTCGATAAACACATTTCCTTGGTTACCGGAGGAGTTATGAGGCGTATTTCCGGCCACGGGGCAAGCCTGATCTCGATATCTTTGGTGTTGTTGGCGGTGGGCTGTGGGGGAGGTGGAAGTAGCTCTCAGAGCGCAGCGGTTCTCAATCTCGCTGGGACTTGGCAAGCCAGCACCAACTCTAAACTCGGTTTCAACACGTTTCTCGCTGGCACACTGACCCAAACAGGAACCCAAATTTCTGGCACCTTGACCATCGGTGATTCGCCATGCGCAACTTCTGGAACGTTGAGCGGGAGCGTAAGCGGTTCGACCGTGACCTTGTCGTTGATGGAGGGATCACAAAGTGTGTCCCTCACCGGCACTGTGACCCCGGACGGAAACTCCATCACCGGAACCTATCAAGCCCAATCGGGTGGTTGCACGAATGGAGATTCAGGGACGTTTACGGCCACGAGGGTTACTTCCACGGTTCTCAATCTAGCCGGGAACTGGGAAGCGAGCACCGACTCCGTACTGGGTTTCAGCACCTTCCTTTCAGGTACCTTCACGCAAACAGGTAACCAGATTTCCGGAACCATGAGTATCAGTGGTTCACCGTGCGCTGTATCGGGAATTTTGAGTGGCACTGTAACCGGGACAAGCGTCACACTGACGTTGATCGAGGGTTTACAAAGTGTGTCCCTCATAGGGACAGCGGCCCCGGATGGGAACTCCATCACCGGAACGTATCAAGCTCCGGCGGGTGGCTGCTTGAATGGAGATTCGGGGACTTTTACTGCGACAAGGATTACTTCCAACGCAGGTTGTGCCCCCGTTCCAACGGGAATCGTGAGTTGGTGGCGGGGAGAAGACAATGCACAGGACGCTACAGGTGCAAATCCCGGCGTGTTGCAGGGGGGTGTGACTTTCGGGCCGGGAGAAGTAGGACAGGCGTTCTACCTCGATGGTTCCACTGGATATGTCTACGTGCCCGATTCAGCCTCGCTGGACTCCATCACGACCACCCAAAGTGTTGAGCTGTGGGCGAACCCTAAGCAGATTCCAGTTGGCGTAGCCGCCTATTTTTATGCACATCGTGATCCGGGCATTCAAGAAAGTTTCAACATACTGGAGGGAGGAGATGGCACATTGGCCGTGACAGTCGGCACCACTTCAGGTACTTCCGTGTTCTTCTCGCAACCCGGTGTGATTCAGTTCGGACAATTTCAGCACATCGCAGCTACGGCCAACACCAACACGTCAACGTTGGTGGTGTATCTCAACGGGGCTGAGGTTCCGATGCATATTCAAATTGGCCCAAGTACGTTCAGCGGCACGTTCGCCGTGGTGCACAATCTATTCTTGGGGGAGTGGGGAGCTAGCAGTCAGTTTTTTCCGGGTGTGTTGGACGAAATCAGTTTGTACTCAACGGTGCTTAGCCAGAGTCAAATTCAAACGATCGTCAATGCAGGCAGTGCGGGCAAATGTCATTGAAGACTGGGAATGGACGTGTTCCCCTTCATGGACGCACAGTGTTCCCTCCGCCAGACTCGCCCCAAGTCTCGACACGGGTCAGAGGTACTGGAAGTAGGCCGATGGGAGGCCGATCCGCCACAAGTCAAATGCGACGTGCCATGTGGGTGTTTTGTGGGTGATGGAGTCGGGTTTTTAACCCGAAGCCACCAATGCTGAAGTCCGAAATCCAACCACGAATGGAATACGCCTTCCGTGAGAAGCGTGTTCCGGGCACTCCCTTCCAGCGGGTACGAATCATCGAACACATTCGCGGGAACAAATGGAAAGCCGAGTGGATCGACCCGAACCCCGGTTTGGTTCACTACGTAGAATCGGGTCAGTTGATCGTTTCTTGGAAAGAGCATAAGGCGTTCCTGAGAGAAGAAGCAGACGCAGAACATCTTCGGGAGCATAACGAACGCCACGGCTACGACCCCGAGTCACCCCTCACCAAGGCAGTTGAGCAAGTGTTCGAAACAGTTGGCGATGACGTTCAGTTCTACAAGGGCGTCCTCTCGGGATCGGCTGATGCGCTGGAGCGGGTCAAACAGAGAGCGGGCATGGCCGGAGCGGCCAACTCCCCTGTGGCGTACACCGACCGTCAGGGAAAGATTCACTCACCCTTCGACTTTGCACTTGAACTGGGTCGAAAATTCTGCACAGCGGAACCTTCAACCGTTTTGGTTGGAGTGGAGACAACAGAACGTGACTGGAGCCGCAAGGCTGCAACACCGGGGGAAGAATACATCGTACCCCTGCTGAACGATTACCGAGCTTCGTGGGCGCTGCTTCGTCAGTGGGCTGGGTACGATGCAGCGGTCGCTGAAAGGGAGGTGGAGATTCAGCGACTGGAACGACTGGTATGGGATGCCTTATACGCCCTCCAGAAAGCGGGGCTCGATAGTGAGGCCGCTAGACTACGTCGGGCAATCCAGAAGCGCTAACCGGAGAAAAAGCACTCAATGGTGCCGCGCTGTCAAAAAGCTTCTCCTTCCACAGAAACTTCCACTAAACTGCTTTGAACCACGAGCGAGCAGAGGTGTTCAGCACGGTCAACATCGCTGTGGGCACGCGGGCAAGTATCAGATTCTGAACGCTGGTGAATGTGAATGGCCACAGAGGAGAAAATCAATGATGAATCTCATAACCCAAAGGTCGGTGGTTCAAATCCACCCCCCGCAACCATCCTTCAAGCTCGTCGGAAACATTCCTGAAAGCCTTGGTTTAATTGGGGTTCTGAGCAGAGCCACTTGCAAACAAGTCAACTAATTTACCTTCTTCGAACCATCCTCAACCTCATTGCCCTTGATCAGGGTACTTTGCAATTTCTCTCTATTGGACTTGCCCTTCCTGTGCCGGCCCTGACTCCAGAGTCACGTTCTTCACGTTGTCATCGGGAATTCGGTCAATTAGCAACGCAAACGGATCGATTCCTGCTTTCTCCGGCAACTGGGTTGTTGTGAACATAAATGTGGAAGTGCGCTGTGCGATGTGCATTCGTTGGCGGTAGAGCGTATCACCGTATTTCTTCCCACTTCCAGGCTTGGCGAATGCCCCGATGTCGATCCAGTCATCCACGGGCACTTCGGTTTCTTTGCCCGTGGCATCGGCTTTGAATTTGTGGGCTTCTACATTGATGGTGACGTCATATTTTCCGTCCGGGCGCTTCACTGCCGTGGCTTCGAGAGTGCGATTTGAGAACAGCGTGATGTCTTCGAACAAGTCTTTGATCAGGTATTGCAGGTTGGGTGAAGTCTCATCCCGCAAGGCATCCACCAGAGCATAGGACGTGGGATAAGGTGGAGGCGCATAAGCGTACTGCTGAATTACCTTACGCAAGGCTCGATTGACGGCATCCTCACCGATCATTTCTTTCATGTAATAGAGCACCACGCCTCCCTTCGCGTAGTGAATGTAGCCCTGCCCGGAGTCGACGGTCAGGAGCGGGCGTTCCTTGAGCCGCTCCTGGCCGCGGGAGCGCAGGTAGTTATCCATCTCAAGCATCAGAAATTTCCTCATCAGATCCCGGCCATACTCTTTCTCCATGACCATGAAGGAGGAGTATTGCGCCAGGGTCTCAGAAAGCACGGTCGCTCCCTCCATGTCGGCGCCTATCACCTGGTGCGCCCACCACTGATGCGCCATTTCGTGGGCCACCACGTAGAAAACAGAATCGATGTCGTCGGGGTGATTCAAATTGGCAATGAATCCGATGGATTCAGAATAGGGCATGGTCCCGGGGAACGCCTGGGCAAAAGTGGCAACGCGGGGAAACTCAATGATGCGCGCTTCCTTGTGCTCGTACGGCCCAAAGTTCTTGATGTAGTATGCCAAGGACTTCTTCATGGAGTTCATCATCCGGGGAACATTCCAGGGCTGTTCTTTAAGGTAATAAACCTCCAGCTTGATGCCGTTCCACTCCTCGCGCTCCACTTCATAGCGGCCGGACATGAAGGAGTAAAAATTCAGCGAGGGATGGTCGAGTTTGTATTCGAAGTAGCGGCGGCCATCCTGCTGCCATTCGCGCACCAGCGAACCTGGGGCGATGGCGATCTGATCGGGTGTCGTGCTGATGATGGCGCTAATGTCGACCCAATCCGAGTGCCCGGGGATGTAGCTGTTACTGCAATCGCTGGTGCAGTTGCGTTCCAGGACGGGCATGAGGTCAAATTCCGGAAGGCCCGATTTCTTGCGCTTCACCGCATCGCCTAGCTGGCGGAAGTAGTTGTAGCCGATGATGGGACTGCTGTTGAAGAACGTACCGTTCTGCACGATATCTGTACTGCTCACATCATTCTCAAACCCGCGGTTCTTGCTCTTCACGGTGAAGCTCAGGGTGCGCTCTTCGCCGGGCTGCAAGGGTGAGGTAAAACGATAAATGCGATACGACAGCCGCGAGTCGTCCTTAGCGAGCATGGCTCCGGGAACCTCGATGGAGGTGTCATAACGCGGAGTAAGTGAGAAATGAATTTCGTCCAGGGGATGGGAGTAGGGATTGTAGATAACTTCATCGCCACGCAGGGTCGCCTTGCGGGTCGAGGGGAAAATGTCGATCGCATACTTCACGCTGCGCACGCGCGGCTGGAGCAGTTTGTCCAATGGCTTATAAGTCTTCTCATAATCGGCGTGGACGCGGTCCACATCCCTGGGGCCCAGGAGAGGATTCAATACTTCGGTGTTGTACCAGATCCAGCCTCCGCAGACGGCAAAGGCCAGCAGCGAAACAGCCGTGGCGGTTTTCCACCCGGAACCAAACCGCAAGGCTGCGTTACGGCGGCGGGTCCGCCATCGTTCCTGCTTGCCACGCGGCCAGAACATCACGGTGGCAATGGCCATGAGCACTGAGAAAAGCAGCCAATAGAGAGTGAACCAATCCCAGGCCGAACGGTAAGGCGCATCGCCAAAGAAATCTGAATAAACGACCTTGGGCCTTCCTGCAAATTGAACCAGGTTTGTGGCCACATTCAACGGCTTCCACAGAAAACTGTTTACGCAATAGAAGGCTATGAAAACGAAATATCCTACGTACTTGTTGGGCGCCAGGGCCTGGATAAAGAATGCCAGAATTGCCATAAGGACAAACCATGAGGCGTCTCGCACCAGCAATTCGTGAGCATAAAGACCGAACTGGAAGCGATAGTAACCATGAGCTGCCTGGACGACGATCCCGGCTGCCAGGGCCACGGCTTGTATCAGCATCACCATGCCGACGAGCGTAACCAGCCGCGCCGCATAGGACACCCACTCTGGGGTGGGCGTTGCGTCGGCGATTTCGTCCATGCGCTCGTCGCGGTCCTTCCAAACCAGAGCGCCGGAGAAATAAGTGATGATGACGATCAGAAGGAAATCAAGAGTTCCTCGAATCAGCTCGATTACCCCGTAGGTTACGGGAAATGTTTGGAGGGTTTGATTGCCCTGGAACTGCGTAGCTTCCAGGGTCAGAGCCAAAATGCAAATCATGCTGGCGATCATGACAACTACGACAAAGGCTGTGTTCTTGGCCATTCCGCGGAAATGAATTCTGAACGATCCCAGGAACTTTGCCCATGGCGAATCCGCCAGTTGCGGATGGGGCGTGGGAGTTACGGCCGAAGCAATCGCCGGTTGGGCGTCAGGTTCGAGCGCTTTTGTTTTCGTCCGCCGCTCGGCGAAGCTGAAGCGGGAGTAAGCGAGAGCAAAAACTGCGCACCCGACTGCAATCCAAATCAGACGGTTCCAAAGCAGTAAGCCACCGAAGCTGAGAGAGAGGATGTTCTTGTCGGCCACCGTCCAGTATTTGGTGACTACGACAAAAGCGTTGACGCCATAAGGATCGAGCAGGGATCGAATGCGATCCCACTGCGGGCCCTGCAGCATTGATAGGGCCACAGCGCGGCCTGCCAGCAGGAGAATCGCGGCGACAAAGGGCGCGATGTCCCTGCGCCACACCACCGCCGCCGCAAACAAAATCGCGGCTGTCAAAAACGTGTCGGGCAAGGCGAACAGCAGAATGCCTTTCCAATGCGCGGTCCAGATCACAGCCTCCCAGCGGTCGCGATCCGCCCAGGGCATGTACTTGGCCAGCAGAATGCCGAGAGAAACTCCCAGCATGGGCATCGCCGAGACCAGCGTGGCCCCAAGAAAGCGTCCCAATAGGAAGTCGCTTCGCCGTACGGGCGTCGAGAACATCATCTGGTGGGTGTTGTAACTGAAGTCGCGGAGCGCCGCAAAATTAACAAATACGGCAGTCATCAGCAAAGCGAGCACGCCCATGGCCGCGTAAAAGGATGCAATTGTGAATGGTGCATTCCGGTAAATATTGGAGAGATTCAGTTCCGCCATGACCTCATCGGAGCTGATCGCGCCAAAAATCAGCAGACCAACGACGGCGAGGAATATCCAGAGCATCCAGGAGCGAAGCCAGAAACGAATTTCGAACCATGCGATATGCCGGAGCATAATGGTCTTCTAATTCCACGAATGGATTTTGCTGAAGAAAACGTCTTCCAGGTCGGGTGCGCTGGGAGCAAATCCACCGGGTAGCGGCGCTGGGCTGTAGACATGAAGAAAAGGACGACCGCCGACCAGTTTGCTCGAGACCACCTGGTAACGCTGCTCGTAACTGGCCAATTCGGCTTTGGCGATGGAGATTTGCCAGATCCGCCCGTTCAACTGAGCGATGGCATCCTGCGGACGCCCCTGATATAGGACCTGGCCCTTGTTAATAATCGCGGTGTTGGTGCACAGGTCGGTCACGTCTTGCACGATGTGCGTGGAAAGAATCACGATCACCTGCTCGCCAATCTCAGCCAGTAGATTGTAGAAACGGTTCCGTTCTCCGGGGTCTAAGCCGGCAGTAGGCTCGTCCACAATCAGCAGTTGCGGATCGCCAATCAGCGCCTGGGCAATACCGAAGCGCTGGCGCATGCCTCCGGAAAAACCGGTGAGCGCCTTCTTGCGGTCGTCGTAAAGGTTAACCCGCTTGAGCATCCACGCGACCAAATCTTTTCGCTCCTTGGCATTGGTGACGCCTTTGAGCAGGGCGATGTGGCTGAGCATGTCCTGGGCGGAGATGCGCGGATACACTCCAAACTCCTGGGGCAGGTAGCCGAGCCGGTGCCGTATTGCATCCTTTTGCTTCAGTACATCGATGTCACCGAGCATAGCCCGGCCGCTGTCCGGCTCCTGCAGAGTTGCCAGCGTGCGCATGAGGGTGGATTTGCCCGCGCCATTCGGGCCGAGCAGTCCGTACATGCCGGCGGGAATGGTCAGGGAGACGTTATCGAGCGCCTTAACACCGTTTGGGTACGTTTTCGAAAGGTTCTCAATTCGAAGTTCTATGCTCATGTCCTCACTCTTAACTGCCACGAACCAAACTCTTGTGAACCAACTCTTAACAATCAGGAGGTAAACCCACGATTCCTCCAAGAAGGAAGCTCCCGCAAAATGGTGCTCGGGAGGTGCGATCAAAATAGCTTTAGAACGATGGTTGCATCCGCGCATAATTGCGTCAATTTCATAATATTCACTATCAACTTGCCTTTTCTGCAATATTAGTTAATGCTTGATTTCGGTGAGGCCTAATCTTGTTTGCGGAACTCCAAGCTCTTGTCGCCTTGGCTGAGACCGGCTCGATGGAACGAGCCGCCAACGATCTCTACCTTACGCCCTCGGCATTGACTCGAAGAATTCAGCGCCTGGAGCTCGAACTCGGCGTCGTTCTCCTCGACCGGCATTTCAAACCTCCAAAGCTGACGCGAGCAGGCTTCGAGGTGCTGGATAAGAGCCGCACGATTCTCACCTCTCTGAGCGATTTGAAGACTTCCACGTCTGGAACCGCAATCCCGGTTGGGCCTTTTCGTCTGGGTCTCTCGCATGCTCTGGCGCGGCCAGAGATATCGAATGTCATTATCGAACTGGGTAGGCAATTTCCCCTCCTTCAACCCAGCATTGGCAATGATATAAGTTGCCAATTATTGGCACGTCTGCGCCTTGGTGAGTTGGACGGGGCACTTGTCGTAATGCCCACAGAAACGGCCCTGCCCCACGACCTGGAGGGAGTAACGCTCGCGCATGACACGATGCGAGTTGTTCAGGCACGAACCTCGGCCCGACAAAGGCCTTCGAAATGCTCGGAGTTTTATCGGCGGAATTGGGTTCTGAATCCAGCCGGATGTATGGTGCGCGAAGAGATAAAGCATCGAGTGGAACAGCTTGGCGCTCCACTTATAGTTGCCGCCGAGCTGCACAATCCTGATTTGCAGATCTCGCTCATTGCTGGAAATGTGGGTGTGGGAATACTACGAGCCAGTTTTCTGCGGACTCACTCTCTCCGGACTCGACTCAGCATTATTGAGCATCCGAATTTCAATATTTCGATCAGCACCCGCGATAATTTCTTTGACGCCGCTCGCATCACCATTAACGGGTCGGAGGCGTTCACTCCAATGGTACTCAGCCGCGGCGCAAGCTATCGCCTTCGGGTCATCAACATGGCGCCTAACCTTGCAGCCGATGTTCAACTCGGCAGCAAAGAACACCCGGAGACGTGGCGTGCCGTCGCGAAGGACGGGGCCAACGTTCCATCACGGCTGGCGAAGCAGGAGAATGCCGCGCTGCACATCGCCTCCGGCGAGACCTACGATTTCGAGTTCCATCCGGAGGTGGCCGGCGAGATTCCATTGCAGGTCGAGAACATCTTCAATAAGGCGAAGCTGGTCGGCAAGATCGTCGTGCAATGAAAGCCGGCGCAGCGCCAGCCCATGGCGGCATCGTCAGCATCATGACAGTCTCGGCGAACCGGCCGTTAGTCGTGCTGGTCTTCTTTGAATCCCAGCCCCGTGTCACCTGTGTCAGGGCTTCACAAACTAGGCAACAGAAACCCTTCCGTCGGACCGAAGCCGTCAAAGTCTCCAAAGATTGTCCCATCTTCAAGAAGCCCCTAAGATTCACGACGAAGCTAGCACAGCGAACAAACCCAGCCTGTC
>Ga0206987_1020_pt1 | contig 43261 bp, 35 predicted proteins | sample Alteio_BWMinCont_11_FD_153281 | JGI IMG/M metagenome (GOLD analysis project Ga0206987, IMG submission 153281) | Enriched cells from forest soil in Barre Woods Harvard Forest LTER site, Petersham, Massachusetts, United States -... | ecosystem: Environmental > Terrestrial > Soil > Temperate forest >... | reverse complement strand
GCCTCCGCGTTTCGGCATCTACTTCCGGTTGAGATTGCAGAATTCGGCGGTTTGTTGCATCTAACCGTTCAGGAATAGACTAACAAAATCGGCCTGAGAATACCTTGATGCCCAAAACCAATGTGCGTTTGGCCCTGAGCGGTGCGCTGCTGTTCATCCTGGCTTGCGTGGGCATTGCCTCCTATGCCCAACAACAGTCTGCTCCGCCAGCTGAGAATTCAGATCAAACCGACGAGACCCTGAAGGTCAATGTCAACGTGGTGCAGTTGTTCTTCAATGTCAAGGACAAGAAGGGCGGGCTGATCCCCAACTTGACCAAAGATCAGTTCCAAGTTCTTGAGGACGGCAAACCGCAGACGGTCAAATATTTTGCCGCCGAATCGAATCTGCCGCTGACCCTCGGCATTCTATTCGATACCAGCCCCAGCCAGACCCGCGTGCTCGACATGGAGAAACTGGTAGGAGGGCAATTCCTGGATGAGATTTTGCGGGATAAAGACCTGGCTTTTGTCATGGGCTTTGATGCCGACGTTGACTTGTTGCAGGACTTCACCAACTCCACCCGTCTTCTGAAGAAAGCGATGAACCAGGCGAAAATTGGCGGAGGAGGCGGCGCGACTGGGCCGGGCGGGGGACCCGTCCCAACTCTGAGTCACGGCTGCTGCACCATGCTCTACGATGCCGTTTACCTGGCAGCCCACGATGAGCTGGCACAGCAGGTGGGAAGAAAAGCCATGATCCTGCTCACCGATGGCGAGGATGAAGGCAGCAAGCTGAAGATCCAGGAGGCGATTGAGGCGGCCCAAAAGTCGGACGCCATCTGTTACGTGCTCCTGATCGCGGACCGCGGCGGCATGTGGGGAGGCTTCGGCGGCGGCGAGATGAACAAGCTCAGCAAGGAAACCGGCGGCCGCGTCATCGACGTCGGAAACAAATTCGAAAAGCTCAAGGAGGGCTTTGATCAGATCGCCCACGAGCTGCGCAGTCAATACAACCTTGGCTACACTCCGAGCAACCCCAAGCTGGATGGGACTTTCCGCAAGATCGAAATTCGCACCAGCGACAAGGACTACAAGGTTCAGTCGCGTGCCGGATACTATGCGGTACCGAGGGCGGAGTAACCCGTCCGCACATCAGCCTCGCGATGGGCGGTCCTTCACCCGGATCACAAACTTCAGCCCTGACCAGATTTCATTCACCGCACAGACTTTGACGTCCACCAGCCCGGCTTGCAATCCAATGTCGCGAATGTCATTTTCTGTAAGGTCGGTGGCCACGCCGGATGCCTTCTTGGGCCAGCTTACCCACAGCATTCCAGCCGGGGCCAGCTGCTTCGCCACCTTGGCGAATTTCTTCTTCAAGTCGGCGGCGCTCTTGACGAAGACCATGGCGAAATCCAGCGGCCCGCGACTGTCTTTCACCACCCGGCATGTTGCCAAAGCTGCTTTCAGTTCGGCTGTTACATCCGTGGGTGGATCCAGTAGCAAAACCTGGAAGTGCTCCTTGATTCCAAGTTTTCTGGGCAGTGGCGTACCCGAGTATCCCGCCATGAGATCCCCTATTGCACCGGAGCGTAATAGCCGCGGCGGCTGCGAACGTGCAGACCTTTCTGCCGGGCGGAGATTTCGATGGTGCGAAAGCGGCCATCAGGCCTGAAGTCGGCGGGTTTGTAGGAGATGGCGTATTGGCTGCGCAGCTCTTCCTGAATCGAGGCGAAGGCGTTGGCCACTTCGGTAAGTTGAAAAGGAACGTAGGAACGGCCGCCAGTAGCTTCTGCAATGCGTTCCAATATTTTGTCGCCTCGCCGGCCGCCGCTTCCCATGAGGTTGGTGCTGATGGTGTAAACCACCACTTCGGCCCGTTCCGCCATGTCGATGGCTTCCTCGCGAGTCACATGGCTCTGGTTGTCGTCCCCATCGCTGAGCAGGATAATCGCCCGGCGGACAGCGCCATTGGGCGAACTCTTTAGCAGTTTGTCGCGGCAGGCAAAGTACACGGCATCGAACAAGGCTGTGCCTCCGCCCGGCCGTAGCGCGCGCACTCCCACCGAAAGCGCCTCGGTGCTGTCAGTAAAGTCCTGGGTGACCTCCGGCGTAGCATCGAAACCGACCACGAAGGCGCGGTCATATTTCCGGCGCAGGGTTTGGTTGAGGAACTCGATCGCCGCTTCCTGCTCGAACTTGAAACGGTCGCGGATGGAATTGCTCGCATCGATCAGCAAGCCGGCCTCGAGTGGCAGATCGGTTTCCGCGCGAAAGCTGCGGATCTCCAGGGCCGGTTTGGCGTCGTCAACAATCCTGAAGTCATTCTTCTTGAGGTCTCTGACGTAGCGGCCGTGTTTGTCGGTCACGGTGAAAACCACGTTCACTTCGTTAACTCGCTTAACAATGGTGGGGGCGTTGTCATCCTGGGGCGACGTTGCGGGTGCGGAGGCAGCCGGAGGTGCCGTTCCTTCCTGTTGTGGCGCCGCAGCCGGCTGTGACGAACTGGCCGCGGGGGAACTGCTTTCGGTCTTGGAGTCGCTTGCCGGAGGAATTTGAGGTTGCCCTGACTGCTGCCCAGCGCTGGCCTGCGGAGGAGGTGCGGTCGGTTGTGGAGGCGGAGCCTTTTGTCGCGCCGATGACGGCGCAGAAGGCAGGTCAGCCGGAGCCGTATCCTGGGTATGGGCCGCGGCCACAAGCACGAAACAGGCACACATCAGCAGCACGATGACGCGCACTTTCATGAGACTTCGTATTATAGCTGCAACTTCACGGGCGCGTTCACCAGCGGCCGTGGGCACGAGCGGAACCCGCACCCACGATGACGATGTCGGCTGTTTTCGGAAGTGTGTTGGTGCGGGTCACATCTTTTTCTTCCAATCCCGCAGGACCTGATGCGCAGCGTTGTGCCCAGGCGCGCCGGTCACTCCTCCGCCGGGATGCGCGCCCGCGCCACAAAGATAAAGACCGGCGATGGGCGTGCGGTACTGTGACCATCCCGGCACCGGACGCATGAAGAAAAGCTGCTCCAGGCGCAGGTCACCGTGGAAGATGTTGCCTTCGGTCAGACCATAGGTGCGCTCGAGATCGAGAGGCGTGAGCACCTGGCGCGCGAGAATCGCACCGGGAACGTTGGGAGCATACTCGGCAATTTTCTTGACCACGCGGTCACCTAGTAGCTCTCGTTTCTCGTCCCACGCACCTTCGCGCAATCGATATGGAACGTACTGCACGAAACAAGTCAGGATGTGCTTGCCTTTGGGCGCTAGCGAATCGTCTGCATTCGAGGAGACCACGCAATCCACCCAGAGTTCTTCCGGAATCTCTCCGAACTTGGCAATGTCATAGCAGCGTTCGGCGAAAGCGAGAGACGGCACCAGCGTGAAAAAGGTCCGTTCCAGCGGCGTGGCGTTGGCGGGAGTTCCGGTGAAGTGGGGCTCCTCGGCCAGTACCAGATTTACCTTGGCGGAGGGGCCGTCCATTTTGATCCCACGCACGGATTGCAGGAAGTCCTCCGGGAGCTCACCGGACGCAACCATTTTCAGGAAGGTCCGTTTGGGATCTGCGTTCGAGAGCACGACGCGCGAGCGAATCTCGGTGCCATCTTCCAAAATCACCCCACGAGTTCGGCCGTTGCGGACATCAATCCGAGCCACAGACGCCGAGGTGCGGATTTCGACACCCAGCTTTCGTCCCGACGCCGCGAGGGCTTGCGTGATGGAACCCATGCCGCCGATGACGTGTCCGCAGAACCCCTGCAACTCGTGGTCTCCACCGCTCAGCAGATGAAACAACAGTCCGATGGCGGTTCCCGGCTGGTACGGCCCCCCATGCTTGCCATAAACGTTATTGGCAAGAAACATGGTCTTCATCTTTTCCGATTCGTAGTGGTTGTCGAGAAACTCGCCCAGGCTGCCGGTCAGGAATGAAACTAGTTGCGAGATTTCATTGCTCGAAATTCCGCGGAGCCGTTTGCCCACGCGAAACAGGTCCATCCATCCGCCCAGGCTCGTGGTGTCGATCTGCGGCGGAGGCTCGAGGAAGAACGGTTGCAGGTATCGCGCCAGCTTCTTGAGTTGCTCGTCCACACGGACGAAGGTCTCGGCATCTTGAGCTGAGAGTTTGCTGAATTCCGTTTTTGCGCGCTCGCGATCCACCCACCAGGGCACTACCTGACCATCGGGGAATGGAACCTGGATGGCCGGATCGCAGGGGATCATGCGCAGGCCGTAGTCAGCGAGTTTTAAGTCCTGGATCACCTCGGGCCGCAACATGCTGGCAATGTAGGAAGTGGTCGATACGCGGCATCCGGGGGCAATTTCCTCGGTCACGCAACAGCCGCCAACAATTTCGCGGCGCTCGAGCACCAACGTCGAAAGGCCGGCGCGCGCCAGGTATGCGGCCGCGGTCAACCCGTTGTGGCCAGCGCCGACGACGATGGCGTCATACGGTTTGGAGGGGGAAATAGGCACGATTATTGGCTCTGACCGCTAGTCAAGAACAAGCTGAGCGTTGGTAGGTTACATTACCGCGCAGCCACAAAAAACAGAATTGAAATCAGAATGCTTTTCCAGTAGAGTTCCATGACTTGAGGTCAAACCATGAGCGCCAGTAGCGTTGTTTCTCTGCCCCGCTATCGTCAGTTGCCGGCCCGTCCGCGTTCGGAGGGCAAGCGGACGCGAATCGTTGATGCCGCCATGCGTCACTTCGCCGAGCAAGGCTATGACGCCGCGCGCGTCGGCGATTTGGCTGCGACGTTGGGCATCGCCAAGGGTTCCATTTTTCAACATTTCGGCAGCAAAGACGGCTTGTTCCTGGAAGTTTACAAGAAAGCTGCGCGTTCGTTTCCGCGCTATCTGGATGCGCCGGCAGAGGTCTGCGATCGCGGATTCTTCGAAGTGCTGCGCTATTGGCTGACGCGCACTGAACATCTGGTGCGGGAAGACTGGATTCCGTACCGGGTTTCGCTGTTGGGGAACTACGGCACCAACCTTGCCCTGAAACGCGAAATTAATCGCTTCATGCTGGCCGAGGACCCGTACGGCACCGTGGCCTTCGTGCGCTTCGGCCTGCAACGCGGAGAAGTGCGCAGCGATCTCGATCAAGAGATGGTGGTTTCGATTCTCGACTGGACGATCGAACGTTTTCAGGACGCTTTGTTAACCGAAGAACTCGACCCCGGACTCTTTCGCCGCCAGGGAGGCCCCGCCGAGAAAAAGGAAACCCGCATTATGCAGTTTCTGGATGTGCTGAAAAGGGCGATCGGCGCAGGCCGTTAGGAAGAAAGCAACGGCATGTCCTCCGTGAAAGACATCCTCGCGATTTACAACGACAAGGCTCCGCTCGCCGAAGCCTCGACTATCCCTGCGCCCTGGTACGTGGACCCACGCATCGCCGATCTGGAAGCAAAAACGGTGTTCAGTAATACCTGGCAACTGGTGGGCCGGGCGGACCAAGTGGAGAAGCCGGGCCAGTTCGTCACTACCACCATCGCCGGAGAGCCGATTATGGTGGTGCGCGGCAATGATCACATCTTGCGCGCGATGTATAACGTTTGCCGGCACCATGCGGCGGCTGTGGTCACAGAAGCTTGCGGACAGGCTTCGATTCTGCATTGTCCTTATCACGGATGGAATTACGGGCTGGACGGCTCGCTGAAGGGCATTCCTGAATTTGATGGAGTTCTGGATTTCGACCGGCAGAAAAATGGTCTGCGGCCGGCTCGTGCTGAAGCCTGGGAGAACTTCGTCTTCGTGAATCTTGATCTGGAAGCTCCGTCATTGCGTGACTTCCTCGGGGGCCTGGTCAAGCGCGTGGCTCCGCTCGGGGTCAGCAAACTGCATTACTTTGACACCCGCGTGTATGACATTGCCTGCAACTGGAAAGTCTTTGTAGATAACTACCTCGACGGCGGATACCACGTTCCACATCTTCACAAGGGACTGAATTCGGTGCTGGACTACAAGGAATACACCATCGAAAACGAAGATAGATATTGCCTGCAGTCGAGTCCGATGGTGTCTTCCTACGAGGACAAGGCCACCGGCGCCACGCGCAAAGGCGACCGCGCTTGGTATTTCTGGCAGTACCCCAACCTGATGATCAACTGCTACGAAGGCTACATGGACACCAATCTGGTGCTCCCGATTGATGCTGATCATTGCCGCGTGATTTTCGACTTCTATTTCGCCGACGTGAGCGAGGCCGGCCGTGAATACAACCAGCAGAGCGTGGCCGTGGGCGCTCGTGTTCAGGAAGAGGATTTGGGAATCTGCGAAGCGGTGCAGCGCGGCTTGAAGTCGCGGGCTTATGGGGCGGGACGGCTCTCAGTTCGGCGGGAAGCAGGTGAGCATCTGTTTCATCGCCTGCTGGCCGCGGACTTGAAGGCGGGAGTGGGCGCGGCAGCCGCCGCGGCGGATTGACCGTCCCCTATTGGTGATCCCTCGGAATCGTCTCTTGCCAGGTTTTGGTCTTGACCATCTGACCGTCTTTCAACACCTCGCGCGTGTACTTGTAATAGAAATTCTTCTGGTCGGTGGTCACCGACAAATGTCCCTGCCAGGTCAGCACGCGGCCCTTTAGCTCGAAAACTGTCCTGGCCTCGCCTTGAGTGGAGCAGGCCTCGGGATGATGATCGTTGGCGACGTAAGTCAGATTCTCGTAATCGGTTTCTTTGCCCCAGGGGTACCACTCCACCGATTCGCCATGCCAATACGCGGTGGTCGTGCGCTCTTTCAGTTCATGGGTGACCGACCATTTCCCGGGCAATATTGCACCCTGACTGCGCATGTCGTTGCGTTGGTCGGAAGGCTGCACGGGTGGGAACGGCGGAACCAGAGCGGAATGCAACGGCACAACCGGAAGCATCAACTGTGAGCCATGATCGCCGCCAAGTTCGAGGGACGTGGTCATCGAATACGGAGTCGGCAGAATCATCGGCCACAACGCGTTCGAGATCGCCACGCGTATGCGATGGCCTTTGGGAAATACCCAGGAAGCAAGGTGCATGGAAACATCGAGCGTGTAAGTCTTGCCCGGCTCCAGATCGCGCGGTTCGGTCATCGATACGCGCTGCGCGCCGTTGATGCCCGCCCCCGTGATCTGCGTGACTGCGCCATCGGGAGCGACGTCTGAAAGGCGCGCGAACCAATTCGCCAAAGGCGCCGATGCAGAAGCCTGCAACAAAGCATGCGGACGGCCAAGAATGGCAAGGTCCTCTTCCAGCGGTGCCGAGTCATACACCAGGCTGAAAGCATCCATGGGCCGCACGTCCGGCAACAGCTCGCCCCACCAGAAGCCGGCTTCTACTCCTACCGACGGAACATACGCAAGGTGATGTTTCGCGGTTTCGGCGGGTGACGCCGCCAGAGTGTGATTGCCTTGCAGAAACAACGTCGTGTTCTTCACGTCGCGAGGCGGCCAGGCATCCTCGCGCCGCCACTCTCCAGGAATGGTCGCAAGATTCATATCCGGCGGGTACCAATGCCGCATGTACACCACCAATTTCGGATCCTGTAGCACGCCGGTATCGCGCCCTTTCAGCCAGTAATCCCACCAGCGCACAGCCTCGGCGCGCCACTCGAACTGCGGACCGAAGTCGCCATCGGATGGATAGCTGTGGTTCCACGGCCCGACGATGGCCTTGATCGGCGCCGTGGTCTGCTCCAGCATGGCCGGGATGCTGTCGCGGTAGCCATCCATCATCCCTCCGATCAGAAAACTGGGAATCTTGATTTCGCTCAGCGGTCGTACCGGGCTGCGCCAGAACGGGCCATCATGCTGATGCTTGAGATAGAGCAGCGACCACGGCGGCGCATCGAAGCGTGGGCCGAGGATCTTTTCGTCAAGGGTGTAATCGGGGGCTCCGGTCATGCCGGGAGCCATGTCCATATTCAATTCGAATTCGTCGATGTGCACCATGCCATCGATGAAGTGAATATCGTCATGAAAAAGTTCGTCGGTTGCGGCGGCGGCGAGAATCGCCTTCAGCTCCGGCGGGTGCAGCATGGCCATCTGCAGCGAATTGAATCCGCTCCACGAAATGCCCATCATGCCAACGTTGCCGTTCGACCACGCCTGGTGCGCCAGCCACGTGATGATCTGCAAGCCGTCTTGTTGCTCCTGTTCGGAATATTCGCGGTCGGTGGGGACTCCTTCACTGGTGCCGAAGCCGCGAATATCGACCCGCGCGCACACGTATCCGCGACGAGTGAAGTAGGAATACAGGCTGTAGTCGCCCGCCGCCATGGCATCATCTTTGCGGTAAGGGTGATATTCGAGGATGGCGGGGAATTTTTCTCCCGGCTTGGCACCGTCAGGTACATATAAGGTGACGGCGAGGCGAATACCATCCTTCATCGGAATCAATTGGTTCTCCATCCGGACGCCATAAGTTGGCGGAGAAGGCGGATCGAGGGCGAAGGAGTTGACTCCAGCGGCAAACAACAGCGACGCGAGTGCAATGTGGCGGATCATCAGTCTGTGAATGGGTCTTCGAGCGATGGACTCTGCGGCGTGAACAGTTCAGCGCCGTTTTCAGTGATGTGCATGTCATCCTCCAGGCGGATGCCAAAGTCTCCCGGAATGTATATCCCCGGCTCATCGCTGAAGGTCATGTTTGGCGCGAGCAACGTGGTGTTCCCCCTCACCAGGTAGGGCCATTCGTGGCCGTCCATGCCCATGCCATGGCCGAGGCGATGCGGGAAGAATTTGTAATCCGGGCCATAGCCGGCGTCAGTAATCACTTTGCGCGCGGCCGCGTCCACGGCCTGGCATTCGATGCCGGGCCGGGCCGTCTTCAGTGCCGCAGCCTGCGCACGATGAACAACGTCGAAGACGGACTTCATTTTGTCGGTGGCTTTGCCGAAGACAAAAGGTCGCGTAATGTCGGAAACATAGCCCTCGACGCTGCAGCCGTCATCCACAAGAATGACGGAGCCTTCGTGAATGATTTGATTGGTTACAGAACCATGAGGAACGCCCGTGAACTCGCCCACCTGCACACTTGCCTCGCCGGGAAATCCCATGCGATCGTACGCCGTTGAGATCAATTCCTGCAGTTCGTCTCTGGTCATGCCTGCGTGCAGCGCGCCGTAGGCTGCTTCGTAAACGGTGATTGTGACTTTGGAAGCCAGACGCATCAAGGCAATTTCATGATCGCTTTTTATTCTGCGGCAACCCGCTGTGACCGGAGTCGCGCTCGTCAGCTTTACTTGCGGCGCAGCCTTGGCGATTCCATCCTCAAAAACAAACTTGATAGTCTCCTCCAAACCAAGGGTACCAGTGGCGATACCACGATCCTTCAGTCCCTGAGCCACCCGCTGATAGGGATTCTCATGCTCTTGCCAGACCCGCAAATCTGCCTGCTCGCCGTCGGGCGCCTGCACCATTTGCTCGCGTGCTCTGGCCTCTTCAAAGGCTGGACACACATAAAGTGCCGCGCCCTTTGCAGGCAGTACCATGGCGAAGAAACGCTCTCCTCCCCACCAGCGAATGCCGCTGAAATACTCGAGAGAAGTTCCCTCCATCAAAACGATCGCATCCAGATGATTTGTCGTCATCAAGCGTCGTGCGTTCTCCTGACGAGCCAGCCGTTCTTCTTTGGTGATCGGAGCCGCCTGGTCTTTCCACGATTTCAAGGCCGCGATGGAAGGTGGCAAAGGCGCGCAAGCATCGTTGGTCGCAGCTCGCGCCAGCGACCCTGCTCCGAAAGTTAAACCAGCTAGCGTGCCTGTCTGTAAAAAACGGCGTCTAGAAATCATTGGCTCTCCCGGCGATCCACTGCCCGGACATTATAGTGTCTGCTCCCAAAGTAAGATGTTTTCATGGAATCGGGTTTTCAGTGCGCAGGCTGCGGAGAATGGAACGTCACCGCGGTCGACGACTCCGCCGGCCGCACGCAGTCCTATGTCGAAGATTGCCAGGTTTGTTGCAAACCCAACTTGCTGCACATTGAGTACGATCCCGCCGAGCAGGAATTTGTGATTACTGCCGAATTGGAATAGCGTATTGCGAAAGAAAATAAGCAACCTTGGAGGAAAAAGCCATGAGTACTAACTATGTTGGACCCGGCCGCATGGTCGCCCACAACATGGTCACGACGCAGTTCGAACTGGACGGCTTCCGCGTGACCCGCACTCTTGGCGTCGTGCGCGGAATTGTGGTGCGCTCACGCTCAATCTTCGGCACCATTGGCGCCGGTTTGCAGACCATTCTCGGCGGAAATATCACGCTACTGACCAATCTTTGCGAGAAGACGCGCTCAGATGCTTTCGACCTGATGCTGCAACACGCTGCCGAACTAGGCGGCAATGCCGTCGTCGGCGCCCGCTATGATGCTACCGAGGTTATGCAAGGCGTAACTGAGGTGCTGGCTTACGGGACGGCGGTGTTTGTAGAGCCAGCGAGATGACTCGAATTCTCACCTTCTTCCTGGGTCTCTGCTGTGCTGTTACGTGCACCCACGCCTCCTCCTATCAATACATCCGTCTCGGCCAGAAGGCGGATGTGCAGACTCGTCCCTCCGCCGGAATCGCCATGATGGGCGGCGGCAGCGATCTTGATGAGGCCTTCCGCTGGCTATGCAAGAAGGCCAACAGCGGAGACTTTCTGGTCCTGCGTGCGCGTGGCGACGATGACTACAACCCCTACATCAACGATCTCTGCAAACTGAATTCGGTCGCGACCCTGATCATTCCCGATCACGAATCGGCACAGGATCCCGCCGTCGCCGAGATCATTCGTCACGCCGAAGCTGTATTCATCGCGGGTGGCGACCAGTCTCGCTACGTCAACTTCTGGCGGGGAACGCCGGTGCAGGAAGCGATCAACGCTAACCTTGCCGCGGGCAAGCCGATCGGCGGCACCAGTGCAGGTTTGGCAGTGCTCGGTGAATTTGCCTATGGTGCGCTCGGCGATGCCCTGGACGACGACGACCTTGCCTCCACTGATGTCCTCCCTGATCCCTATTTCCGCAGGGTAACCCTGGTGCGAGGCCTGCTCGATAATGCGCGCCTGCGTGGCGTCTTGACTGACAGTCACTTCGCGAAACGTGACCGCATGGGCCGCAGCCTCGGCTTTCTGGCCCGAATCATGCAAGACGGCTGGTCTCAACATCCCCGCGAGATTGCCATCGACGAAGGCTCCGCGGTGCTGGTCGAAGAGGACGGCAAGGCTGTGGTCGTAGGTCCCGGCAAAGGCGCTTATTTCTTGCGTCCCACCGGGACTCCCCAGGTGTGCCAGCCAAAGACTCCGCTCACGTTTCGCAATATTGCCGTATACCGAGTCCCAGCCGGAGCGCATTTCGACATTGCCAAGTGGGACGGCGAGCGGGGCGTCAGCTATTCGCTTTCGGTCGAGCAGGGGGTGATTCATTCCACCCAAGCCGGAGGCAGCACCTATTGACACCCCACACCCAATAGTTCATGACCCCTCGAACCTGCCGAGTGGCTTGTGCTCAGCCGCAGCTTAGTTTTAACTAGACAGGAACTTGCTTTCGTCGGGGGACGGTCGCGGGGGACTAAGCATTGGGCGAAGATCCTAAGTGGGAGTTGGCCATTCTGGCCACGGTTCAGGGCTTCTACGAAAAACTGTTGCAGGAGCACCTGGGCGGTGAAGTACCCGTTCCCGCCGGACTGGAAGCCATCTCGCTGCAAAGCGGCGACGATGTGCATGGGACGTTGTTGAGCATGCACCGCTGGCTGCGGCTCCTCGACCTGGCCATCACACCCGCCATGTTGCGCCGGGCGCTCTCGCCCGACACTGACGCGGAAATCGCCGAGGCCATGCTCCGCTATTTCATCCGCAAGAGAGATGTCAGCGACGCCACCCGCGACAAGACTGATCTGGTAGCCACATTTCTCTATCGTCATCCGCGGGTCCCTGGCCAATGGGAGCGCCGTGGCTACGGCCTCGACGGTTCCATTCCTCTCGCCCCCTTCGAGATTGCGATGCTCGAAATCCTTGCCGATGCCGACGCCCCAGCCCTATCGGAGGAGCAGACGCAACTGCTGCGTCAATTTGACCGCATGCAGCAGGAGGCTGAAAAGTTCCGTGATCTGAATGCATTGCTTGATTCGGGCGTCATCGTGCGCGTCCGCGAACTCAAGCAACTCTTTGACACGACCTTCTACCACCCCAGCGTGCTGGCCACAATTGCGCCCTACAACACCGCTTTCGGACAGCGGTTTGACGAGCTCTTCATGAAGGCTGCGAAAGAAATCAAGACCTTTGCCCGCGAACTCGAGGAACAGGGAGGCAGCATCCTAGGCAACGTGGATGGGATGGACATCACTGTGGATCACGTTTCAGCATTACAGGAAAGCGAACTGCTGCGAATCGACTACGGCACCGCCCTTGAGAAATTCCGCCGGGTCTCCCGGCTGCGAAAAACCTTGCAGGAACATCCACCGGTGCGGCGTGTGCCTCCAGTTCCGGCAAGAACAGGTAGCGCGAAACCAGCTACTCCACTCTTCTTGCCCGACCTCGAGGCCATGCGTGCCGCGGTCACTCCGCAGCAGATTTCCAGCGAAGAGGGGAAACTCGCCAAGGTTGAGGAATCGGTTCGCGCCTTCGTGCGCGTGGCCGACGCCCGGTTCCGCCATGTGGTTCCCATGCGTTATTTCAATCTGATCCTCACTCCCGTGGAGGTCGCCGCATTTTGCGCTGACGATCATGAGGAAAAGGGCCCGCAGGGGCGGGTGAGGCACGCTTTGTTGCGCATGGTCACGGTAGCTGCGCGCATGACCACGGAATTGGAAGAACTGAGGCGGACACAGAATTCACCCTCTTTGTGGAGGCTGCACGCTGATGCCCTGGTGGTCCTGCTGGAAATCGAGCGTAGCGTGCAAGAGAATGTGAAACGCGTCGTGTCGGCCGAGCCCGAAAGTGGCGCCCAAGCCGAAGCGATGCCGGCATCGCTGAAAAGACTCCACGATTGCACGGCCCTGGTTCGGCAAACCCTGTTGCCAACCAACAAGGTCTCGGGCGCATCCAGCGGCCGCTAAAATCTCTCATCCGCTGTTTCTCAGATGTAACTCAGCCACCAATCCTTGCGGCGCTGCTTGAGGCCGGCAAACCAGCGGCACGGGAAGTACAAGACCACGATGACGATGACCCAAATCAGGTAGATGAATGGTAAGCCGTGGCCGTAGTCATCGGGTGTGCCGCGAAAGAACGCGCCGTGGAACAGCCAATCCACCGGTTGGTGGAACAAGGGAGCAACCGCGATGGCGAGCAGATGAATCAGGTAAAGATGCAGCACATAAAAGAACATCGGCACGCGGCCGAAAGTAACCAACGGGCCTGTCCAACTCGGCGGCTTTGATTTGTCCAGCCAGGCGAGCAGCAGGAGCGACGGCCCCATCGTCATAAGCAGGAACTGCAAAGACGGGGGATACTTCTCGACATCCAGAAACAGGATGACCGTCTTTTCGACGGTAGGCTGGACATGCCAGTCTCCCTGCGAAACGCCTCCTAAGCCTACCGGCGGGTTGCCGTAGATGTTCGTGGCTCTCAGAAGGATGAAAGCGAGGGTCAACGCCATCCCCAGCCTGAAGATGATCTTGTTGCGGCGGGTGCCGTCGAACTGATAGAGCGCGCCGAAAGCGTAACCCGCGGTCATGACGGCCACCCAGGGGACAATTTGAAAGAGAACAAATTCGCGGATCTGGAAGGGCAGCATCACGCCCCCGCGCACGTGCAGGATCGTCCAAAGCCAGGCGAAGGAGCCAAATTGCTGCGGTCGAACCCGATCCAGCAGATCGTGGGTAGCGATCATCAAGGTGGAAAGGATGACAATCCAGCGTAGAGGGAGACGCACCACTAGAGCCGTAATGAGCATGCAAGCGCCAAGGGCCCAGATGACGCCAAAAAATCCTCCCGTGAGCAGGAATGTCCAGGCGAACCCGATCACGGTGAATTCCAGAAAGATCAGCCACACCCCGCGCGTCCACAGAAAACGACTCAATACCTGCGGAGTTCTGTGTCGCCCGTAAAAATACGCTCCGGTGCCCGCCAGGAAGAAAAACAGCGGCGCGCAGAAGTGGGTGATCCAGCGTGTAAAGAACAGGCTGTAATAGGTAAACTTAATGTTCTCCGGAGCAAAGGGCACGTTGGTGAAGAAGTCTCGCGTGTGGTCGATCGCCATGATGACCATCATCAGGCCGCGCATAATGTCGAGCGAAGCCAGACGTCCGGCGCTTGGAAAGGAACTGGTGCCGGCGGCTGCAGCGGTTGACGGTGAACGAAGTGTGGAAGATCCCATCGTATCGCTCCCGACTACGAAGGAAAGTATATACGGCGACAGCGAGCCGTTTTTTTACTACCTCTGTTTAGACGTATGGCGGCAGGAAATGGCTGGAAAATCGCCAGGTCAGTTCAGTCAGCCACTTTGTAGTCGCAAGCGTCGCGACATGGCACGCAGTAGAAAAGCCCGTCCTGGCAGAGGCGTATCTCCGTCTGCGCCTGGCAAAGGCAGCAGTATCGTTCACACTGGCAACGGTCTTCGGTCATCTCGCACTGCATGCAGCGATACTTGTTTTTGGTGGTAGTGGTGCTCATGCAGGAACTGTAGCGCTGGTTCGAGTGGGGCGAAAGTGCCGTTGGTAACTGGCGCTCGGGATGCGGTTGCGGCTCGGTAAGGAAGCGAACACAACGCTCCTATCGCTTTGTAAGACGATTGTGCATCCCAGGCGTTTGGGGGACGAATGGAAATTGGGTTGAAAACGGGCGGGATATTTCGTTTTGCTGCATTCCTTCTCTGGGCGACTGTAACCGTTGGCGCACAAGAGCCGAGGGAGTTAGCCGTGATCGACGTATCGCCCATACCAGGGCAGCACCATCAGGGCGGCGGCCTTGCGGTCAGGGTTCCGGTCAAGTGCTCACCTAACGGCGAATTGTTTGTAGAGTTCGTTGGTGGCGGGGTTGAGCCTGGAGTGAGCGTCGTTTCAGAGGACCGCCAACATATTTTCCGCCTCGGCCTGACACAGGGTTCTGGCCTGGAAGGATCGCTTCTTCTGGACTTTGCGCCTGGGACGAGTCACGATCTCTTTCTCCTGCTCAGCCACCTCGCCTCTGGGAATCCTGGTGTACGAGGACCCGTTGAGCACTTGCTCGTACATGTCAAGGAGGGTGCCTCAAGTTCGGTCACGAAGTTGGACCCGAAACCGGGGCTTGAGCTGAGACAAATCGCGCTCTTGGGTAGCGACCATTTTGTGGTTTCTGGATTTTTCGGTTGGCAGCACCTGCATCCGGAATCGTTTACCGCTATTTTCGATGCCGCTGGACAATTCCTGCAAAAGCTCACGTTGACAGGAGACTTGAACGTAGACAGTCAATCTCCAAATGTCACCAGCAAAGAACCGTCTGACCCCGCTGAGATGGCTCGCGCCGAGACGACCGCAAACGGCTGGCTAGATTCAAGTTCGCTGCAAACGGCTGACGACGGTAGCGTCTACTTGGCGCGGAGCGCTCCACAGGGCCCAGTCTTCATAATCTCGCCTGGCGGAGAAGTCCGGCGCGTCATGTTGACTACCCCTGACAGTGGAGCAGCGCTCTTGTCCGTAAAGATTGCGGGAGGAAAAATCGCAGCAGAATACAACGTCCCGGGCAGCCCTCCAGAAGGGCATCACAGACATTTTCTCACTATTACCGATTTGTCCACTGGACGGCGCCTTGACACAGTGGGATATGAGGGAAGCGCGCTGACCGGAGTGGGGCTGGTCTGCTATCGAAACCAGAGCTTCGAGTTCCTGGCTTACGGTAGCGATGGAGGGCTGAAGGTAGTACGAGCAGTCAGCCACTGATCTGAGTTGGAAGAGCCGCGAGCGGGCACGTCCACAAAATTGCTTCTAGTATCGCCCTTGGCCGTCCGTCCCTCGGTTGCCGCGTTCGACACCAGCATGTTACGGTAATGAGTCTCGCCGTCCACCAGCCCAGCCTTTGCTTTTGATTGAGGAGAAATTGTCCGCTGCCGAAATCACCACGCCGGCCATCCGTAGGACTGCACTGAACGCTGTCCATCGCCAGATGGGCGCGAAAATGGTGGAGTTCAATGGCTGGGACATGCCGGTGGAATATCCCGCAGCAGGCGGCATCATCGCCGAGCACAACGCGGTGCGCAGCGGGGTCGGCATTTTCGACGTCAGCCACATGGGCGATATTCGCCTGCAAGGCCCTGAGGCGCTGGCGGCCGTTCAGCACATTTCAATGAATGATGCCTCGCGGCTGGCAGTGGGCCAGGCTCAATACTCCGCGTTGCTCTATCCGCAAGGAACATTTGTGGATGATGTGATCGTGCATCGCCTGGGCGAAGACGATTACTTGCTGGTGATCAATGCGGGCACTCGCGAGAAAGATTTCAATTGGGTGCGCGACAACACCCGCCAGTTCAAATCCAAAGTCGAGAATCTGTCGGACGACTTTACCCAGATCGCGATTCAGGGGCCGAAGGGCATGGATCTACTGCAAAAACTCACCGACGTGAATCTCTCGGCGGTGAAGTTTTATTGGGTGACGCGGGGAACGGTTTGCGGGCTAAAGAACATTCTGATCGCCCGCACTGGCTACACCGCCGAGGACGGTTTTGAAATCTACGTCCCCGCTGACGAAGCCACCAGCGCCGTGGTCTGGAACGCCATTCTGGAAGCCGGTAAAGAGTTCGGAGTCGTCCCCTGCGGCCTCGGCGCCCGCAATACTCTGAGGCTCGAAGGCAAGCTGCCACTCTACGGACACGAAATTTCCGATACGATAAATGTTTGGGAAGCCGGACTCGACCGCTTCTGCAAGATGGAGAAGCCGGAGTTCGTCGGCCGGGCTTCGCTGGAGAAGGCGAAATCGGCAGGTGTGAAGCGTATGCTGGTCGGCCTGGAGATGGTCGAACGTGGCATTGCGCGTGATGGCTACAAAGTGCTAGATGATGGCGGCCGCGAAATCGGCTATGTCACCAGCGGATCGTATGCGCCGTTCCTGAAGAAAAACATCGCGCTGGCCTACGTGCCGCCAGAGTTGGGGAGCATTGGATCGACGGTGAAAGTCGAAATCCGCGGCCAGGGTGTGAAGGCCCAAGTTGTTCCGACGCCGTTTTACAAGCGGCCGAAGAAGACGTAGTCATAGAAGATTTTGTTTTGGCCAAAGGCCAAGAGCTAAAGGCCAAAAGCTAGAAGCCAGGAGCTAGAAGCATGCCTTATCCCGCAGACTTCAAGTACACCAAAGAGCATGAATGGATCAAATCCGATGGTAAGACCGCGACCATCGGCATCACGGACTACGCGCAGGGCTCGCTGGGCGACATCGTTTTTGTCGACTTGCCTAAGCCCGGCGCCGAGATGACGGCTGGCAAGACTTTCGGCTCGGTAGAGTCGGTGAAAGCAGTTTCGGATCTGTATGCCCCGGCTTCTGGAACGGTGACCGAGGTGAATGGTGAGTTGGCGACGGCTCCGGAGAAAATCAATAAAGACGCTCACAGCTCGTGGATGGTGAAACTGACATTGAAGAACCCGGGCGAGTTGAGCGGACTGCTCTCCGCCGCTGACTACGAGAAGTTTGTGGCAGAAGAGGGCGGACACTGAGCTCTGTGTTCCTCTGTGCCCTCTGTGGTGGTAGTTTTTTGGCTGCAATCGAATTGAAGGCCCCCGACATCTAAGTAAGGTTCCTATGCGCTATTTACCCAAATCTCCTGCCGACCGCGAAGCCATCCTCAAGGCCATTGGCGCGCGCTCGATTGACGATCTGTTTGCCCCCATTCCCGCCGAGTACCGGCTGAATCGTGACCTGAAAGTCCCACGCCAGATGGCAGAATCGGAAATCGTGGACTGGTTCCGCGAGCGTTCCCGTGAAAACGGCGACAGCTACGCGATGTTTCTCGGCGCCGGCGCGTACTATCACTATCGTCCCGTCATCATTGATTCGCTGATTTCGCGAGGCGAATTTCTCACCGCTTACACTCCTTATCAGGCAGAAATCTCCCAGGGAACGCTGCAATCGATCTTCGAGTTTCAAAGCATGATCTGCGAACTGACCGGCATGGAAGTGGCAAACGCTTCCATGTACGACGGTTCCACGGCCGCCACCGAAGCCGTAATGATGGCGGTTCGCCTGACTGGCCGACGTTCGGCGGTCGTCGCTCGCAACGTGCATCCGGAATATCGCGAAGTTCTCGCGACCTATGCGCATCATCAAAGCATGCCGCTCGCGACCGTCGGATTCGCCGACAGCGGCCGCATTGACCTGAAAGAACTGGAAAGGTCAGTCACTCAAGACACCGCCTGCGTCTTGATCCAGTCACCCAACTTCTTCGGCACGATTGAAGACGTAAATGCCGTCGCTGAAATCGCCCACAAGAACGGCGCCATGCTGGTGGTTTCGATCTCTGAAGCCGTTTCGCTGGGTATTGTGGAACCACCGCGGCAGGCTGACGTCGTGGCCATGGAAGCCCAATCGTTCGGCGTCCCTCTCGGATTTGGCGGGCCCTACTGCGGCGTCATCGCCACGCGCGAAAAGTATGTGCGGCAAATGCCCGGCCGTCTCGTCGGCCAGACGACTGACAGCAACGGCAAGCGCGGTTTCGTTCTTACCCTCGCGACCCGCGAACAGCACATCCGCCGCGAGAAAGCGACATCCAACATCTGCACCAATCAGGCACTGGTCGCCCTGATGGCTAACATCTTCATGACCGTTTACGGCAAGGTTGGATTGAAAGAGCTGGCTAAACAGAATCTGGCGAAGACCGCGTATGCCGCGCAACAATTCGGCAAGCGTGGAAAAGTGCTGTTTTCCGGGGCTCCGCGCTTCAACGAGTTCGTAGTACAAACCAGCGAAGACCCATACGGCATCAACCGTCGGCTTCTGGGAGACAAGATCATCGGCGGTCTTCCACTGAAGAAGTTCTATCCGGAACTGGGGAATGCGTCGCTCTGGTGTTGCACGGAATTGACCACTCGGGCGGCGATTGATACCGCCGCAGGCTCGGTCGGCGAGAACCAGGATTCGGCCAAACCTTCGCGCGAAGTTGCGGAGGTGACCCGATGAAGCCGAAGCCCACCATCCGCAAAGCCACTACCCACGTCAATCAGAATGAAGGCCTGATCTTCGAGAAGTCTTCACCTGGAAAGTTCGCCTGGAGACTGCCTCCACTTGACGTTCCAGAAGTCGATACCGCGAAACTGTTGGGCGCAGCGGAACGAAAGGACCTGGGCCACATGCCAGAAGTGAGCGAGATTGAAATCATCCGCCACTTCACCCGTATGTCCACGTGGAACTACGCGATTGATCTGGGAATGTATCCGCTGGGTTCGTGCACGATGAAATACAACCCGCGAGTGAACGAAGTGGTTTCTCGCCTGGACGGCCTCGCCAACGGCCATCCCTACCAGCCGGAAAACGTTTCGCAGGGCGCGCTGCGTATTCTCAAAACGCTGAGCGATTGCCTGATCGAAATTACCGGCATGGACGCCATCACTCTCCAACCGGCTGCGGGGGCTCACGGCGAGTTCACCGGGCTGCTGCTGGTGCGCGCGCATCATCATTCCAAGGGCCACGCGCGCAAGAAAATCCTCATCCCTGACTCCGCCCACGGCACCAATCCAGCAACCGCGGCAACCGTCGGATACGCCGTCGAAAATCTGAAATCGAACTCGCAGGGCATGGTCGATGTCGCCGCACTGGCATCGCAAATGAATGAAGATGTCGCCGCGCTCATGCTCACCAATCCCAATACGCTGGGCGTGTTTGAGCAGGAGATTCACAAGATTGCCGACATCATGCACGCCAAAGGCGGCCTGCTCTACATGGACGGCGCCAACATGAACGCACTGGTCGGCAAGGTGCGCCCCGGCGACTTCGGCGTCGACCTGATGCATTTGAATCTGCACAAGACGTTCTCAACGCCGCATGGTGGCGGCGGACCTGGCTCGGGGCCGGTCGCAGTAAAGAAGATCCTGGAGCCATACCTGCCCACACCGGTCGTGATAACGAAGCCTGATGGGACCTTGGGCTTCGAATACAACCGTCCGCAGTCGGTCGGCCGGGTACGCGCATTTTACGGAAATTTCGGAATGTTCGTGCGCGCACTGGCGTACACATTGGCCAATGGCCCTGACGGCCTTCGCCAAACCACGGAAGACGCGGTGCTGAACGCGAATTACATCCGCAAAGGCCTCGAAGGCGCATACGATCTGCCATACGCAACCCCGAGCATGCATGAGGTCGTCTTCAGCGATAAGCTTCAGGCGAAGAAGGGCGTCAAGACTATGGACATCGCCAAGCGGCTCATCGACTACGGATTCCATCCTTACACCACAGCATTTCCGCTGATTGTGCCGGGCGCGCTGATGATCGAGCCGACCGAAAGCGAGTCCAAAGAAGAGATGGATTTGTTCATCGAGGCGATGCGGTCGATTGCGGAAGAAGTGGAAGAAGATCCGGAGATGGTGTTGGCTGCTCCGCATACCACGCGGGTTTCGCGGCTGGATGAAGTCGCGGCGGCGCGGAAGCCGGTGCTGCGGTGGAAACCGAGCTAGGTTTTTTCGATGAGTGATATCGCTCTGTTTTCAACAACTGACCAAGCTCTCAGTAACGCCTTGGCTGTTCAAAATGCCTAATGCCCCGAGTCCTTACACTCGACCGAATGGGCAGCAACTTTTACGGGATCAGATGGGTGAGGGCCTGTATCCGTAAAATAACGCGCGGTACCCCTCAGGTTGGCGCCGGACCCGCCCAACTCTATGTCCCATCCAACGAAACCCGTACTCCAAACGATCTCAAGCCTGCCATCGTCCTTCACATTCCATGACGACAAAGGCAAACCCTCACGCACCTTCGCGTCCAGATTCCTTGCGACGAACCATTTTGGCTTAGATGGCTGGGCTGTGAGTTGAAATCGCTTCGGTAAGAAATCATTCATGGAGGAGCTGGCAATGATCGGATGCCACCCCTCGAAGTGCAGCTCATAGCAGCCTGCGAATGACTTGGTCGACGTGCCGCCTTGCCCGAGTGCAAGATGTCCGCCCATTAAGAAAACAACGAGAAACAAGGGTCTCATACGAACAATGTAATCTCAATTGGCGCAAAATCGCCATTACACTCATTGACTCGGTTCTGAGTGCTATCGGTTGCTGACAAGAGTTAGGGTCCGGCTTGCTGGTCGTCCCCTTACGATCAGCAATAAGCTCCAAACAGGAATTTCAAGTTGCTACGCCCGGGCTTTTGCCTTGGGCGATGCCGTAATCGCTGCCGCACGACCCACGATGTTAAAGACGATGGGCCAAAGCAGGTAGAAAAGAATCACCAGGAACATCACTTCATTGCCCTCGGCAAACGCCCACATTCCGCTGGAAGCGTTCTGGCTATCGATGATCTGCGCGACCGACATTCCCGTGATGGCGGCTTCATGCCGGATCATCAGGTTGCGCTTGAATACCATGCCCTGGTAGGCGAGCACCCATGCCAGCAGGAAGATGCAAATTTCGTAGCCGGCGCGCACCAACCAATTTAGGTTGCGCACAAACCGGGCGTACGAGTCTGCCTCAGCAGGCGCGCGGTCGTTCAGCATGGCCAGGACGGCGAACCCGATGGGCCCCAACACCGCCATAAACAACCATAGCGGGGATCGCTTCTTAGAGCGGATCACCAGCAGGCACACCAGCAGCCACAAGACGAACACACCCGCTTCAGATCCCCAGAGAGCCATGTGCTTCAGCAGACTGAGCCGGTGGAAATTCTGCACATAGTTCGGATGACCTGCCGCACTTTCGGGATTAATCAGGCTGAACAGCATTCCCCCCAGCTTCAATTCCAAGGGAATCAGCAGGAACAGGACGAGAGCCACGACCCATTGTTTCTTCATCATCCCCACCCCCGGGGAATTTTCGCGTTTTCACTCTACACGGTCTGGGCGTATTGTCGGCAACTCGAAAGTAATCCCGGCAGCGTGAGCCTGCTGCAATTACTTTGGTTTCCCTCTCGCCCGGTGCTCTCTGTGGTTAAATCACTCTGTTGGCATCTCCCGCGACAATGCGCGTCAGCCCATCGAGCCAGACGCTTTTTTCTTCTCCCGAGAAGCGCAACTTCGTTCTCGGCCTCCTACTCGTCGTCGCGACGCTCGCAATCTACAACCCCGTCACTCATCATCCTTTCGTCAATTTCGACGACGACCGCTACGTCACCGAAAACATCCACGTTCGTGCAGGACTGCATTGGGACACGGTTAAATGGGCGTTCACCAGTTTCGATGAGGCCAACTGGCATCCGCTGACCTGGCTTTCGCACGCTCTCGATTGCCAGGTATTCGGCCAGAATCCCGCTGGGCATCACTACGTCAACGTATTGCTGCACGCTCTGAATACCGTGCTGCTGTTCTGGGTGCTGTGGCGGGCGACCGGTTCAACCGGCCGCAGTTGGATGGTGGCCGCGCTGTTTGCGCTTCATCCCATCAATGTGGAGTCTGTGGCCTGGGTGGCCGAGCGAAAGACTATTCTCAGCATGTTGTTCTTGTTGCTGGCACTCGGAGCTTACGGATGGTATTCGCGCCGCCCCTCAATCTGCCGATATGCAGCGGTCGCCGCGCTATTTGCCTGTGGCCTGATGGCCAAGCCGATGGTGATCACGTTTCCGTTTCTGCTCTTGCTTTGGGACTACTGGCCGCTGCAACGGGCGCAGAGCTTTGCAAAGCTGGCCCTGGAAAAAGTCCCGCTGCTGGCGCTTTCCGCAGCCAGCGCCGTACTCACAGTGAAGGCGCAGCAAGCCGGTGCAGCCATCGCCACCATGGTGAAATATCCGCTTTCCATGAGGATCGAGAATGCCGCCATTTCCTACGTTCGATACATGGGGAAAGCGATGTGGCCGTCGCACCTTTCGCCGATATATCCGTATCCCGCGGGCGCACTGAAGGCATGGCAGGCGATTGCCGCCACGTTGCTGTTACTGGCCATGACGATTCTGGTCTGTACCGCCGGCAGAAAGTTCCGTTATCTCGCGGTCGGATGGTTCTGGTTCCTGGGCACGCTGGTTCCGATGATCGGCTTGGTGCAAGTGGGCAGCCAGGCCATGGCCGACCGCTACGCTTATCTCCCATTCGTCGGGTTGTTTGTCATGATCTGCTGGGGCCTCGCAGACTTGGCCAGTGATAGGACGGTAACTCTGGCCGTAGCCAGCTGCCTTGGGCTCACAGTCCTATCGGCAGCGACCTTCCGCCAGATCGGTTATTGGAGCGACAACCTGACGCTGTGGTCGCACGCAGTCGCAGTGACGCATGGCAGCTTCATTGCGGAAAACAACCTGGGCGGGGCATTGTTAGACGAAGGGAAGGAAGAGGAGGCGATGCCGCACTTCCGCACAGCGGCCGCTCTCAATCCCAGCGATCCCATGAGCCGGTTGAACCTTGCGGCGTTCGCGCAGCGGCAAGGCCATCCGCAGGAAGCCATCGACCAATACGCCCAGGTGTTGACCATGACGCGCGATCCCCGCCTGCGAGCCACGGCCTTCAGCGACATGGGTTACGCGTTGCGTGACTTGGGCGACTCCGAACACGCCAAGGCCAGCTTCCGCGCGGCGGTCAATTTGCGGCCCCGGACCTTGCGTGCCTGGCTGGGTCTCGGTCTGGCAGAGCAAAAATCGGGCAACTATCCCGAGGCGGTCAAGGATTACGCCCAGGTGTTGGCTATTCAACCCTGGGACCTCGGATATTTCCTTCTGGCACGCGCCTTGCAGCAGAACGGGCAGCCCGACGCAGCAAGAGCCGCCATGGACCAAGCCCGGCGGCTCTCGGAGAACTTCGACGAACTTCAGAGGACGGCAGAAAGTCTAATGGCCAAGTAGAAGCGCGCCCGGCCTTCACTTGCCTTCGGCAATGTTGACCGACGCCTGTGTGTTCTCCCAGCTCACGCTAAGCGTGCAAGCCTGATCGAATGCGATAGTGAAGTTCTCCACGCTTGACGCCGTCTGCGAGACCCTCATACCCACCCGCACCAGTTCGTCCGCTTCATACTTGTAGGGAATGCCCCACTCGCCGGTCTTCTTGTTGACGATCAGGGTCCAGTTATTCTGGTTGGGGACGGTGAAAATGGTATAGCTGCCAGCCGGTACACTCTTGCCGCCGACCGTGACATTCGCCGTCGTGACGAACGTCGTGGCTTCGTTGGCACCAGTGCGCCACACGTCGCCGTAAGGCACCAAATCGCCGAAGATCTTGCGGCCTTTCATACGCGGGCTGGAGTAATCCACAGTGATGGTTTTGCCGTCCGAGAATTTGCATTGTGCCTGTGCAGCAGGGCTGGGTTTTTGAGCACAAGCGAAGGTGGCGAGGCCGAGAATAGATAGGGTGACAATGGCAACTTGTTTGAACATTGGAGTCTCCTTTGAGCAGTCAGCACTCAGCATTCAGCATTCAGCCAGCAGGTCACCGAGCTAGCTCCACCGCCTGGATGTCGAGGGCAGGTGCTTAGACTATCGGAGGCCCTTGCTGGATAGCAAACCGCCCAAACTGGCCTGAACGCTGCATGCTGAGTGCTGAATGCCTTTACAATCTCCCCATGCCGGTATTCGACGAGAAGCACGAAGAATTGGAACACTACGAAACCATGATGGGCGTTCCGCGCGGCCGCCTGGCCGTCACCATGGACATGATCACCGACGCCATGGCCCTAGTCGGCCAGCACGGCGTTTATTGCCAGAGCACCCGCTGGCCCGGCAAGCCGGTCATGGACATCCAGATGGTCATGAAGAACCTGACCGACGCGAAAGAATTGATTCAGAGTGTGATGGAGGAGATCAAGAAGAAGCCTTGACCAAATAAAGCCAAGAATCTGCGTATTCTGCGTTTATCTGCGGCCCAAACCTAAGCCAGCGAATACTTCCCTCTTTCAATCATCTTCTGCGCGATCTGCTGCCGTAACTCAATCGTATTGAACGGCTCGTGCTTGGCCAGGCGGCGGAGGATAGCAAGCTGCGTACGCAGCATGTCGCCATCGGCGACGACAGCAATCACTTTCTTCGCCGCAGCTTCAATCTTCTCCATCGCCTGCGACAGATAAACGCGAGTCATCGCGATCGGCAAAACCGCAACAGCTTCGCTGCTATGCTCAACCATCTTCTGGGCTCGAAGCACCGCTGATTCCATCGCGTAAGTCTCAATCACCATGTCGGCGATGGCGCCCATGACTTCCTGCTGGTCCTGGATAGCCTGCATGTATTTCTGCGTCGCGGCGCCAGAGACAAACAGCCCCAGCTTCTTGGCATTCGCAACCAGTTTGCGTTCTATGGCAAGCGGGCCGTCGAGGTCTTCGCCCATCGAGGGGCCGGAAAGAACTTCGTCCATCAACTTCTTGATCGCTGGCATCAGCGGCAACTGGCCACTCATCGCCCGCTTCAGCAGGAAGCCCGTGATAATCAACCGGTTGATTTCGTTGGTGCCTTCGAAGATGCGGTTGATGCGCGCATCGCGATAAGCGCGCTCCGCCGGATACTCTTCGACAAAACCATAGCCACCATAAATCTGCACCGTCTCATCGACCACGTAATCGATCATCTCCGATCCCCAGACTTTGATGATCGAGCACTCGACCGCGTATTCCTCGATGGCTTTGCGAGTTTCTTTCATCGCGTCGGTGCCGGACTTGTCCACCTCGTTGAGCGCCACGTCCATCATGCCCACCGTGCGATAGACCAGCGATTCTCCTACGTAGAGCAGCGTTGCCATGTTAGCCAGCTTTTCGCGCACCAGGCCGAAGTCGGCAATGACTTTGCCGAACGCTTTGCGCTGCTTGGCGTAGCCGATGGCGTTGCCAATCGATACCCGCGCTCCGCCCACGCACATCGCACCCAGTTTGAAGCGGCCAACGTTCAAAATGTTGAACGCGATCACGTGCCCTTTACCGATTTCACCCAGCACGTTTTCCGCTGGGACTTTGCAATCGTTCAGAATGATGGGGCAAGTGGACGATCCACGAATGCCCATCTTGTGCTCTTCCGCTCCGATGGAGAAACCAGGGAACGTCTTCTCCACGAGGAATGCGGTAAATTTCTCGCCATCGACTTTGGCAAAAACCGTAAACAGATCCGCGAAGCCGGCGTTCGTGATCCACATTTTTTCGCCGTTCAGAGTGTAGGTCTTGCCGTCTTTCGAAAGTTCAGCACGGGCACGGCAATTCAGGGCATCCGATCCCGATGACGCTTCCGACAACGCATAAGCGCCAACGATTTCTCCCGCCCCCAGCCGTGGCAGATATTTCTTTTTTTGCGCTTCGGTGCCGAAGTACACGATGGGCAACGTGCCAATGCCGGTGTGTCCGCCCCAGGTAGTGGCGAAGCCCGCGTACTTTGCGATGTGGTCGGCGATGACGGCGGCGGTGACTTTGTCCATTTCCAGCCCGCCATAAGCCTCGGGGATCTCCGCTGAACTCAGGCCGAGTTCACCGGCTTTCTTCAGCAGATCGCGTGTAACAGAAAAGTCCTTATGCTCGATCTTCTCGGCGTTGGGAAGAATCTCGTTGACGGCAAACTCCTCCGCCGTCTGGCCGATCAGTTGATGCTGCTCAGTAAAGTCTTCCGGGGTGAAGACTTCATCCGGCCGGCGCTCTTCAAGCAGAAAGCTGCCGCCGGAAATCTTGATGACTGGAGCCGTCGAGGTTGTGGCCATTAATTGATCCCTTCAAAAACACTCCACCACAGAGAACTGCCCTAATTCTATAGCCACAGAGGCAATAAATCTCTGTGCCTCTGCGTCTCTGTGGTGAATTGAAGTGACTGGCCTTTCGTGCGTTTCTCGGTCTTGCGCACTCGGTCATTACGAAAGCCGCTCAAAAATCCCCGCTGCGCCCATGCCCCCGCCCACGCACATGGTCACCATGCCATAGCGGCCCTTGCGGCGCTCGAGTTCACGAATGACGGTTGCCGTCAGTTTGGCCCCGGTACAGCCCAACGGATGTCCCAACGCAATCGCACCGCCGTTGACATTCACGCGAGCGGGAGCAAGCCCGGCTTCTTTAATCACCGCCAGCGACTGCGCCGCGAAAGCCTCGTTCAGTTCGATCACGTCAATGTCTGAAAGCTTCAGTCCTGCCAATTTCAACGCTTTGGGGATGGCAAATACCGGCCCGAGCCCCATTTCTTCGGGTTTGTATCCGGCGGTCGCAAACGATACATAGCGCGCCAGCGGTTTGATGCCCAGCGCCTTCGCACGCTCAGCGGACATGACCACTGCCGCCGCCGCGCCATCCGACATCTGCGAGGAATTGCCTGCTGTCACCGTGCCCTTGGCGTGGAACGCGGGCTTCAGCGCCAGCAGAGCCTCGAGCGAAGTATCGGCGCGCGGGCCTTCATCAACTTTGAACGTAATCTCCTGTCGCTTAGGCTTCGATCCATTCGGAGTAGTGAAGCTGACCGGCACAGAAACAGTCTCGTCCGCGAACTTTCCCGCCTGAATTGCTGCCAGCGCTTTCTGATGACTGTGCAGTGAAAATTCGTCGGCCTGCTCGCGCGTGATACCGAAACGCTGCGCCAGCCGTTCTGCGGTGAGGCCCATGGAAAGATACGCGTCGGGATAATGATCCACCAGCCAGGGGTTGGGCGAGATCTTGTGGCCGCCCATCGGGATCATCGACATCGACTCGGTCCCTCCCGCCACCATCACTTCCGCCCCGCCGCTCCCGATGCGCTCCGCAGCCAAAGCAATCGCCTGCAATCCGGACGAGCAGAAGCGATTGATGGTCAACGCCGAAGTTTCGACCGGCAACCCGGCGCGTAAAGAAGCAATGCGTGCCACGTTCATGCCCTGCTCGGCCTCAGGCATGGCGCAGCCCAGAATGACGTCTTCGATTTCTTTCACATCGAGCTGTGGCACCCGCTCTAACGCGCCCTTGATGGCGACCGCAGCCAGTTCATCGGGACGTGTGGCACGCAGCGTTCCCTTGAAGGCGCGGCCCACCGGAGTACGAACCGAAGAAGCAATGATGACATCACGCATGGAAACTCCCTTGTAGTCTCGCAGTCAACGTATTGGATGTCCGCCGGTACGAACCGGCTTCACCTGCGAAATCTGGCTGGATTCAGCGCCCTGGTGCAGCCGCATAAAAGTAATAGTCTGCGGTATAACTACTCTTCGTCTCGGCGTCGCGGTGAGATGCATCGCACCCATCAGCCGGAGCCTTGCCGCCGTGAGTGTGAACTCGCTGAATAGTGGTCACGTTGTCGAGCAAGCCTTTTCCAGTATGGCTCACCACGTTGACCAACAGCCAGGGGATGGAATCTGGATCGGGAGAATCCGCTCGGGCCGCCGCTTTGCCGCTGACCGCGCTGCCGTCTTTCAGCTTCCAGGTCGGCCCAGCAGAGTGCTCACCAATCACCTGATCATTGCGATCGCGAAGCTCAGCCTGAGGTGCTTTGAGGGTCCAACTGAACTTACCGTCCGCGCCAGCCTGGCAGGTATAGATCTGCGATCCCGAGGCGTGCGCGACCAGGACAACTTCTGTGCCTGAGGGAGAGTGAATCGCATCCGGCACCTGCGGCGGAGAATCTTTGATTTGGGCGGTTGCAAGTGCGGACGCAAGAATAATGAGGACAGCGATAGAGGAGGCTAACAGAAGTCTTCGCATAGGGGAAATTGTAGCAGGGAGAAAGGAGAGTCCGTTCTTCCTAAGGAGTTGCGGAATTGAAGGCTGCTTCGCAAGATTTCACCCTCCCGCGATCGCATCGCCGATCAGTCCTTCGCTCCACTCTTCTGCTTCCGCCTCATGCTGGGAATCGTTCGCCATCTCCCGGTATTGATCCCAAAGGTCGTCTGTGCAGTTCGTGGTGAGTTCGCCCATGATCATGTCTGCCACTGCCATAGTATCCGAAATGATTCGAGTTTACGATACGGTCGCCTAACAGGCCTTTCTCTTGAAACTGACCGTGCAGGCGTGTAAGCTCCGGCTTGTAAGGTCTGGCAGTTTACTCTCCCTCCAAGAGTCGAGTTCGCATCGGGCCCCGGATTTCCGCGGTGATCGTTCATGAAGAACGAGAATAATTCAATACGACTGTCAGCTACTGATCTCAGCAACCATCTGAATTGCGCACATCTAACCGCGCTTGACTATTCTCTCGCAGTGGGCGACCTACAGAGTCCGAACTGGACAAATCCAGACGCGGCGGTTTTGCAGCAATTGGGTCTTGAACACGAGCGGCGATATTTGGACCACCTCGCAGAGCTCGGATTGACCAGAATCGATCTTCGCGACATCGAGCCCGATCTGCGAGCTGTGGCGGAGACCGAGGCCGCAATGGCGGCCGGGATCGCTGTCATCGTCCAGGCCGCGCTTTCGAACGGGCGCTGGTTCGGCCGGGCTGACGTTCTGCGTCGCGTCGACACTCCAAGTAATCTGGGATCTTGGTCCTACGAAGTTTACGACTGCAAGCTGGCCCGTGAAACGAAGGCGGCCACAATACTCCAGCTTTCCATGTATTCCGACCTGGTGAGGATGATTCAGGGCGTAGAGCCACAGTTTATGTACGTAGTTAGCCCGTCAGAGACCCTTGCCTCCGAACCGTTTAAGGTCTTGGAATACGCAGCCTACTATCGTCTGGTGAAAGCGAGGCTGGAACGAGTTGTCGACGCTGGGCGGGGTGGGCTAGCAACCTCCCCGGAACCGAATCCTCACTGTGATGTCTGCCGATGGTGGCGGAAGTGTGACGCTGAATGGCGTAAGGCAGACCATCTGTCACTGGTGGCGGGAATCTCACGGCTACAGCGTAAGCAGCTCAACGGATGGGAAGTCAATTCGATGGCTCAACTGGCGACTCTTCCTTTGCCTCTGAAGCAGCGCCCCGACTACGGGTCGAAAGAAGGGTACGTCCGCGTGCGAGAGCAGGCAAGGGTGCAGGTTGATGGGCGCGAGAACAATCGCCCGGTTTACGAAATCTTCGCCAATGGGGGGCTTGCCTGCCTGCCGGAGCCGTCACCAGGAGACATCTTCTTCGATCTAGAGGGGGATTCGTTCGTCGGGACGAGTGGCATGGAGTATTTGTTCGGACTCATTCGCCTAAATCAGCAAGGCACCCCCGTTTATGAATGTCGCTGGTGCTATACACCAGGGGAGGAGAAAGGGGCCTTCGAGTGGTTCGTGGATCTTGTGTTGCAAGCGTGGTCGAAACATTTTGACCTGCATGTCTACCATTTTACTTCTCGGGAGCCCTCGGCACTCAAGCGCCTGATGGGCAAGTTCGCCACTCGGGAAGATGCAGTAGATCGCATGTTGAGAGGTGGATTGTTGGTAGATCTGCACGCTGCTCTAAAACGCTCGGTTCGAGCTAGCGTCGAAGAGTATTCACTGAAGGAGTTGGAGACATTTCACAATTTTAGTCGCAGCATCCCGCTTGACGAGGCGAGGAGGGCACGTCGCCTTGTGGAGCACAGCCTTGAGCTTGGGCGTATTGAACCGGCAGACGAGTCCATACGCAAGGCGATAGAGAGTTATAACCAGGATGATTGTCTTTCAACAGCTTCCTTGCGCCAGTGGCTCGAAGAACAGCGGAGACATTTGATAGCGCAGGGCCAAGAAGTTCCTCGCCCGAGTCTGAAGGAAAGCGAGCCTTCCGACGCACTAGACGAACGTCAGCAGCAGATCGCCGCGCTATTCGGCCAATTGACGCAAGACATACCTGTTGACCACGAGCAGCGTTCAAAGGAACAATCAGCTTGTTGGCTGTTAGCAAACCTGCTTGATTGGCATCGCCGCGAGGAAAAGACGAAATCGTGGGAGTATTACCATCTGAAAGACCTTCCTGATGAAGAATTGTTTTACGAAAGGTCCGCTCTATCGGGGTTGAGGTACCTGCAGCGGATCGCATTTGAGCGAGGAATTGCGACTGACAGATACGAGTTTGTCCAGCAGGACACCGATCTCAGACCCGATGACACTCTGTACCAGCACGGCGAAAAGCTTGGAGAAGTCGCCGCGATCGATATGGGAGCACGGTTTGTCGACATCAAGAAAATGAAGAAGACCGCTGAGTTGCATCCCGTCTCAGTGTATGCGTTCGACGATGTGCGCGCGAAGGAAGCTGCAAAATCTCTTTTCCGGCTGGCCAATTGGGTTCAGACTAATGGAATTGACTCACCGGGGGCTTACCGGAGCGCTCGCGACCTACTTCTTCGCCATCCTCCCCGATTGCTAAGTCGTACCACTGGGTGCCTTGCCCGGGAGGGAGAATCTCCCCTGGATGCAGCGAGGAGGATTCTCCCTTCGCTCGATTCTTCTCTCCTTGCGATACAAGGTCCACCAGGCTCAGGAAAAACATTCACCGCAGCAAAAATGATTTGTGACCTCGTCCGGAGAAAGAAGAAAGTAGGTATCACAGGACCCAGCCACAAGGTAATCAGAAATCTGCTCGACGAGCTAGTGGCCCAAGCCGACAGCGAAGGGATAGATAACTTGCGGTGTGTGCAAAAGGTGAAAGAGACATCGGAAGAGTCCTCAGTCGCCATTAAAGAGGTGACAGACAATCAGAAAGTCCTAAGAGCGTTGCAGGACGACACTGCCGACGTCGTTGCGGGTACTGCCTGGCTTTGGTCGCGAGAAGAATTCGCGGAGTCCGTCGATCTTCTCTTCGTGGACGAAGCTGGCCAGATGTCACTGGCCAATGTGCTGGCAGCTGCCCAGTCAGCTCGAAACTTGGTCCTCTTGGGCGATCCACAACAACTAGAACAGCCGTTGCAGGGGAGCCACCCGGACGGCGCAGCGATTTCTGCTTTAGAGCATGTGCTGGATGGCGCACGAACGATTTCACCTGAACGAGGCCTCTTCTTGGAGGAAACCCGACGGTTGCACCCTGCAATCTGCAGGTTTACTTCCGAATCATTCTACGACTGCCGCCTGCAGTCATTATCTGGACTTGACCAGCAACGTATTGAGGGGCACTCGTACCTCCGGGGATCGGGTCTGCGGTTTGTCGCGGTGAATCACGAAGGCAATCAAAATGCTTCGGCCGAAGAAGCCGACGTGGTTCAAGCCCTCGTGAATGGGATGCTGCAGCAGGGCGTTAGATGGTTCGACGTAAAGACCACCCCGCCAGATTTTGCTCCACTTACGGCAAAGGATATTTTGATCATCGCACCCTACAATGCTCAGGTATCTGACATTTCACAACGCTTGCCTGGAATTGTGGTGGGGACCGTAGATAGGTTTCAGGGTCGAGAAGCAGCAATCGTGATCTATTCTTTGACCACGTCTTCGCCCGAAGATGCGCCTCGGGGAATGGAGTTTCTCTATAGCCTCAACCGACTTAATGTCGCAACTTCTCGGGGTCGAGCTTTGTGCATCCTAGTAGGAAGCCCTCGTCTCCTCGAACCGCAATGTCGGACACCGCGCCAGATGCAACTGGCTAGCGCCCTTTGTCGCTTCGTCGAGCTTGCTCATCGAATCGAAGTCACGGATGCAAGAGAAGGAGGCTACGAATTTATCGCAGTACCAGCGGCATAGTGCCTATTATCGTTAATTTCTCAGCGTCTTCCCCGTCTTCAGCGTGTACTGGATCCGCTCCTGCGTCTTCTTTTCCCCGCACAGCGATTTGAAGCCTTCGCGCTCCAGATCAAGAATGTACTGCTCGCTCACCGGCGTGCCCGGTGAGACGTTGCCGCCGCAGAGAACCTCTGCAATCTTGGTCGCCAGCTTTACTTCGTATTCAGTGATGTAATCGCCCTGGCGCATCATGTGGACGCCCAGTCTTAGCGCCGCCAGAATGTTTTCACCCGGCGCAGGAATGTCCGTTCGTGGCTGCGGCGGCTCGTATCCCGCGCGCACTAATTCAAGCGCACGTTCTTTAGCGTCCGTGAGCACGCGTTCGCGGTTCATGGTGATGCGATCGGAATCGCGCAAGAATCCCAGCCCGCGCGCTTCATGCGCCGAAGTGGCCACCTTCGCCGTTGCGATCGTCTCAAAGGCCTTCTTCATGGCTTCCATCAGCTCAACCGACTCACCTCGTCCGCCGGGACGAATCAACGCCGCGCTGTCCACCGCGCGCAGCAACATTTCTTTGCAGCCGCCCCCGCCGGGCAGTAGCCCTACGCCGACTTCGACCAGTCCGATGTAAAGCTCGGCGTGCGGTTGCAGCGCCGGCGCATGCATCGAGATTTCCGTTCCGCCCCCCAGACACAGCCCGAATGGCGCTACCACCACGGGTTTGGGAGAGAACTTGATGGCCTGCGTCATCCCCTGGAATTGCCGGATGATCATGTCAACGTCATCCCACTCTTCTTCCTGGATCGACATCAGCAGCAACATAAGATTGGCGCCCACCGAAAAGTTGTTGGCGTCATTGGTCATGACAAAGGCGTCGAAGGCATCTCCCGCACCACCCGGCTTCAGCGTCTGACTGATGAGCGAAATAATGTCTGCTCCCAGCGAGTTCATCTTGGAATGAAACTCGATGCAGCCCACGCCGTCGCCCAAATCGACCAGCGACGCACCCGAATTCTTCTTCACCACGCCCTTCGACTTCTTGACCACCTCAACCGACCACACTCCAGCAGGTACTTGAACCGGCTTGTAGCCTACGTTCGCGAGATCGAAGTAAGCTCGTCCTGAAGCCGCGGCAAAATCATCCGCATACCAGGCCTTCTTGCCCGAACCAAGCAGCTTCTCGACATTCACAGCAACGGGGCGATTTTCTTTCTTCATGCGGGCAACAGTAGCTTCAACGCCAGCCGCGTCCCACAGCTCAAACGGGCCAAGCTCCCAATTGAACCCAAGCCGCATGGCGCGGTCGATCTCGACAATTGAATCGGAAATCTCCGGCACGCGGTTAGCGGAGTAAGTCCACAAATCGGACAGCGCTGACCACAAGAACGCGCCAGCCTTGTCGTTTTTCTGTGGCCCGCTGCCGTCGAGGCCCAGCAGCATCTTCACCCGCGGGCCCGTCTGCTCAACGTTCTTGGCCATGTCAAGCGCGGGAAACTTCGGCTTCTGCCGCGGATGGTATTCGAGTGTCTTCCAGTTGAGCGCCAGACGCTCGTCGTCTTTGCCTTTCTTGTAAAAACCGCCCTTGGTTTTATCGCCCAGCAGCTTGCGTTCGAGCATCTGGCGGACGAAGTCGGGAACCTTCAAATCACTGCGCTCGTCGTGAACATTCTGCGTCATGTTCGCGACCACATGCCCCAAAATGTCGAGGCCGACCAAATCAATGGTGCGAAAGGTCGCCGACTTCGGCCAGCCCACCGCCTGCCCGGTAAGAGCGTCGACATCTTCTATAGAAAGATCCATCTCCTGCATCAGCCGCATCACATTGAGCACTGAAAATGTCCCGATGCGGTTACCGATGAAATTGGGCGTGTCTTTAGCGAACACCACACCCTTACCCAGGCGCGTATCGCAGAAGTGGGCAACCGCGTCGATCGCAGCACGATCCGCCTCCGGCGTGGGAATCAGCTCCAGCAGCCGCATGTAGCGCGGAGGATTGAAAAAGTGCGTGCCGAACCACACCCGGCGAAAGTCCTCAGAAAATCCTTCGGCAATCTTCCCCACCGGCAAGCCACTGGTGTTGGTGGTGACAATCGTCCCCGGTCTGCGGATGGCCTCAACTTTCTTCAACAGCCCGCGCTTGATCTCGAGATTCTCAACCACCGCCTCGATGATCCAGTCCACCTCAGCCAGCTTCTTCAAATCATCTTCAAAATTTCCCACCGTGACCAGCCGCGCCAAGGAAGCATCCATAAACGCAGCCGGCTTTGCCTTGCGGGCAGCTTCCAGTCCAGCCGCGGCAATCTGGTTGCGAGCCGCTCCCTGTGCGCCCGCCGGAACAATGTCGAGGAGATAGCTGGCCACACCCGCATTGGCAAAATGAGCGGCGATGCGGGCGCCCATGGTTCCGGCACCCAGAACTGCGACTTTGTGGATCATTTTCATGAGGACATAGCTCCGCTGTCTTCAACCACCTAAAACACCAACCTCAAGTAGGATTTCAAGATTCCGATAAGGCAGTTTATCCGCGCCCGCTGATCTCCGCCAGTGCCGACGCCGTCAATCAAAGTTCTGTGTGCTCCCGCAGATATTTCTGTGCGAGAAGCACCATATCTTTCTCACCCTTATAGGCCAGTTTGCCCTCCGCTTCCGCCAGCGGAATCCACAACGCCCGCTTCACCTCGATGCGCATATCGTCGGCAATCTGATCGATGGTCCCCGATTCAAAGAGCAGTAAATAAAAACTCACAATCTTAAACACCCGCTGCTGATCTCCCCAACTGCGCACATACACATACTTGATGTCGCCGAGCTTTATCACCGGCGCCGCCACCAACCCGGTTTCTTCCCGAACTTCACGAACCGCTGTCTGCTCCGGTTTCTCGCCCGCATCCACCAACCCTTTGGGAAGAGCGAGTAACAATTTTTGCCATCTTTTTCCCTTCCCCGCTGCCGCAGCAGGTTCTTTTTGTGGCTCAATTACCGCCATTTCCCAGCCCTCCGCCGAGCGCCGCACTACCACTCCGCCCGCCGATATTTCCCGCTCCATGCGCTCAAGTTATCAGGAACAAAGGAGGTTAGTCACGCCGCCCGAATCACTCGAGAAAGTAACCTCCCGCCCAGTGACTCGGCTGTTACCTGTTTCTGTCTACTGGCATCTAATTTGCTAGATATATGTCTGGGATACTAGGTCGAGCACGGTCGAGGATAGGTTCCCCGGTGAAGAGCCTAGGCAAAATTATCCGGTCGGTACAGGCGTTTGGCCGCGAGCTTTCCGGCCACTCCGCGGACGCTGCGTCCAGCCAGCAAGAAGTCGGCATCGGTCTGGCTCTGGGCGGCGGCTTCGCCCGCGGCCTGGCGCACGTCGGCGTCCTCAAAGTTCTCGAAGAAGAAAACATTCCCGTCCGCTTCATCGCGGGCACCAGCGTGGGCGCACTCATTGGCGCCGCCTACTGCAGCGGACTCTCCATCGCCGAACTCGAGCAGCTTGCATCCCAAGTCCGCTTCAAGCACTTCGCCCGTTGGACCCTATCGCGCTACGGCTTCGCCAGCAACCAGCGCATGATCGGATTCCTCAATAGCATCCTGAAGGTCAAGACCTTCGAAGAATTGCGAATTCCGCTGGCCGTCACCGCTACCGACTTTTCCACCGGCGAAGGCGTGGTCTTTCATTCCGGCCCGCTGGTTGATCCCGTACGCGCCAGTTGCGCCTATCCCGGAATGTTTCTGCCGGTAAAGATTCGCGGCCGCCTGCTCATCGACGGCATGCTCTCCTACACCGTTCCCACCGTTCCCCTACGCCAGATGGGAGCCGAATACGTGTTGGGAGTGCATCTGAAAGGAAGATGGATCGGCGGCGAAGGCCCACGGCATTTGTTCGACGTCATCGGCCAGTGCTTCTCGATTGCCCAGGAGATGAACAGCACGCAGTGGAAGGAAGCCGCGAGCCTGGTCATCGAGCCTGACGTCAATGGCTACAAGTACGACGCCTTCGAGCACAGCGCCGAACTGATCCGCGCCGGAGAGGTTGCGACCCGATCTGCCCTGCCCGAGCTGCGCCGCTGGCTGGAGCGTGAACGCCCCCACCTCCCCGAACGCCGCCGCCCACCGGTAGTGAACCCCGCAACCGTGTCGGCCGACTAGGTCTATCTGCAGCGCCCTTGTCTGAAACTAAGCCTTGACACTAGTATCGCATCGCGTTAGTATTGTGTCGCGTTAGTACCCGAACCATGATCGTAAGTTTCCGGGACGCTGACACTGAAAAGCTTTGGCAGAGTGGAAGAAGCCGTCGTCTTCCGGCCGCGCTTCAGCGCCGGGCCTTTAAGAAGCTCGCGATCCTGAATGCGGCCGTAGTACTCGACAACCTGAACGTGCCGCCCGGCAACCGCCTGGAGGCTCTTCGCGGTGAACGGTCTGGGCAACACAGTGTAAGGATCAATGACCAGTACCGCATTTGTTTTGTGTGGCGCGATGGAAACGCTCTTGATGTGGAGATCGTGGACTACCATTAGCGAGTCAAGATATGAGCAGGACAAAAAGATCGTTTGCGATCCATCCGGGCGAGATTCTCAAGACTGAATTCATGGAGCCGATGGGGCTAAGCGCTTATGAGCTGGCCAAAGCCCTGAACTTCCCCGGCATTTATGAAGTGGTGCGAGGGGATCGCGCCGTTAGCGCCGATACCGCTATCCGCCTGGGAAAGTTCTTTGGTTTGCCGGGCCAGTTCTGGCTCAACCTTCAGAACGACTACGACCTCCGGCTCGCCGAAAGCAGTGGTGTTGGTAGGGGCATCAAGCCGCACCGGGCTGGCGATCAAGCCGAATCATTGACGCACTCCAACCGTTGACGGAGTTGTCACCCCGCAGTTCTTGCAACGACGAACGGCCAACAACCGGATCTACGAATATCTTCCCTTCATCAATTCCGCGATTGCCGCGTAAGCTTTCGCCAGCGTCTTCTCATCCGGCAAAAACACGATGCGGAAATGCTTGGTTCCGGGCTTCTGGCCGAAGCCGGATCCATGGACTACCATCACATGCTTTTTGAGGATCAGCTCCTTGACGAAGACATCGTCTCCGTCAGGAATATCGATTCGCGGAAAGGCATAGAATGCGCCGCGCGGTGAAACGCAACTCATCCGCGGAATCTCGTTGCAGGTTTTCACCGTGAGATCGCGGCGGCTGCGCAGCTTCTGGCAGACGATCGGCAAATGGTCTTGCGGGCCTTCGAGGGCCGGCTTAATCGCATACTGCTCAGGGTGATTCGCCGAAAGCCGTGCCCGCAGCAGCTTCTGAATGCCTTCGCTGTAAGATTTCACCGCCGCGGCATCGCCGCTCACAATGCCCCAGCCGATCCGCCAACCGGGAGCAAGATAGTTTTTCGAGAGTCCGCCGAAAGTCACCGCCGGGACGTCAGGCGCAACCGCGGCAAAAGCGATGTGCTCGTCGTCATCGAGCATGAGCTTATCGTAAATTTCATCGGCAAAGACAACCAGGTTGTGCCGCCGAGCCAGTTCGGCAACTTCTTCCAACATTTTTCGTGTGCACACCGAGCCGGTTGGATTGTTGGGATTGATCAGCACAATGCCGCGCGTGCGCGGCGTGATCTTCTTCTTGATATCGGTGAGGTCCGGCTGCCAGCCGTCTTCTTCATTCAGGTAGTACGGATTCAGTCCAATACCCAGCTTGGCCAGCACGGCAGAATATAGCGGATAGTCAGGACATGGCGTCAGCAGATCTTCTCCGGGATTGAGCAGCGCAGTCAGGCACAGATCAACTGCTTCGCTGGCGCCGGTGGTGACGAAGATATCCTGCACGGTGGTGATTCCCTTGCGCGCGGCCTCGCCGCGAATCGCATCCAGCGCCTGCGGAATTCCCTGCGAAGGCGCGTAACCGTTCTTGTTGTCGCGCATTGCCTTGTGAACCGCTTCGACGAGGTGAGCAGGAGTTTCAAAATCAAAAATGTTGGGATCGCCGACATTGAGCGGAAGAACTTTGTGGCCTTGCTTGATGACTTCGTCGGCAATGCAGGCCAGGTCGCGAATGGCGTAGCGAACGTTCTCCAAGCGGCTGGCAGCGGCTATTTCACGAGTTTGAGTGATGGGCATCGGTGCTACTCCCAAGACAAGAGAATACCGCAGAGGACGCTAGGAGCGCATACAAATCAAGTCTGTGAAGACTTCAGTCCGCCCCGCAATTGCGTTTGTACCAAACAATTTACGACTTCCTGACATGACCGTGACAAGACCCCCGGCGTGAGCGACTAATCTTTCTCTTTGGCAGTTCATTGCGTCGCGGCTGCCAGAAGTAGACCGGCAGAAGGCCTGCTGGTTGGTTTTTCAGCGGCGACAGGTAACCGCAGGGACAGCGGAATTCCGAGAGAACCAGCTCCGAATTCCGTGTCCTCTGCGGTTTTGTAGTTTCCCGACTCCGAACCGACGACCAGCAACAGGTCTTACTCTCCCCTATCGATCTGCGCCTTCTGCAGCGTGTCCGAGTAATCCACGTAGACCGCTTTCCATTGGCTGAAGAAGTCGATGGCGCCCACTCCGCCTTCGCGATGTCCGTTGCCCGTGGACTTTACTCCGCCAAACGGAAGATGCACTTCCGCACCAATCGTCGGCGCGTTGATGTAAGTAATTCCTGCCTCCAGGTCGCGCATGGCGGTGAAAGCCTTGTTGACGTCCTTGGTGTAAAGCGACGATGACAATCCGTACTCAATGCCGTTGGCGATCTCGATGGCATCCTCCAAATCTTCGCAAGGGATGATCGAAACCACCGGCCCAAAGATTTCTTCCTGCGCAATTCGCATCTTGGGATCGACGTCAGCGAACACAGTCGGCTCCATGAAATAGCCGTTCGCATACTCGCCGCTGGTCAGCCGATTGCCGCCGCACTTCAGGCGCGCGCCTTCGGCTTTGCCGATGTCCACATATCTAAGGTCGGTGTTGAGTTGGTTTTCGTTGATGGCCGGGCCCATCTCGACCGATTCATCCAGTCCGTTTCCAACTTTCAGCCGTTGCGCACGCTCGACATAGCGCTCCACAAACTCCCTGTAAACGCCTTTCTGCACAATAATCCGGCTGGTCGCCGTGCAGCGCTGGCCGGTAGTTCCGAATCCGCCCCACAATCCGCCTTCGATCGCGAGCTCGAGGTTCGCGTCGTCGAGCACGATCATCGGATTCTTGCCGCCGAGTTCGAGCGAACAATGCTTGAAGCGCTTGGCAGCAACTTGACCCACGATCCGTCCCACCGCGCTCGACCCAGTCAGCGAAACCGCCTTCACATCAGGATGTTCCGCGAGCGGCCCTCCGACCTCAGGACCGAATCCGGTCACAATGTTGATCACGCCTTTAGGCAGCCCGGCGTCCACCAACGTGCGCACCAAATTGAAAGTCGAAAGCGGAGTGTCCTGTGCCGGCTTGATGACACAAGTGTTGCCGCACACAATCGCCGGAAGCAGCTTCCATGACGGAATCGCCATAGGGAAATTCCAGGGAGCAATCATGCCGCAGACGCCGAGCGGCTGGCGGATGGCCATGGCAAACTTGTTTGGCAACTCCGAAGGCGTGGTCGGACCGAACATGCGGCGGCCTTCGCCCGCCATATAGTAGGCAGTATCCACAGCCTCCTGCACGTCACCGCGAGTTTCCTTCAGTACCTTACCCATTTCGCGGGTCATGTCGCGGGCAAATTCCTCTTTGCTGCCCAGCAGGATTTCCGCCGCGCGATAGACAATCTCAGCCCGCCGCGGAGCCGGCACCAGCCGCCATTTCTGGAAGGCGCGCTTGGCGGCATCCACCGCGGTTTCCACGTCGGCCGGACCGGACTTCTGGAAGATGCCGACTACATCCCGGGTATCGGCGGGATTGCGGTTCTCGAAGGTAGCGCCAGTCGACGCTTCGACCCATTCGCCATCAATAAAGTTCTTGTAAACCTTGGTGCGCGTGGCCGTGCCCAGAATAGTGGGGCCGGTCAAAACATCGGTTGCCATAAAAGCCTCCTAAAAGGATTGCGGGAAAAGAAGGTCGCTGGAAGTACAGATGATAAATCTATGCTACAGGTCGCAAGGAAGGCGGGCAAGGGAAGGCCTCCGAACCGCTCGGAACGGGGTGGGTCCTCCATATATATTCCCTGCAAACTGCGCAGAAATGGAGTATGCTTCTACCGTCTTCAGGGCAGGGGAAGGCTCACCTGGGGACTTTAGCAGTGACCAGCCGAACCAGACCCAGACTCGGCGTCAAACTCTTTGCCGGCAAACTGGCCGCGATCAGCTTGGTATGTCTCTGCATGGGGTTTGCCCAGTCCGGCAACAGCCCGGCCGCCCCACCACAGCCTTCTTCGCCGCCGCCGCAGTCTTCTCCACCGACCACCGCCTCAGCGGCTGCTCCGGACAAGAACGCCTCCGAGATGGCTTCGCATGAGGCTCCGGCTTCTTTCAAAGTGAGTGTCCGGCTGGTTCTGGTGCGAGCTGTGGTTCGCGACCCTCAGGGCCGTGCCATCGGTACCCTCAATAAAGATGATTTCCAGCTTTTCGATAACGGCAAGCCTCAGATCATCAAACATTTTGCTGTGGAGCAACCCGGCGGCTCGCCCGCAACGCCGCAAGCGCCCACCGCAGTCGCACCCGCGCTGGCTACGGCTCCTGCTGTTTCTCCCGCTCCACCGCAGATACCCGATCGTTTTGTTATCTACCTATTTGACGATGTGCATTTGGAAAACAAGTATCTATTGCCGTCCCGAGCCGCGGCGGAACGGCATATTGCAACTTTGCGGCCCACCGACCGCGCCGCCGTCTTCACCACCTCGGGTCAGGGCAATATCGACTTCACCGACGATCGCGCCCGGTTGCATGAAGCTCTGCTGCGCATACAACCGCACCCCATTCTGAATCTTGGAGTGGCGCAATGTCCCTACATGACTTACTACATGGCGGACCAGATCGTAAATCAGCATGACGACCAGGTGCTGAGCGTGGCCGCGCAAGATGCGCTTACTTGCACCGGATTGAATGTGTCGAGCTCGCAGGCGGGAGCTGCTGCGGCTGCGCTGCAAGCCGCCATGCAACAGGCGCAGTCAGCAGCCCAACAGGCTTTGAGCCTGGGCGATGCCGAAAACCGGCTGGTCCTGGGAGCGCTGAGGGATACCGTCAGAAGAATTTCCGTCACTCCCGGACAGCGAACCCTGGTACTCGTTTCTCCTGGGTTCATCACGCCCCAACTGGAGGACAAGGTCGATGAGATTATTGAAAAGGCCGTGCGCAGCAATGTCATGATCAATGTGCTCGATGCCCGCGGCCTCTACGCCGTCGATATGACGGATGACATCAGCCGCCAGGGCAACGCCAACCCGCTTTTGGTGCAGCAGGAATTCCTGTACGCAACCTCGAGCGAATCGGCCAACCAACTGGTGTTGGGAGAACTCGCCGATGGCACCGGCGGCACCTACTTCCACAATAACAACGATCTGGATGAGGGTTTTCGCCGGGTGGCTTCAGCCCCGGAGTACTACTATGTCCTCGGCTTCTCGCCGCAGAATCTGAAACTCGATGGCCGTTATCACAAGCTCAAGGTCAAACTCAAAGACCCGGAGGAATTCACCCTCCAGGCGCGCCGCGGATACTACGCTCCCAAGCACGTAACCGATCCTGCCGAGCAGGACAAGCAGGAAATCGAAGAAGCGCTTTTCTCCCAGGACGAAATGCACGATATTCCCATCGAACTGCACACCCAGTTTTTCAAGTCGAGCAGCGACGAAGCCAAGCTCACGGTGGTGGCGCATGTGGACGTGAAGGGCCTGCATTTCCGCAAGGTAGACGGACGCAACCGCGACGATCTCACCATCGTCTCGGCTTTGTTCAACCGCAACGGCGACTACATTGAGGGAAGTAAGAAAATCCTCGAAATGCGCCTGAAGGACGAAACCCTGGAGCACAAGTTGGGTTCGGGGATCACCATGCGGACGAGTTTTGACGTAAAGCCCGGTGGCTACCTGGTCCGGCTGGTGGTGCGCGACGCCGAAGACCGCCTGATGTCGGCCAAAAGTGGCGCGATCGAGATTCCGTAGCAGGATTCAAAGAGAGGTTGATTATGAGATTTCCCAGATTGATGCTGTTCGCATTTCTGGCAGCTGTCGTTCTGCCATTTCCAGCCCGCCTTGCTCACGCCCAGGGACAAACCGCGGACGCCGCGCCCCCAAATATTCCGACCATCAAGGTGGAAACGCGCGTGGTTCTGGTGGACACCGTCGTCACCGACAAGCAGGGCAACTATCTTCGCGATCTGACCATGAAAGACTTCAAGGTCTGGGAAGACAACAAGGAACAAGTCATCACCAGTTTTTCATTTGAAGACGATGCTGCCTCCCCAACCAAATCACAAAAGCAGTATCTGGTGCTGTTCTTTGACAACTCCACCATGGACGCTGGCGACCAGGGGAGGGCCCGCAAAGCGGCGGCGGATTTCATCGATGCCAACGCCGGTCCGAACCGCCTGATCGCGGTCATCGATTTCGGCGGCAGCGTGCGCGTTTCCCAGAATTTCACCGCGGACGTGGATCGGTTGAAGCAGGTCGTAGCTACCGTCAAGGGTTCCGCAGTTTCTCCGAATGCTGCACCTCCCGTCCAGATCGCATCTCTGGGGTTGCCCACCAGTCTGCCACCTGGTTCCCCTTCGCTCAATAACTCCGAAGCCGACTTCGGCGCTCGCAGTGTATTGCTGGCCTTGCGAAGCCTGGCCAAGAATCTGTCGTCGGTCCCGGGACGCAAGACACTGGTGATGCTGACTTCCGGCTTCAGCATGAACTCCGAATTGCAGTCGGAGCTGACCGCAGCCATCGACGCCTGTAACAAATCCAACGT
>Ga0206987_1014_pt1 | contig 43646 bp, 40 predicted proteins | sample Alteio_BWMinCont_11_FD_153281 | JGI IMG/M metagenome (GOLD analysis project Ga0206987, IMG submission 153281) | Enriched cells from forest soil in Barre Woods Harvard Forest LTER site, Petersham, Massachusetts, United States -... | ecosystem: Environmental > Terrestrial > Soil > Temperate forest >... | reverse complement strand
TAAGCACTGTCTTAACTGAACTGTTGAAGGTTACTTCACAGCAGGCAGATATAATATTTACAGTAAGCACCTGCATCGCCATGGGTGCGATTCTCAGCCTTATAGGCAACCTCTTCGGAAGAGACATAGATGCAAAATAATGAGAAAATAAAGATGCATCCTCATAGAGTTATTGGCTTGGAGAAAATGTCAGATCCAAGATATGATACCGGTTGCATAGATGATCTCTTTATGTCCGCCATAATGGGAGGTAAGCTCAATATCAACCACACACCTGCCCTTCACTACGGCCTATTTGAGCATGGGATGCGAAGCGGGGGATTTACGAATATAGGGGTGAAAAACCCAAACTGTTTTGAGGGAGAATATGCAAAATGGGATAAAATATCCATGCACGACCGCATTGTCGTCACCCCCTGCTTCCCGCTAGGTACAGTAGTTTACAACAAATATCTAGATATAGTGAAAAAATCCCCTAGATTGATGATAATACCATTAAGCATGTCTGGTCACTTCACGGTATTGCTCTTAGAGCCGCAAAAACGTAAGGCATATTATTACGATTCCTTTGGTAAGGACAACAATGATATAAGAAATTTGTGTGAGAAGGAGTTGGGATATGAATATGATGAGAACAAGATACACCTACAATGGGACCTAATTTCGTGCGGTCCTGCAGCGGTAAATTTTGCCTTACATGCTGTAGAATGCTTAAAGGCAGGGCGAAAGATTGATAGCAGTGATATGCCAGAATTTGGCGGGGGTATTTTCAATTTCTTTTGTCCTAACAGGCAAAAAGCCAGATCGGAAATGCTAAAGACGCAAGAGGAGTTACTGTATTTCAAAAATGAAATCGGAGAAAAAATACCATTCCAAACCGATTTTTGTAATGAGATGTATCAAAAGGCAGCCTCCTATTTGTACGTCGGCAGAGGTAGAGAAGAAAATGAGTGTATACCAGGTGTAAAATATAAATTTCCCCACACCTTTTCTAATAATGCAAGCATGGACTTACCTAACGCTTCCCCAGCAAGGCAAGCTTTAACATGCTTGGGGGCTGTACTAGGCATTCCATCCGGAGTAATATTAGGCCATACTATTATGAACGGAGTAGAAAGCGGAACCTTTATCACAAACCTACTACACATGCAGCTTCGGGAAGCCAGTATAACTTTCACCCTTAGCGCTTGCATTATATTAAGCGTTGTTCTGGGCATTGTTGGTAATGTCTCGGGAAAGGTGATTGATAGCCTGTAACTCCCCATGGCTATTTTATCATATAATGATTTATCTTTGGTGGAATTGGTGCTATAATATGCACATCAACATTATATATCGCAAAAAGCACAAACCATATGTATCAAAGACCTATAAACTATAAGATGGAACCACATCGCCTAATTAAAGAAGACTATAATGGTAAAAGATATGTTACCACATATACAAATGACCTTCTTATGGCTACATGTGTAAAAGGGGATTTTGATGTAGATGGAACAAGTCCTATATATAAAGGCGACCTTAACTTGGAGTATAATGGAGGATTCGAGATAAAAATGAAGGGTTCTGATACCTTTGAAGGGCGCTATATCTCGTTAGAACACGAATCAATAAAAAATCGTATTGTAATTTGCAAAGTATCATACTTAAAAGATTTGGATACATATTTGCGAAGAATCTGTGGAATGAAACCCAAACTTGTAATAATACCAATATCACTAGATGCGCATCATAGGGCGTTAATTCTGCAGCCGCCACAGCAAGAAGGAGTAAAAGGTGAAGCATACTACTATGATGCATTTGGAAAAGATCTGAAAGAGGTAAGAGCATGGTGTATAAATAGTTTGGGGTATGATTATGAATATAACGATGTACGCTTACAAACTGATACCACTTCTTGCTGCCCATCTGTCGTAAATTTTGCTATACATGTAGTTGAATGTGTAAAAAATAGCCGAAAAATCAGCACTGAAGGAATGCCCAAGTTTGGTTCTAGTATTTTTTCTAGCACTGCAGAACAGAAAGAAATAACAGATATGCTGCAACGGCAAAAAGACCTGCTGTGTTTTGAAAATGAACAAAAGGACCAAGTGTCATTTCAAACCGGATTTTCAGAAGTATTATATAACAATATAAAGGTATTATTTGAGCAAAAGGCAGATAACATAAAAGATGATGATTTTTTATCATGTGATGGGCTGATATTACATGGAGAAGTATACGAGTTTCCACATATGACGCACCCCAATCATACGCCAGAAGCTATAGAGCAAGAGAACAGAATAAAAGATAAAGAGCACAAGAAATTTATGTCAACTATGTTAGGAATAGGGTTTGGAGGCATAATAGGCATTGTATTGGGTTATGTTATTGCACAAAAAACAGAGATAAGCACTGTCTTAACTGAACTGTTGAAAGTTACTTCACAGCAGGCAGATATAATATTTACAGTAAGCGCCTGCGTTGCAATGGGTGCAATTTTTGGCATTATCGGCAATCTCTTGGGAGAAGCAATTAATCATAGTTGCTCTTATTAACTTAATTCTAAGGAGCCAAAAACATGGAAAATAATATGAAACCACATGCTGTCATAGATCTAGACCCGAATAAAAAAGGAAAGTATTACAATGCTTGTATAGATGATATTTTAGCAGCTGCTATAATAACTGGGTATTTTGATGTAAATGGCGTACGACCATTGCATACGGGTCTTTTCTATGGAAAAAAGTATGATGAGAGTAGTGGGAAGCGCATTCATGATAATAGCAGAGGATTTATTGATTTAGATGTAAGAGACGCTGATTATTTTGAAGCAAAGTACGTAAAATTGGACGAGCTATCCCTACAAGACCGCATTGTCATTACCCCATCTGTGGAATTCTATGAAATAGAAAATAAACAATGCGTAGATTTTATAAAAAAAGAACCTAGGATGGTAATTATTCCTATAAGGATGCCTGGTCATTTTACAGTTCTGATATTAGAGCCACAACAAAAACCTCAACAGAGGGCATATTATTACGATTCCTTCGGTAGTGATAATGAAGATGTGAGACAGCTTTGTGAGAAAGAGCTAGGATACAAATATGAATATAACAATAAGAAATTGCAAAATGATGGGATTTCATGCGGTCCATCAGTGGTAAATTTTGTAATACATACAATTGAGAGCGTGAAAAATGACCAGAGGATTAGTGCAGAAGGTATGCCTATGTTTGGTTATGACCCGCTTTCTAGTATTAATCAAAAAATTGTATCAGAGAACATGTTGCAAGTGCAAAGGGACTTATTATATTTTGAGTGTCCCAAAGGGCATAAAGTGCCTTTTCAAACTGACTTTTTCCAGCGAATAATGGAAAAGGCAACTAGGTACCTGGTTGGGGCAGACAGGACAGGTAAAATAGTGCCAGGTGCAATAGAGCTAACTTCAGATGAGAAATATATGTTTGAACATGAGGTTCACAAAGAAATTGATCTTAATAGCGCAGCAACGAAAAATAGAAATGGTTATGCACTAACAACTTTTGTGGGAGTAGTACTAGGCATCACAGCAGGCACGATACTGGGATGGTCTATGCAGGAAAACAAGGCAACCTCTTTTCTAGGTGAATTATTGGAAATCTCCTCCCAGCAGGCAGGGATAATTTTTACAGTAAGCACCTGCGTCGCCATGGGTGTAATTTTTGGTATTATTGGAAATCTGGTAGGAAAAACTATTGATACTATATAGCGCTTTTAACGGCTTTTTTTAACATTGCCGTTTACTTGTGTTAATATTTCTGTTATAATCGGCTAACCAAGAAATAAACTATTTACGTGGTGTTGTGAACAAATTGGTACCTATAAGCAATAGTACTATTCCCTTCATAGGTCAGGAAGAAGGACTGACCCACTATTTGAAGGAAATCCGCAAGTATCCCATGCTTAGCATGGAGGAAGAGGTGGAGCTGTTTCGCAAATGGCAGAGAGAGAAATGTCGGAAAGCCATACATGCGATAATATGCTCTCACTTAAGGCTTGTACCCAAAATTGCAAGCGGCTATAAAGGATATGGTCTGCCAATGCAGGATCTAATCGCGGAAGGCACCATAGGACTAATGAACGCAATCCCAAAATATGACGTAGATCTCGGTTTTAGGTTTGCAACATACGCTAGTTGGTGGATAAGGGCCTCTATACAAGATTATGTGCTAAAGTCATGGTCTATAGTAAGGGTAAAATCTTCTGCCTCTCAGAAAAAGTTGTTTTTCAACCTACGCAAGCTTAAAAACCAACTTAATGGCGAAGCAGAGAGAGACAATATTAATGAAATTGATTACATAGCAGAAAAACTAAACACTTCCAAACAAGCGGTCTTAGAAATGGAAAATCGCATGAAAAGTGTACTATCACTAAGTGCACCAGTTGATGGGGAAAGTGGTACAGAAATTATGGATATAATATCTGATGATAAGCCGAATCAAGAAATTCAAGTAATCGACAAGAATTTTGCACGTTATCGCAAACAAAAGGTAATTGCTGCTTTAAAGGCGCTGTCTGAACGCGAAAGATATATCCTACAGAGCAGACTCCTCAAACAAAAAGCTACTACCCTTGATGTCCTAAGTAAAGAACTAGGACTTTCAAAAGAGAGAGTAAGGCAGATAGAAACCAGCGCTTTGAAAAAAATGAAACAGCACCTGGAGTCGCTGTATGAGTAGCACGGTTAATGAACAGGACATAAGAAATTTTGCCAATGCAGCAGGACAATGGTGGGATCCTAAAGGAGCGTTTTCTCTACTTCATGCGATGAATTATGCCAGAATCTCCTTTATATTACGAAATGTTGCAAAAAATATGGGGCAGCACGATCTTCATAACCTAAAAATTTTGGATATTGGAGTAGGAGGGGGGCTACTATCCCTACCGATGGCCAATTTAGGAGCTAACGTCATCGGCATTGACCCGTGCACGCAAAGTATTAAAGCTGCTCAAAACATTGTGGATAAGTACAATGTAAAGAATATCTCGCTTGTAAATTGTTCTGTTGAAGAATTAGTGCAGAATAGCAATCTCAAGGCCAAAAAAAACCTGTTTGACATAGTATGCGCATCTGAAGTTATAGAGCATGTTGATAATTTCGATTTATTCATGTCTTCCATAAATTCTCTACTAAAAAGTAATGGATTGCTATTTATCTCAACTATTAACCGTACATTAAAGTCTTTATTATTTGCCAAAGTAATGGCGGAGTATGTAATGAATCTTGTGCCAAGGGGCACCCATTTATGGGATAATTTTAAAAAACCATCGGAGATAATTTCTGCACTGGAAATCAATAATAAAACCACTTTTGAAATTTCTGAATTAATAGGTTTATCCTTAAACCCTATAACAAAAACCTGGAGCGAAACCTCAGACATTAAAGTCAATTACATGATAATGTTGAAAAAAACGTCTAAGTAGTCTAGTCATGTCTATATATTCGGCTATAGCCAGGCCTTAACAAATTGTGGCTTCCCATTATAGTGTTGGCAACCAAACCCCCCAATTTCCCAGCGCCACACCGCTTTACCCGTTAATATTCACATGACCTATAACAAATCTCTGTTGATATAAAAATTATTGTGTGATATTATTGCAGCAACAATACACATATATATCTGCTATCATATGAAACAAAAATTAGAGAATTTTTCAAAGCATATTATTGGAATACAGAATGAAGAATCAATATCAACGCTATTGTACCTTATAGAAACCCACTATCTCCCAATGTACGAATATCTTCTGTCTCAAACTAGAAGCGACATGCTGTACCGATTTCTAACAGAAGTAACCCCAAAACTAAGCAGCGAAGAGAGAAAGCATAGCGCTGATTTACTCCACACTTTGGCATTTTTCACAGGGACCTACGCGCCACAACTCATGTTGCCGGACCATAAAGATATTGAGAGCTCTAGGAAAAAGCTCAAAGCAGTGCAGACAACAAAAATCTTTAACTTTGAACCATATTTTGAGGAAGAGCAATTTATTGCAGCGTTTAAAATACAGGCGGATAAAATGGGCTTAAACATTGAAAAATTTAATACCAGCCAGTGTAAAAGTTTTTTATATAGAATGAACAAAGGAGATGATATAAACACAGGAAAAGAAGTATTTTACATTGACAAAAATGGCTATAAGTGGCCGTGTGCCTATGAAATATATATGCCAGAAGGTGAAATAAAAGCAGAAAAAGTGGTAATGGACGTATATGGTGGAAGCAATGAAAAACACTACGATAATTTAGCAGAAAGGAGTTTCTATGGCACTAATGCGCATCCCTATTATACCGGGAAGGGAATATGTTACATAAAGTTTTACACTCCTGAATATAAAGTCCTAGGCCCAAAACATCAAAGCGAAATGACGCAAGCTGAAATGGATATAATCACCGCATCTGTCGATAATTTCAAGCAACAATTGGTGGAAATTTGCCCGGAGTTAAATGGGAAGGAAGTGTCTCTTAAAGGTGGCAGTGCCGGCGCCTATACTGTTAGCCAAGTCGCTGAAAATTATCCAAATAGTTTTAAAAAATATATTGCCAGTATCGGTGATTTTACAAACCATAGCTTTCCCCACATAAAGCTCGTAAATTGCTCCAGACTCAAGGATAAATTGCATATAATAGGCAATGCGCTTGATAATAATGTATTGCCATACTACAATGCTATCCCATTTCTAAATGCTAACAACTCAAATATATCATATAGTCTTTACAAAAAATGGAAAACAGCTCATTCCGGCAATTTTGTCTGGCAAAATGGTCATCCTACAGTGCCCCTTGACATCACAAATGGTGGTCACAACACACCAGATGAAGGCATAGAAGATATAACAAATTTTATTCTAGAAGAGAAAGTGCCTGATCTAAACTTAAGCAGAGCGCAAGCACAATATGCCGTGTTGGAAACAATGCGTAATGAGTATACAAGTTCACTAACTAGTAAATTGTTTCAGCTTTATAAGAATAATCCCACGATATCCTGGAGTAATAGTTATAGCAATTTATGTAAAATATTTTATAAATTGACTTCCTTATTAACAAACAAAATAGAAATGTCTGGCTTTGTTACTTCAATTCAAGATATGCTAACTGATGAAATGCTGCAAGTAGCAGCTAGAACATATTGTAGAAAATATACTGTATATAACGCCTTACTCTATAATACAGAATTCCCAACAGACGAAGAAACTGAGGCTGTAGCACAGGAATTGGCAACACCAGGAAGCATGTTTTTTCAGGCATTTAAAAGCTATTTTGAAAGCTTGAGCCATATTGATACTAGAGTCAATCTAGAGGGTTTAAGAGAACGATACCAACATTTATACAGCCCTCAGCATATTTACTTCGTACTTGAGTGTATTATAGAACAATACCCAAAGCTGGTACAGCTTTCTGGCACAGAGAAAAAAGATTTTATAAATTATGAGCGCAGTGCCAAACATGAGTTCAAGAAGGCAATAGAAGATTATAAAAACTCATTAAATGCATATGCCCTCTCAGTGTTTTGTAAGAAAAATCCTGGATTTACGGTGCACCATGAGATGCACACAAGCCCAATTGCTTCCCTCAGCATAATGCTATCTTATAAAAGAGGTTTGGATAAAAAAGTTGAGGAGTATGTTAACAGCGCAATGCAGGATATTCCAAGGGAAATTATCTAGGTCAAACTGAATATTACAATTTATATTGCACATCCTTGCTTGTTAAAAATGGATGTCAAATTGTCATGATTATTCAGAAGTTTTTAGTGCTCAGAGTATTTTCTATTGCCATATGGTCATTAATTTCGCTAAAATGGTTATATGAACGAAAGCAGAGAGGCAAGTCAATGATGAAGAAAACAAGGCTGTGGAAGAAAGTATTAGTGGGGATGGTACTGGGCATATTAACAGGTCACTTCCTGGGGGAAGATGCGGTATATCTAAAACCTATAGGAACTGTGTTTCTTAATTTGATTAAAATGGTTATAGTGCCTTTAATATTCTTTTCGATATTGAATGGTATAAGCAGTTTAAAAGACACCAGCACTTTTGGAAGACTGGGCCTAAAAGCTCTCTTAATATACGGATTTACCACTATTTTTGCAGTGCTTATTGGACTGGTATTTGCAAATATTTTCCAGCCGGGTATGGGCTCTGAGTTAACACTTAGCATGGATAGTGTGGAAAATAATACCAAGCAGCTAACAGTATCAAATATTTTACTGGATATAGTGCCGTCTAACCCAATAAAGGCCATGGCTGAAGGCAATATATTGCAGGTTGTAATGTTCTCATTTTTCACGGGCACAGCTTTAATAATGATCGGTGAAAAAGGCAAAAAAGTAAGAGATTTAATTACTTCTGCTACCAGTTTGGTATTTAAAATGATAGAATTGGTTATTCAATTGACCCCCTATGGTGTATTTGCAATGATGGCATGGGTAGTTGGGCAGTATGGCTTTAGTTTTATGGCCTCTCTTGGAAAATTTGCTTTAGTTTTTGTCGGGGCGTTGGTAGTGCAGTACGTGCTATTTGGAGTCATGCTGCTTGTGTTTGCAAAGCTTAATCCCCTACCCTTTTATAAAAAAATGTTTGAGAGCCAAAGTTTGGCGTTTGCAACCGCCAGCAGCAAGGCAACTTTGGCAACGGCCATGCGCGCCTTACAGGAAAGAATGGGAGTATCACAACAATCGGCCTCTTTTATCCTGCCGCTAGGCGCCTCGATGAACATGGATGCAACCGCTATATACTTGGGAATGTGCTGTGTGTTCTTTGCCCAGATTGTGGGAATGACCCTCAGTTTTGCCGATTATGGAGTGATAATATTAACCTCAACCATCGGATCAATTGGGGCAGCAGGGTTTCCTGGTGGAGGAATGATTATGATGGGTATGGTGCTGTCATCAGTAGGATTGCCGATTGAGGGCGCATCTTTGATTATAGGCATAGACAGATTTTTAGACATGTTGAGAACCTCTATTAATATTACGGGAGATTGCACCGTAACTGTTATTGTTGACCGCCTGGAGAAAAATCTAGATACCAAGATATATTATAAAAACGATAAAATTTAGCGAAGGACTTATATGGAGCTATTAAATCATGTCTTCTGGTTTGCGGTAGTTATCACCGCTGTGGTGTTTCTCCACGAAATGGGGCACTACTTGGTAGCAAGGTTTTTCGGCGTCAAAGTCTCCGTTTTTTCTGTAGGATTTGGCAGTGAAATAATAGGATACACAAGTAAGAAGACGGGCACTAGGTGGAGGATATCAGTGCTACCTCTCGGTGGATATGTAAAATTTGCCGATGATGATAACATTTTTTCTGCGCCTACAAAAAAATCTGGAAGCGAAGATAGCTCCTTCTTATCCAATAAAAAGCCTTGGCAAAGGATGCTAATTGCATTTGCCGGCCCTGGTGCCAATTACCTAACGGCTTTTTTAATTTTCACCTCTGCATTCATAATACTAGGGCAGAGAGCTATCTCCACTGAAATTACCGAGATTATACCTAATTCACCGGCGGCAAAATATGGTCTAATGGTTGGAGATACCGTGGTTGCCTTTAACAAGGCTCCCATCACTGACACCATGGAACTAAAGCGCTTACTAATGAATGTTAGCAGTAAAAATCCGGGGGTAATTTTAACAATAAAACGCAATGATAATCTCATTTCAATACCAATTAAGGTGGATTTTGTGGAAGTTAAGGATGTAACAAAGGACAAAATCGTACTGCCGTATATTGGTATACAAACTGCAAAGTATGAGGTAAAAAGGCTGTCTGTATGGCAGGCTGCGCGTGAAGGATACAAAGAGTGCTACAGTCTATCGGCGTCTGTTCTTGTGGCATTAACCCAACTAATAGTGGGTGAGAAGGAGTTATCATCCCTAGGGGGGCCGGTAAAGATTGCTCAATACTCCAACGCTTCAGCAGAGCACGGAATATGGGCTTTTCTTCTATTTATTGCCGCTATCTCGGTAAATTTGGGATTAGTAAACCTGTTACCCTTGCCCGCGCTAGATGGAGGACACGTTCTAATTGGGGGTATAGAGTGGATTATAGGGCGTTCTTTGCCAATTTTACTTTATAAAATAATATATTTCATAGGTGTAATCCTCATTGTAACTCTGATGGGCATTGTGCTTGCTACTGATATGATTCATCTTATAAAAAATTTATGGTAACACTATTGGAGGGTCCATATGAAGCGTCTAACATCCCCAACTATAATACTAACAATAGGCTTGCTCTTAAACGTTGGCGCGGTCCTTATAGCAGTGTTATGGCTTAACAGCAGTAGCATCGTTATAGCAGAATTGCAAAATAAATTGGTTATGAGAGAGCAGCAGATTAACAAATTGCGAGAGCTATCTGCGTTACGGGAACAAGCTATGAATACATTGTTTTTACTAAAAAGTCTTAATGCCCCAGAACAAGCCTATAAGACCTATGCCATATACGTAAAAGAATGGTTATTTATAAGCCAGGCATCAAACTTATCTTTGGATGAGTTGATATTATTTATGCAGCAAGAGGCAGTGGTATCAGAACAAAGGATTAAAGACATGACGACCGATAGATTGAATTTAGACAAAGAAATAGTCCGTCTTTCCCATAGGGAAAGAATATTTTTCAACATAGCTATCCTAATCCAAATTTTGGGATTAATCTTGGTCGTATCTAAAGACATAATCGAATCAAAAGGGCGCCATGTGCACTAGCTCTGTCTTACATATTGGCATTAAGCCCGGGATATCGGATATAAAATACTGTAGCATATGTCTATAACTATATTATCTGATCTACAAAATATTATGGATAAATACCGTCATGGGGTAGTGGCCATAGGCAATTTTGACGGAGTACATATCGCACACCAAAAGCTGCTGTACGATGCTGTACAGCTAGCACAACAGTACAATACCTTTCCCAGTGTGTTAACCTTTACTCCTCACCCAAAGGATTTTTTTAGTAAAAGCTCTCAACATTTTCTTACGACCTTTGAAGACAAAATAGAGTTGTTTGCATCGATGGGTATAAAAGTAGTTTACAATGTAACCTTCGACGAAGCGCTAGCTAAAATGAGCGCCGCTGAATTCTGCAAACTGCTTTTTACACAACTAAAGGTCAGACATATATTATGCGGTTATAATTTCCATTTTGGCCACGGAAGAAAGGGGGATGCGAATTTTTTGAGGGATTCAGCCTCAATTTACAGCGCCAACTGCTCTGTAAATGATAGAATTATGGCCAAAGGTAAATTGGTGTCCTCCTCCAATATAAAGTTGTTATTGCAACAAGGCTGCACCTGCCGCGCTGCCGAATTGCTGGGTAGGCCACATAGCATGCAGGGCGTGCTGCTCCAAGGTTATAATAATGAATACTGTTCCAAAGATGAATTATACCATACAGCTATTAACATCAAATATAGCTATGCCCCTATTCTTCCAGGAAATTACTGCGTAAAAGTTATTTTAGGTGGAGGGCACATATTGGGGGGCGTGGCAGAAATAAAAGGCCATGTCTATGATATGAAAAATTATAACCTTATCTTTCACACAACAGAAAGGGTAGCAGCTACAGCAAATGCAAACTGCAGCGTACAGGTATATGACCTGTTACATCCGGCACAATTTAATCTATCTGAATCAGAGCGCCAATGGCAGCTTGAAAATGATATAAAAGGCGCAGCATATCTAAAAAATTTTACCGAGTAATCATAATCCACGTTATGTATGGCCAACCATGGCCAAAAGGAGCAGAAATTTAGATTGACTAATAATGCGCTATTCGTTACCCTTCATATAATTGTTAGTGTGTTGTGAGGTGCGTATGTTAGAACAGGTGAGAATTAGAGAGGTCAAAAGCCTGTCTTTTGAGGAAGCAATTGGTGAAATGGAAGCAATTGCAAGCTACCTGGAACAAAAAGCTGTACCACTAGAAGAAGTTATAGGACTTTTTGAAAGACTTTCAGATCTGAGAAAATTTTGTGAAGTGGCGTTAGATAATGCAAAGTTGCAAATTGAAAAAATTGCCGCGAATCAATCCATAGAATGCTAATAACACATGTCAACATTCCCGACGCGAATACATTCCAATGCTAAATTAAATTTATACTTGCGCGTCACAGGCAAAATAAATCATTACCATGTGCTAGACAGTGTGTTTGTACCCTTATCCCTACATGACGACATACATATTGATTATTCCAACGAAAACTATGATAGATGTACTCTTACTCTAAAATACGACCAAGATATTACAATATACCATTACCTACCATGGAAAAACACCATATTGAAGGCCTTGTATTGCCTTAGAGATAAATATGGGTTCAAACAGTATTTTGATATAGATATACAGAAGTATATCCCAATAGGCAGCGGACTAGGAGGCGCCTCTTCAAATGCGGCTGCTGTGATAAAGAAAATAGTAGATATGCTGCAATTAAATATATCTGAAGAAGAAATGCTGCAAATAGGGCGGGAGGTAGGGGATGATGTCCCCTTCTTCTTTTTTAATAAACCGTGTATAGCTCAGGGAGTTGGGAATGTTTTTGTTCCCTTAGAGTTATCACGTGATTACAAATGTATAATAGTGTATCCCATGGTAGCATTGTATACGGTAAAAATATTTAAACACTATAGTGAAAATTTTACCAACAATGGTGAAATAAAAGATGATGAGGTTGTGCCTCTTGAAGTCTTCCTGCAAAGATTACACGGGGGAGAATTGCACGCCTCCAAAGGTGCTGTTTATAATGCATTAACAAAATCTGCCGCCAGTTTTTTTCCTGAGATTCACAGCATCGTATCCTTTATGAAGGCGTGGCCTGATTGCGTGTTAAGTTCTATGACTGGCAGTGGTTCAACGTGTTTTGCAATTTTTGATGCAAGTCAGGATATTGCGCATTATTGCAAAATATTGCGTGACAGATATCCAAATTACTTGATAAAAGATATTGATGTGAAAAAAGTATAGGGCCGAAGGGAACATAGGCAAAAGGGCGCCCCCCCTGCCTAACGGCCTCAGGATGGAGCTCTGTACCATTCTTGGCACTACCACCCTACAATAATATGATAGCGCTTTAGATTTGCAGCAAAGTGGTAAGCCAAAAAGACGCAGAATAGCGTGCGATATCTGGCAAGATATCCAGCTATTTAAGTTTTTTGGCGAGGCAGGTTGCCAAAGATAAAGGGCTATACTAACTAGATGTTTTGCGACGGAACGCGCCTATTGCTATTTGGATCATTTGGGTTGTTGTATTTCTTGGGGCTACTATGATACTCCAACACTTTATCCATCTTGTTTCTAACACGATCTTTAATTTTGTCTTTTAAGACTCTAATGTCATTTCCTAGACTTTGCGGTGGTTTTTTAGTAGGTTTTTCGTTGTACAGTATAAAATCTAGTAAAGACTTTGCAACCTGTGCTTCCGTAAGCCCACGTTCCTCCATGCCTATATCGGTAATCGCTATTTTCTCTATTTTCACCTCAGTGGAAAAAGAATTATCTTCTTTGACTTTCACCACATGCATATCATATATTTCCAGTTTTCTGATGATGTACCGCTTCTGTTTATATGTTTTTGCCATTTTTTTCGGAGAAGCATTATCGATATCTTTTTTAAAAACTTCTTGTTCTACACGTTTTTGAACAAATTTCTTCAGCATTGTCAAATTCACCAGCTTAGAAGCAGAATTCCTAAGCTCCACACGAGGAGAGTATATTTCCACTTTATCTATTTCTACAACACTGCCAATTAAGTTAAAAAAATGGAGGGAAATGACAACTTCTGGAATTATAATAATCTTAGCATTGGCACCCGCTTCATAAATATTGATGCCTTTTAAAATAATTTTATTATCTAAATATTTTAATTGTAGTTCCTCTATTTGTAGAGGAGAATAAAGCGCCCTAGATGCAGAATGTTCTATTTTTTCCTTTAGCATAGTGGGAAGTTGGTTGTGGAGGTAATACAAACCAATCCCCAATGCTGCCCCTAATATAAGAAGCAGTACAAAAAATATTTTGAAAAATGGGCTGATTTTATGCATATCTCTCAATTAATGGTGCCGAGAAGAGGAATCGAACCTCCGACCTACTGGTTACGAATCAGTTGCACTGCCACTGTGCTACCTCGGCTATTACAGTAGATGTTATTATAAGGAATCTAGAAAAGCAATAAGCTGTATCCCTCTACTTAATTTTACGACTTTTTAACAACTCAGCTGCCTGTTCAGAAGAAACCTTACCTCCTAAATCTTTCGCAAAATATTTCTCCAGTTCGGCATTATCAAAAGTAGTAGTGCGAGTTTTAAAATTACCTGTACTAGTTACTGGGATAGTAATGAAAATAGAGCTGTTAGGCGGATAAAAGCTAAATTTTGCCCTTGCATTCGTTGCAGTGGTATTTAGGTCATACACGCATACAAAAGCGCCAGAGAGCCTTATATTGTCCATTTTCACATCATCTATAGTAGAGATTCCGGAAAGTATCCGAATTTTGCCACTGATATTATCAAAGTAGCTGATGCCCCGCATTTCGGATTGCTTTACTATATTTAATTTTTGTTCGTATGCAATATTGTGTGCGGCAGTAAGTTTGATAATTGTCAGCATGTCAAAGCCCTTATATGATACATTTTTGCCGGAAAAAGTGGCATATCCAGACAAGTGCTTTACCCAATCTCTATAAGTGACACCATTAGTTTCAAACTGCCCTGCTAAACTGAAATACCCATCCAATAAATTTTTTTCATCTAAGACCAAAAACATTATATTGTCCGGTGCAATGCTTGCAAAACTAAATGCGATTTTTGCGGAAGGTATTGCCGCTAGCATGAGTAAACTGCCAGTAATAGAGGCCGTACCATTCCCCTCCAAGTAGGCGTTAAAATCGGTTAATTGCAGCACGCCACTTGCAATATTTAAGTGTCCTTGAAAGTTTTTGATATTGCTATTAGGCCAAGTAAGATTGCCTACACTTATGGCAATATTTCCTTCAACATTATGCATCCCTAGCAAATTCAATTCTGGTTTCGGGTTGTCCTGCATAGCCACAATAGCATCCATAAGATCTGTGGACCCTTCCTCCGGGCCTTTATTATTTTTTACCTCCTTCCCTGAGGGCTTTGGCTCATTGCCAGAGGCACTAGCTGCGCTGCTTTTCTCCTCTTCCTTAATTTTAGCCACCCTATCGTAAGCCTCTTTTACGGTATTTGCATAGTTTGGCATAGCAGCATCAAAAAACTTTTTATCAAATTTTTCAGCATTGATTTCAACCTTTATCTGCGGCTTTATATAGGGAATAGCAAGATTAGCTGCCCCCTTTAAATTCGCGTATTCCGAGTGTACGCTAAAGTCTTTAATATTTATAATTTCTGGCGAGAGCTGAAAATTGGCATGGTTATTGGTATAACTGTAATTATTAAAGGTGAGCTTACCTATATCTATATCCAAATTGTAGAAACCTTTTATAGACCTAAGCCAGCGAAAATTATCTGTCAAAGTGAAGAAGTAACTGCCAGACTTATCTAAGTCAGCAATAGCCAGATTTATAAATAACTCTTTGAGCTTTTCATTTAGTTTATATTTATCAAGCGATATTTCATTGATTTTTATCGCTGAATGTATTCTAAAGCTATCATCATCATTTTCCTTAATATATGACCTTCCAGATAGCACATAAGGTCCTATGATACCTTTGAATTCCCTTAGTATAAGTCTGTGCGGTATAATATCTATATTGCTTTTTGCGAGCAATCTATTTTCTTCTGCATTGTTACTCAACATTTCTGCCAAGGTATCGTATCCAAGGAAATGAAGTAATGGTTTGGAGTTGTGAGAGGAAATAGCTACTTTCCCCTGAAATTTAGGCCTAATTTTGTTATGAGATATGGTGCCGTCCACTGAAATATAACTACCAAGATTCGGTATATTTAATGACAATTTTTCCATATTAATATTTCCATCTTTGCCATTTGCAATGAACTGTATATCCGTAAACGTTTCCTTTTGTATTAGAGCCTTATCTACGGTAAAATTGACATTACAATTATCCAAATATAGCGTTTTACTAAAGTTATGCAGTACATATCTAAGCGCCTGTCTGAAGTCGTTAGCTATGTTTATTCCGGTGAATATTTCATCTAAATTAATTGTTTGTATATGAAAATCAAAAGTTACGTTATTTGTTAACCCACCGCTACTTTCGGTGGAGTTTTGGGTATTGCCGAAGGCCTTATTTGTAATGCTGACTTTCCCTGTTAATCCAGTGATATTCGGAGAATTCACAGTAATATTATCACAAATCAACTCTTTATCCAATGTCAGGTTACCATTTAACACAATAGTACCACCACTTTTTTTACTCTTCAGCCCAGAAAAATAGAGTGGTGTTATGGAAAGCGCAAGTGATCCTTTTAATTCTGGAGCAGTAAGGAGGGTTCTACCCTTTCCTTCAAATTCCAGTGACACCTCGGGGACTGTGAATTTCCCCTTTGCTGTTTGAAGGTAGTCAGCGTCATTTAAATGTGATAGTAGAAGATATATACTTGTGTCAGTATTGGCGTAAACACCCTCTAAGTCTAGCAAAACAGAGTCTTTAGGATCAAATTTTATGACACCATTTGCCTTTTCTAGTTTTTTGGTATTATTAATGACGAAACTGCTATTGTCTAATTTAACCGAATAATTAGAACTGTTGTTGGCATGGTCAGACACGAAACTACGCATCAGAGTGCCGTTTATCTCGGCATTTATCAACTTAATATCTATTGCCTCTTTTCCAAAATAATTGAAATAAAAATTTGCCTGGGCTGCTTCTACCAAAGGAGCCTCTTTATAGCCAAGGGTAATATTGCGAAAATTTAAATGCGGCCATGGAAGAAGTTTTAATTCTACTGGACCATTCGTAACCATTTTAATTTGCTGTTCAGATAATCTCTGTTCTAACTCAGTCACGTATTTCCCGGCATTTACAAAGCTGCTACCTATTGCAGCAAGGCATAATAGCACCAGTATAATGACCAATATTATCTTGAAATACGGAACTTTTTTCATAATGAATGCTTTTAATACAATGCTATGGGATTATAACCAAAAGGTCAATATTTATCTAAGTAAATCACTCAAAGATAATATACAGTTGACAGTTACAAGCTCATACTTTAGGTTGACATCTATTACTTAAAGTGTGGGAAATAAGGTGTTGTATGAATTGTTTAGCTCTCATATAGGGCGCCTGTCATTTGTGGATGCGCTTTTAATAGCAACATACCTAGTCGCATGCCTCATGCTAGGCATAAAAAAAGCCGGGAGCATTAAAAATATGAAGGATTATGCCTTGGGAGGTAACATTTCCACAATGGCATTGGTTGCAACAATATACGCCAGCTATCTAGGAGCTGGTTCCACCATAAGCAACATAGAAAAAATAAGCGCTATAGGAGCGTTGGTTGCAGTAACTATTCTAATTACCCCTATAAGATGGATATTATCTGTCTATATTTTTGGCAAAAACATAGAGCAATTTAGGGGATGCATAACCATGGGAGATATCATGTACAGGTTGTACGATCAGCCCGGTAGAATTGTTACATGCATTGCTCTGTTGCTGGACAATATCGCATCCGTTGCTGTACAGGTATTAGCGCTAGGCTACTTGTTAAATTATTTCCTGGATATCTCCATTACATACAGCGTTATTATAGGATTCGGCACATTGATTTTTTATTCTGCATTGGGTGGCGCAAGAGCGGTGATAATCACCGATGTATTTCAATTTGCTATGTTTTACATAATAATACCGGTTTTATGCGCACTAATGATTCACCAAGTGGGTGGATTATCCAGCATTATGGATATTGTTCCAGAGGATAAATGGCACATCAGCCTCTCTGAAATAGATAATAAATGGATGTTTTGGGGAGCAGTTTTATATGCTTTTTTGCCGCCCGCTACCGGCATTTTTGTGCAAAGATTCTTGGTTTCTATGAAAGCGACGCAGCTTTCCAGAGCGCTCTTTATAGTCGCTATAGTGGATTTGACAATAATGGTCATGGTGTGTATTTTTGGCTTCATACTTTCTGCTGAAATAGGAGCAGGAATTTCAGCCAAAAATGTGGTCTGGCATGTTATGGGCACTTCCCTTCCCACCGTAATTAAAGGTATGGCGGTAGTGGGAGTGCTAGCTATAATAATGTCCACAGCCGATTCTTACATAAATGTAACCGGCGTGTTGATAGCCCGTGACATTGTGAAAAGTGTATATCCAAAAATTAGCGATCGTACTGAAATAATAGTGGCCCAGGTATCTACCGTATTGGCGGGAGTAGTCTCTGCCGCCATAGCACTAAGAGGAGAGAGCGTTTGGGAGCTCATTTGGCTTGCAGTGAACTTTTACTGTCCAGTAATGGTGATGCCCGTAGTAGCGGGGTTTTTGCGCTTTCGTACGAATTCCACATCATTCATTATATCCGTGGTAGGTGCACTAACTGGTATTGGTATAGGCTATATAGCACAGGGCAAATTGGATGTGCTTAGTACTCTTTTTGGGTTGATAGGAAGTGCTACAGGTTTGTTTACAGGACACTACGTGCAGAAGTGGACCGGCACGCTAAAGCACGTGGCAAGAAGGGAGCAGGCATATATATCGCAATGGCGCAAAGAACTAGCCCAAGAAATGGGAGTGCCGGTTAAAGATCTGGATAATGTTCTAGCTAAAAAAGAAGTACAAGAATTTAGGCAAGAAAAAAAGTGGTGGCACAACATGGTTAATACCATCAGTGATTTTCACCTCATCATAAAGAGTTTTAAGCTAAGGGATATTTTGGAATTTTGCTATCAAGGTGTACAACATTGCCCTCCTAGATATTACCAATTTGCCGCGTTTGGTCTATTCTATTGTCTATATCCCCTAATCTTTTTTGATGTTTACATCGAAAAGATGCCGTTTGCAGAGGAGTATCCTCTATGGCTGGTAGAAATATTGCTGAGAATATCAGCGGCATTCTGTTGTTTGGCCATAGGCCTCAGTGATGTATGGAGCTACAAAGCAAGTAAAAAATATTTCCCCCTATATTGGCATGCGGTTTTAACTTTAGTCTTGCCTGTTATTGGCATCTATTCATATCTGGCAGATCCACATGAGGGGGGCATTTTAATGGGGACAGCTCTTGGTATTTTTGCACTAGCTGCATTTGTAGATTGGCTGAGATTCTGCGCCATATCTATAGTGGGCTTCATTATTGCCAACCTTTTGTATTTAATATTTAGTCTTCTAAGTCATGAAACAGCATATTACGGCGGTGATATAGCTAGTTGGTATACAATTTACCTGGTAGCAGCAATAGCAGTGGCCTTTTTGATGAGATACGCTCAGCAGCATGAAATGCAGGTAATGAAAGTATTTAGCGGGGCCATAGCACATGAAGTGAAATCCCCAATTGCATCTGCATATTCTGCAATAGGCGTCTTGACAGAAATTATTAAAAAGGCGCAAGTCTCCTCTGTTCAAAATGCGGAGGATGGCCGAAAAGTTAGGCACCTTGTTATCAATGAAAGCGACTATGAGTTAATAGAATATATTGCCGACAACGTAAAGATATTGTTGTCTCGTGGCATGAAATCATCCGAATCTATGCTCGCAGCCTTGTCGGGTGCCCGCAGGACTAGCGATCTAGCGCTATATTCAATAAACGACATAATACGTGAGGTGTTAGATACCTATGGTTTCACAGCATCAGAAAGGGAAAGGATAGAATTTGATTATAGGCACGATTTTGAGTTTTACGGCTCCAGCAGCCTATTCCGCAACGTCTTATATAATTTATTGGGAAATAGCATAAAATATGCGGGTGAAAATGTTAAGATAAAAATATGGAATGTGGGACACAGCGTGCACTTCAAAGACTTTGGAAAAGGAATAAAAGCCGCAAGTCTGCCAAATATATTTAATTTGTTTTATACGAAAGAAGCGGGTGGCACGGGCGTGGGTCTGGCGCTTTCTAAAACCATCGTAACACTCATGGGAGGAAAAATAGCATGTCGCTCCATAGAGGGGCAATTTACCGAATTTATAATAACTCTACCTGAACCAGATACAACTCATCTAACGTGATTATGGGGCATTGTCAATTATAAATTTGTATAATGCTTCTCTATCTATGATTGACAATGCCGATTATGGTAAAACCGACTTGACAATTCTCCTACAAAATATTTACGATATTGTCTTTGCCATGCTAACAAATTAGGAGATGAATATGAACCAGGAATTGATGAACCCAGAATTTACTATTATCTTGTCTCTTGGACAACTTGTGAATTCCAAAGACAGTAATAGTATTGACATTTTTAGCAAGACTCTTGCCGAACAAATAGAAGGACCTGAAAAAGTTGTTGGACTCCTTACCAAGCTCTATTCCTCCGCGGTATTCACTATAGATAAGGCGGTTCACTTCATTTCTGATAAGGGAGTTATTGATCGGCTCAATACCGGAAAAATGGAGCAGGATCTCTTTGTAGAATATTTGAGAAAATGGTGCCTAGGCACTATAATTGAAGAGGAAAAACTAATTTCTTTGTGGAATGAATTTTGTACACCCAGCAATGATGCTATTAATAATATAGGCTCTCTATTACAAGTGCTCGAGGAAAATAAGCATATAAAGGTGATTATAGCCAGCGTCACTAACGACTTAAATTACAGACATATATTAAATAATATTGTGGAAAAATTTGGAGAAAGATGGTATGAGCTTGTAGAAGTAGGGCAAATTATACCAAGTTTTTCATACCTTTGCGGCACCACAAACTACGATACACTTGCAACTACTGCACTGAAAAATGATACCACTATAAAAGTATCTATACATAGAAATATTACCCAATTTGGTGAATGCCACCCTTATAATTTGCAACAAAACAAAGAGATAGGACCTTTCATAATGAATCTAATAGCGGCGATAGGCTCAAATCGCAATATATAACATCAAGGCTTGCAATCTTGGTAATATTGTGTTAACCTATTTGTGAGAATGATTTTCATTATCGTAGGAAGAATATGAATTTACTGCAGGCAATAGAGGATAGGGTGTACACTTTAGACCAGATCAACTTAGACATGGAATGGACTAAACAGTTATTTGGCATGGGTATGACATTGAACTGCGCCGTAAAAATTGTCAGAAAATTTAGGAATAAAGTCGTGGTGAAAATTGCTGAGAATGTACAATTGGTTATAGATTCTGCGCTAGCCAACATGATTGTAGTAAGGGAGTGTGAGTAAAGTAAGAATTCTGCTCGTAGGAAATCCCAATTCTGGGAAATCTCATTTATTTAATCGTCTCACTCTGTACAACGAAGATGTTGGTAATTGGCCAGGGGTGACCAACGACATACAATTTGCAGACGTAGTTGGCGCGGCGAAAGGGGCGTCTGTTATAGACGTGCCGGGAATATATAGCATTGATACTGAAGCGGATCTTAAGGCAGCTGGTGTAACCGACCAGAGCGTAGCGAGCGATTTTATTTTAAACCACAAAAGCAAATATGATCTAATTTTCAATATAATAGATATCGACTACCTAGAACGTAGCTTGCACCTAACACTAGAATTACTCGACAATAAATTGCCAGTAGTTATAGTACTGAATAAAATGGATCGTATAAAGGGCAATATTAATACTTCTGCTCTAGAAGAAGGCTTAGGTGTAAAAGTAATTTTGGCCAACACTATCCAAAAACGCGGAATAGATGGTATTTTGGAATTTATAGATGCTGCTGACACCGAACAACATGTGTACAAACTCAAAAATGACACGTCAAATACACCGCTTGATACACGCGAAATAGTATCAGCAGTATTCGCAGATTCCCCCAACAAGCGAAACTACAAAGATGAGTTTATCGACAGAATATTGATGCACAAGATATGGGGACTGGTGATCTTTCTGCTTGTGATGATGTCTGGGTTTGTCCTAGTGGCCGAAGTAGGCTTGAGGACACAGGAATTTGTCACAGATTATTTAGAAATGTGGTTGGATCTAGGCCTAGTACATGTAAGTCAACACTACTTAAATATACTATTATACAGTTTTGGTAGTTCGGTTATCATCATTATAGGACTAATACCCCTTATACTGTTTTTGTACCTATTTTTATCTATTTTAGAGGATACAGGCTATATACCCAGGATTATGATTTTGGCTGATAGCTTTATGAGAAAATTTAGCCTAAATGGCAAGGCATTCATACCTATAATACTGGGATTTGGCTGCAATGTGCCTGCGATTATGGCAACCAGAATTATTAAAGATAAAGCCTCAAGGCTTAAGGTTGCGCTGATAATACCCTTCCTATCCTGTAGCGCCAGACTTACCATTTTTAGCATATTCACCCTGATTTTTTTTGAAAAATCCCACGGTCTAATAATTTTTTCCCTATATGTGCTCGGGATAATAGTAGCCATAATAACCCTGCTATTGTTGAATCTTTTAGGATTTAAGGGTAGCAACACAATTTTATACGAACTTCCTGGTTACCAAATCCCCGCTTTTAAAGCACTATTAAAAAAGGCCTATATGAAAGTAAGGGGGTTTATTTTTGATGCAGCGGGAATTATAATTATATTTGCTACCATAATTACCGCCTTCAACGGTGTACTATTGCATAGCAAAAATTTTGGTGTGGTGCAAGACATCGGATACACCGTCAACAAAGTATTGCAACCCCTAGGCAGCTCAGAGCAAAATTGGCAATTGCCTTATGTATTGCTATCAGGCATAGTTGCAAAAGAGGCGATGATAGCCAGTATTAGCGCCTTTTATAAAGAAAAAAACTTAATTCCTGGCAAGGAAGAAAACACAAATTATTTTGAAAATTATTTCAAGGATTGGAAAGGCGTATACTGCATATTGGTCTTCATATTGCTTTGTTTCCCGTGCGTATCGGTGTTTTCGGTACTATATAAGGAATTTAGTATAAAGGTAGCCTTGGCATCAGTGGTGTGGTCTTTACTGGTGGGATATTGCGTTTCATTGTTGTTATTTCAGACTATGAGTATTGTATTCATGTAAGGCCCTGAAAATTCTTGCCTTAAAGGACAAAATATAGTACGACGTATGCAGAAATCAAAATTTTACCGCAGAGGATAATAAATGTATCGTTCTATTATAAAAAGTCCATTTATAGATTTTGTTGACTATAACGCCCCAATATTGTTCGACAATGACAAAGATGAGGAGCGCGCGCAACTTCACAAATATGAGATAACAACTCTTGAAAGCCTAGACTCAAGGAAGGCAAAGCTACCACCCTATATGCAAATGCAAATGGTAGATGTTATCAATCACCCTGGGGAATACTCTTATACATATCCTACACGTAGGACACAAACAGGGAATTTGAATTACCTGATAAAGACAGGAGCGGACGAATTGTATCCAGCAAGTGAAGTAGACTATTCCACTATTGCAAATGACAGATATGCAGGGCACATCAAAAAGATCATAGTCGGAGAAGTGCCACCTGATACAGATCTAACAAGAAAAAAGTTGTATAGCGCCATTGTACATAACAACATTACATTTTTTGCATACTCTGGGCAGCACATTCCGGGCAAAGATGGTATTTTAACCATAGATGCGAAGCCAATTAACTTGGAAGATGGCCGTGCAATTATGGGCGACAAGACGATGACGGTATTTGGAAATGGAAATACCTTAAATATTTTACGACTGAAAATAACAAAAGAAGGCGAAAAACCATCTTACCTTTATCAGCTAACAAGTAATGCTAACAGCAGAATATGTGTAGAGGATGATTTACATCTGACCATGCACAATGTCCTAACAGGATTTTTACTTCAGAAGATTGTATCCAAAGCTGGAGACAAAAGTATGGTAGCCTGCCAAGACGGCAGTGAAAAATCTCCTTTTGAAGCTATAATGTATTCCATATTAGATTCAGCAATTGCCTATTCTACAGATCCAACACTTCCTGTTGAAGTAAAAGTAAGCAATCTAAATGGTGCCAATTGGGTCGATGTAGTTAGGTATTTTGTCGGCGCTTCTTCTAGATATTTGTCTGATATGGCGTTCGGCTCTTACATTACCATCATGGAGAAACAATCTGAATTTAACCATATCACAGGTGATCTTATTACGGCAGCCATACATATAAATGCATGCCTAAAGAAAGAGAATCTTACAACACTCAGCATTGAAGAACGCGAAGTGCTGTTTCTTAATATGATGGTCAGGAAAGATATCAAGCGGTATTTCAATGCCATAGATGGAACGGCGATTAATCGCACAAAACTGGAGCAATTAAGAGACGATATTGCTAACACTACTTCTATTGCTCACTTTAAGAGTGCAAACAGCATGATTGACTTACGTATTGCGGTATTAGCCTTCTGTGCAGGCATAGCTGCAAGTGGAATTGCCCTATATTTGGAGAAATATTTAACAGATACCATATTAGGTAACAAGGAAGCAAAAATAATATTCGGAGCTGCGGTAGCAGTTGTTGTAATGGTTGCTGGTTCCATTATTAAAGCACTAGTAAATAATGCTCCCTCCATAACCGAGCAAGACACTGGAAGACAAGCGCAATAGCACTTTATCTTTGGCAACCTGCCTCGCCAAAAAACTGCAGATATCTGGATATCCTATCAGATATCACACGATATCCCTCATTTTTTTGTCTCACCATTTTGCTGCAAATCTAAAGCACTATATTTAGGATTATTCCAGCTCTATCAAAACTTCGCCATTTGCCACAGGAGCTTTTTCTTTGCAAAGTATTTTTGCCACCTTGCCATCTACAGGGGCAACTAGGATATTCTCCATTTTCATTGCTTCTATTGCTATAATAGGCTGTCCCTTCACTACTATATCACCTTCCTGCACCTTAATCATCGAGACCATCCCTGTTATATTGCTAACTAGATTTTTACTTTCTTCCTCATCAGGCTTGACTTTTTTCATATATTTCTGCAGCTCTGCAGCTCTTGGCGTATATACAGAGGCGGCAACCGTATGCCCTAAATATGTAAGATAAAACCCTGTTTTATAGTACTCTAGTTGCAAGGTACATTCCTTATCGTTGATTATAGCTTGAAAAATTCTCGTACCCAGCATCCATTTGCTTCTTATATAGAATTTGTCGTTATCCACAGTAATTTTAAACCCCTCTTCCAAGGGACGTACGGTTACCGAATATTTTTTATCGCCCAATATCACAACCCACCTGGTACCAAGAGCTTTGGACTTACCGCGCATTCTGCCCTCTATCTCATTTGCCCTTTTGGCAAAACTTATATGGACAAATACAGCAGAGGCCAGAAATACAGCAGTGCTTTCATCGCTTATTTCAACGCCGGCAAATCCCCCACCATACTCCTTATCAACAAAATTGGTTGAAATATCCGCCATTTTAAATTTTTCATTATTCAAAATTGCTTGTAGAAAACTTATATTATGCGATATTCCCCTTATTACATACTGTCCCAGAGCATTTTTCATGTATTCAATAGCTTCCTCCCTGGTGGAACCGTAAGAACACAGTTTAGCAATCATGGGGTCATAAAACATACTAACTTCCCCCCCCTCATACATACCACTATCAACACGAATGTTTTTGTTGGGCTCTGGCTCTTTATACACGTAAACCTTACCAGTAGATGGGAGAAATCCAGATGCGGGATCTTCAGCATATATCCTGCTCTCAATAGCCCACCCTTTAATTTTGACATCTTCCTGGGATATAGCTAGTTTTTCCCCAGCAGCTATTTTGATCATCAATTCCACAATATCATATCCTGTAACAAGCTCCGTCACAGGATGCTCCACCTGAAGTCTGGTATTCATCTCCAGGAAGTAGAAATTTTTATTTTGGTCAACCATATATTCAACAGTTCCAGCAGAATAATACCCTACCTTACGTGCCAACATAATTGATTGGGCATACATCTTGTTACGGACATCCTCATCTATAAAGGCACTGGGAGCCTCTTCTATAACTTTTTGATGGCGTCTTTGTACCGAGCAATCCCTCTCTCCCAGACAAATTGTGTTGCCGTATCTGTCAGCTATAATTTGTATTTCAATGTGACGTGGTTCATCAATAAATTTCTCGATGAAAATTCTAGCATCGGCAAAACTGCTCAGGGCCTCACTTTTGGTAGACTGGAAGGCCTGCTTCATCTCATCTGGATCATTCACTACCCTTATACCCTTACCTCCCCCACCTGCCGCAGCTTTGAGCATTATGGGATATCCTATACCCTCGGCAATTTCTAGGGCTTCTTTCTCTGTTTTTATCTCTCCTATGTAACCTGGTACAATGTTTACACCCGCTTCGCGCGCCACTTTTTTCGCTTGGATTTTGTCCCCCATCATTTCAATTGCCTCGACAGAAGGCCCTATAAATATGATTCCATATTTTTTCAATATTTTTGCAAATTGGGTATTCTCTGACAAGAAACCATACCCTGGGTGCACGGCATCGGCACCTGATATCTTAACTGCGTTCAGGATGTTTTTACTATTCAAATAACTGGCAGGAGCTGGTGAATCTCCGATAAAAATTGCCTCATCAGCAAGCCTTACATGCATAGCACTTATATCGCTTTCCGAATATACAGCAACTGTCTTAATTCCCATTTTTTTTGCTGTTTTTATGATCCTGCATGCAATTTCACCACGGTTTGCTATCAATATCTTTTTTACCATACAATACCATCTATGCTTTAGGAAAAGTCATTCTAGCCCGCAGGATCATCCAAGTAAATAGTAAATTCTAGATCTACAATTTATTATAGTATAGTAACTATCAACCTATTTCTCTCCACTAGATACGTTGGAGCGTCTGGATCGTTAATTAGAGATTCCAGCACCTCTTTTGCATATTGATTGAGATTATTGCGTATATAGGCGTAACCAAGCATTTCCATAGCAGAATACTTGAAAACTCCACTTTTAGTCAAATTTTGTAACTTTATGATATCTGCTTCAGAAACCTGGTCCTTGGAATGGTACAATTTCAAAGCCAATTTTTTAAGAAATGCCGCCTCCTTTATATATGCGGCAACCGATGGCATATCCTCAATTTTGGAATACAACGCCATTGCCTCGCCAAGCTCATTATTAGCCTCCATAATAGTGGCTTTCTGAATCATGCTTGCTGCATTATAGTTGTCCTGGTCATCAGACATTTCCTTGAGTTTTTCTTGAGCTACGTCCAATCTATTCTGGTCCAATGCCTGAAATACCTCGTAATAGACCAATCCACTTTTGGCAATTTTAGCCATTTTCATCTTATGGTACGTAAAATAGCCAATTGATCCTGCTAGTAATACAATCACCAATGTGACAATTACTGTTACCAATAATTTCCTATTTGGAGAGGTGGAATTCCTTATATTTGTCATAAAATGCGTCATTGAAAGGTCTTTACATTAATAGTAAAGCAGACCTTATAGCTTTTTGCAACAGGCTTTATTGAGCATACAGTTGGAGTTAGTACCGATCTTGGCAATAAACCCAAAGCGCAATTCTATTTTGCCATAAAACTCAGTGGTGACTCCACTTTCTTACCCACCATAGTTTGTAGGTGCTTGAAATAGTCCAACAGTTTGTGTTTAGGTTCGGCAAAATGGTGCTTTTTAACTGGCAAACTATCCAAATCTTTATGAGTGGAATATAGCCATTCTTTGGCATTTTTCTTAGACCCTATCTGATCTATCAAACCGAGCGTCAAGGCCTGTTTTCCAGTAAATATCCTACCACTTACAATAAATTCCATGTTGCTGTCTGCGATATTTGGTCTCCTTTCTTTTAACATAAAGATAAAAGTGTTGTATAAATCCTTTATAATATATGTAATTGCTTCCTCAGCTTCCTTGGAATATTTCTCAAAAGGACTCGGAGCACCTTTAAGGGGAGTAGATTTTACGGAAAGAATTTTTATGCCCAATTTTGTCGCCAGGTCGGTCATTTCACCAAATTGCGCCAACACCCCTATTGATCCCGTAATTGACATGCTCTCTGCAAAAATTCTATCACATGCCATAGCCACCATGTACCCGCCTGATGCTGCCATATCCTCCACCACCGCTACAGTAGGCTTTTTGTTGGATATTTCCCTTATAATATTATAGTATCTTTCGCTGGGGTACACTCCACCGCCAGGACTATTTATCGTAAATATAACTGCCTTTACTGCTTCATCATCCGCTATAGACTCCAATATTGCGAACTTCTCCTGGTCAGTATCTAGGTTTTCACCAACGGCAATTTCAGCAATATAATGTGGTTCCATAGCGCCCTTACCACTAAAGAAATTTTTCCAACCAAATAATTGCAGTATCAACACTAGCATTATCAATGCGATAGCAAACGTCAATTTGCGCTGGGTGGAAATAATTTTATTCTTCTCTAATTGCCAATCAAATTCGGACATTTGCGTATGTTGTATTTGTTACCGTATGATAAGGATATTTTATTTATACAACATATGCAAGAACCATTTAACAAAAGGCCACTAACCAGATTTAACCATGCTGGATCTTACGGGGCTTAGCGGCAATGCTTTCACTAATGGAATTTGGCAACGGTTTGGTTTTTTCAAATTTGGATAACAAAGGCAATATTGCAAAAAAATGTAGGAAATACCAAAATGTGCAAGCTTGCCCTATTTGAACATAAGGCGCCTCTGCAGGGTTGCCGCCTACATACCCTAGTATGCAGAATACCGCAATAAATATCCAAAAAAACAACCTGAACAAAGGCCTATAAGTTCCACTTTTGACGGGGGACCTATCCAACCATGGCAACAAAAACATCACCATTATAGAGCTAAACATCATCACCACCCCTCCCAACTTATCTGGTATAGAACGCAGAATTGCATAGAAAGGCAAGAAATACCACTCAGGCACTATGTGTGCTGGCGTCACCAATGGATTGGCCTCTATGTAGTTGTCGGGATGACCTAAGATGTTAGGATTAAAAAATACAAAATAAAAGAATACAACCATAAATATTCCCATTCCTACAAAATCTTTTACAGTGTAATAGGGATGAAATGGAATGCTATCTTTTTTGCTTTTTATCTCCACACCCGTAGGATTACCTGAACCATGTATATGCAGTGCCACAACATGCAATATAGCTATGCCAAGTATCACGAAAGGAAGGAGAAAATGTAAAGCAAAGAATCTGTTCAGCGTGGGATTTCCAACTGAGTATCCACCCCATAGCCATACAACGACATCTTCACCAATTATTGGCAAGGCTGAGAAAAGATTGGTAATTACTTTTGCTCCCCAAAAACTCATTTGTCCCCAAGGTAGTACATATCCCATGAAGGCTGTGGCCATCATGGTCAGGAATATTATAATGCCGACGAACCATACCAATTCACGGGGCGACTTATAAGAACCGTAATAAAGCCCCCTGGCCATGTGAATATAAATTACCATGAAAAATAATGAGGCTCCTACGGCATGCAGGTAACGCAGTAGCCATCCATAGTTAACATTGCGCATTATGTTTTCAACGCTATTGAACGCCATATCCACCTGGGGTGTATATTGCATAGCTAGAAATAGACCGGTGAGAATTTGCAGCATTAGTGCAAGACCAGCCAACGAGCCAAAAGTCCAAGCATAGCTGAGATTTTTTGGTACTTTGTAATCCGCAAAGTGCTTCAAAAAGGCAAAGATAGGTAACCTGTACTCTATCCAATTCCAAAATCCCCCTGAGGCCTGTACCTTTTTCGTCATATCAACCAATTTTTAAAGTGGTGTCACTGATAAAGGCATAGACGGGAACCGGCAAGTTCTTGGGCGCCGGACCTTTCCTAATTCTGCCCGAAGTATCATAATGCGACCCATGGCATGGACAAAACCAACCACCGAAATCTCCTTTATATGACAAAGGTACACATCCCAGATGAGTACATACTGCCACTACTACCAACCATTGATCTTTCCCTTTGAGAACCCTATCCTCATCTTTTTGAGGATCCTTCAATTCTGCCATGGGCACTACTCTTGCTTCCTCAATTTCTTCCTGAGTCCTATGGCGCACAAAAACCGGCGTGCCGCGCCACATTACCGTGCTAGTTTCCCCAAATTTTATTTTGGATAAGTCAACTTCTGTGCTTCCAACAGCAAGTTCCCCCGCATCTGGGCTCAAAGAGCGCACAAACGGAACAGCAGAGGCGACCAAGCCAGCGCATGCTACCGCTGCAGTACTTAGCACCAAAAAATCCCTCCTAGACTTACCCTCTGGAGAGATTTCCTGTCCCGTCTCATCTACCTCGCTTTTGTTTACATCACCATTTGGCATAGTAGTATTTTACTTTATCGCTTATACCTAAAGCTAGAGGGATTTTTCACCTTCTGCCAACATTTTTATTTTTTCCATAACAAAATCGCTAGTTAAGTTAGAAATAACTGACCCACATGCCATTGCCACCATCACAGAAGTAAACATTTTGCCAAAATCACTTTCAAGTACAGTTCCTATGAGATTTTCATGATATCTAGATGACATCATATAGCTTAAGGTTGCCGTGGCAATTGCCATAGCACTAAAGGATAACATCCTAATATCTCCTCGGTTTGTGGGCATTAACAAAAATTCTTTAAAATCTTCCTTATGATATATGGCATTGCTTACCCACTTTGCCAACACGCCTATAATGGGGGACACTGCCATACCCAGAACCAGCGATCCAAGCAGTTTGCCAGTTGCATTTGCAAACACAGGACTTACCATATTTTCTTCTAACCCGCTCAGTACGACATAGCTTACACCAGAAGCCAATACAAGACCAAGGCGTTCAGCAACTTCTCTGGTGTGCGACAACTTATATTCAGGCTTGTATTCTAACCGTTGCAATAAATCCATCAACACATGAATTACTGGAACAACTACATACGTAGCGGCAACCCCTATAGCTAGCGCCTTCATAAATGAACGAGACCAATGGCTAGCAATTCCGGCAACAGTGCAATTTCTTAATATTGCGTGACTTACCCCAGTCACAGCCGAGAAAATTAAGATGTTTGCAAATGCAACCGATGCATACCTATGGTTTATCAAAAAATTTTTCATTGTTGACCCTTATATTTGTTCATACTGGATTGTAGCATGACATGCCAGCTTTTACAACTCCTAATTTAGATCTGCACCCAAAAGTTTCAACTTTTGAATAAGGTTGCTATAGCCCCTTTCTAGGTGGTATATCCTTCTTACAGTGGTGGTGTTTCTCGCAGCCAAACCGGCCAGTATAAGAGCTGCAGAAGCTCTTAGATCAGTCGCCATCACCTCCGCTCCAGATAGCATATCCACGCCTTCAACCACGGCTTGATGATGGTTAATAACGTGAATTTTTGCCCCCATACGTGCAAGTTCCGGCACATGCATAAATCTGCTTTCAAAAATGTTCTCTGTAATAACCGAACTACCAGGAGCAATACATAAGAGAGACATAAGCTGTGCTTGCATATCTGTTGGAAATCCAGGATAGGGTTCGGTCTGTATGTTGACACTGGTTAGCTCTCCGCTACTCTTTATAAAAAGACTATTGTGGTCCGTATCTGTAGCGACGCCGATCTCATTTAGAGTGTGTATTACCGTTTTTAAGTGCCGCTTATCAATACCTTTAATCAACACTTCTCCCCTGGTAATAGCTGCAGCAACGGCATAGGTGCCGGCTTCAATCCGATCTCCTATAACTTCGTGTTGCGCGGCATGTAGCTTTTCCACACCTTCGATAGTAATAGTGCTAGTGCCGGCTCCAGCTATCTTCGCTCCACATTTATTTAGGAAGTCAGCAAGGTCTACAACTTCTGGTTCACAGGCAGCATTTTTTATTGTCACTATCCCTTCTGCCAACGTTGCTGCCATCACAATATTTTCAGTAGCACCGACGGAAATTTTATCAAATTCTATGTCCGCACCCTTTAACCTGTTTTTGACACTCGCTTCAACATAACCACTTTGCACCGTTATTGTTGCTCCCATTTTTGCTAGCGCATCAAGATGCATATCGATAGGTCTCACTCCTATTGCACACCCACCCGGTAGGGAGACTTTTGCCTGACCAAAACGTGCAAGCAGCGGCCCCAATACCAATATGGAGGCACGCATTTTGCGCACAAAATCATAGGGAGCATCATATTTTAAATTACTATGCTTTGCTTTTATAGAACATCTATTGTTCAAATTTCCATTTACACTTGAAATCGCAACAAATTCGATCTCACAACCAAGATATACCAGCAGTTCAATCATAGACTCTATATCTCGCAGCGCTGGCACATTGGTGAACTCTGCCCTATCGCACAATAATGCTGCAGCAAACAGTGGAAGCGCTGAGTTTTTTGCACCGCTTACTTCAACAGTTCCTTGCAGTTTTTTCGCGCCGTTTATTATTATCTGCCCCATCTGTACTATTACTCTTGAAATTTTACAATTAAAACATTATGTATATAGCAAATATCTAGTAGATGCAATGAGAGATTATTATCAAACATTGGGCATTCCCCGCAATGCCTCACAGGAAGAAGTGAAAAAAGCCTTCCGCAAGCTTGCAATGCAATATCATCCCGATAGAAATAAGGATAATAAAGAGGCAGAGCACAAATTTAAAGAAATCAATGAAGCATACGAAGTACTAAAGGACCCGCAAAAAAGAGCACAGTACGACAGAGTAGGTCATTCAGCATTTCAGGGTGCAGGTGCTGGTGGAGGTCCAGGAGGATTCGGTTTTGAAGATTTTGGAGATTTTTCCGATGTGTTTAGCAGCATATTTGGAGACTTCGCTGGTGCTGGCGCCCGCGGACAAGGCAAAAGGGAAAGCTTTGAACAGCGCGGTGCTGATTTGAGGTATGATTTAAGAATTAAATTAGAAGAAGCATATGCCGGCATAAGTAAGGATATAAGCTACCAGGCATACACTTCGTGTGACTCATGCAGTGGCAGAGGATATAACAACCCAGAAGATGTGGTAACATGCCCCGAATGCAATGGTAATGGCAAAGTTAGAATGCAGCAGGGATTTTTTATGGTAGAAATGGGTTGTGCCCGCTGTAATGCTAGTGGCAAGATTGTGAAGAATCCTTGTCCAAGTTGTGCAGGTAGTGGAAGGGTAAAGAAATCCAGAAAAATTTCGGTGCAGATTCCAGCTGGTGTGGAAGAAGGAACAAAAATACGTATCTCTGGAGAAGGAGAGGCCGGCACTCACGGTGGCAAGTCAGGAGACTTGTACATATTTGTTGGGGTGGAAAAACACCAGCTATTTGAGCGAAGCGGCAATAATATACACTGCACGGTGCCAATTCGCGTTTCAACCGCTACCATGGGAGGAGAAATAGAAATTCCGTCGGTTGATGGGGCTGCCATTAAGGTAACCATACCCGAAGGGGCACAGACTGGAATGCAATTGCGCCTTAAAGGAAAAGGAATGCCTGCCTTAAAATCGAACATCTACGGGGATATGATTGTTACGCTCAGGGTAGAAACACCTAAAAATCTTACAAAAAAACAAAAAGAGTTGATGCAGGAATTCGCCGCTGAGGAGAAGGATGGCTCCAACCCAGAATGTGAAGGATTTTTTAGCTCCATAAAAAAGTTTTTCAAGATCTAGAAGCCTCCCAAAGCCCATACATAGGCGTCAACTTAAGGATAAAATGGGAAGAGAAGGCAAGTAATTTGTCATCCCCACATAGCAATATGTCATTCCGGCACCACATTATCGTCATTCCCGCGAAAGCGGGAATCTAGGACTTGCAATCTACTAAACGATACTTCCGTATAAATCTACCCATCCCGGATTATCTCTTTCAATTAATGCAAGTTTCCACTCTCTATTCCACCTTTTTACGCATTTTTCCCTGTGTATTGCACTATCTATATCGCAAAATTCCTCGAAGTAAACGAGCTTATTAACTTTATACTTTGCAGTAAACCCAATCATAAAGAGCTCTTTATGTTCATAAGTTCTACGCATTGTATTATTTGTTACCCCTATATACAGGGTGCCATTGCGACCAGAATAAAGAATATAAACCCAAGTCTCCCCATACACACCTATCCATTAACTGGACCCCCTCCCCACTTCCTTTTTTATCCAACAAAGTCTTCCTGTACACTTAAGTTGACGCCTATGAAAGCCGCCAGGGCTACTAATTACTGTGTTCACAGGTATAGCAGGCTTTATTGCATGGAAAAGAGATGAGATAAAAAGGAGCAGCATTTTAAGACCGTCACTGCGAGATTTCGTAGAAATCGTGGCAGTCCACATTACTAAAGGCAGATTTTATAAAGCTTTTTGTATCACCGCGGTCGCTTTCGCTCCTTTGTGATGACGATTGCCAAACGACTTTGGGATACATGCAACAAAGCCGTAATGTGGTATAAATGAGAATATATTGACACACAAAAATAAGTATATTAGTTTATTGGGAGATCGTTTACGGCCGAGTAGCAAAGTGGTAATGCTGCGGACTGCAAATCCGCCACCGTCGGTTCGATTCCGGCCTCGGCCTCCAATGATGTGTCATTTTAATATTTTTTTGGGGATAAGAGTTTTATGTTTTTTAATCAGGCTTATGCAGAAGACACAGTAACTGCTGTGGCAGCTAAGGCAGGTGTACTTACACAATTTTTGCCACTGGCAGCCATATTATTAATATTTTATTTTTTGTTAATCAGACCACAACAACGTAGAGCGAGAGAGCATCAAAGTATGCTCAAGGCAATTAAAAAGGGGGATAAAGTGGTGACATCCGGTGGAATTGTTGCGGTTGTTTATAAGAACGTCGAAACAGATCCTTTTATACTCGCAGAAATTGCCGAAGGAGTTAGAGTTAAAATAAAGCGTGAAACAATTACAGAATTGTTGTCAGCTGACACCTCCCCTGCGCCGATAGAGCAGGAGGCTTCTGCAAAAGATGGTGCGACTGAGGGGAAAAAATCGAAGGGAAATGTCAAAGGCAATAAAAAACAAAATATAGCAAAATAGGAGAGCACCCTGCGATGTCTGCAAAGGTCATACGAATCACTTTTATAAACGCTGATGGTACCGAAAAGGAAATTGAAGCAGAGATAGGTCTGTCAGTTTTGGAAGTAGCAAAAAAAAATGATATAGATTTGGAAGGAGCATGCGAAGGTGCGTTGGCTTGTTCCACCTGTCATGTCATTATAGATAAGGACTTTTACAAGAAACTGCCCCAAGCTAGTGAAGAGGAGGAGGATATGTTAGATTTAGCATTTGGCCTCACCGAAACCTCTAGATTGGGGTGTCAGATAATAGTGTCGGAATACATGGAAGGAATCAAGATTACGGTTCCCTCAGCCACACGCAATATCAAGGGGTAGAGAATGATAGACTCAATGTTAACAGCAGAATATTTACCCATACTGATATTTTTAATTATCGCGGTTGGACTTTCTGTTATCATGACATTGCTGCCTTTCATTCTTGCAAAAGTAAAATGGGACAAGGAAAAAAATTCACAGTATGAGTGCGGCTTTGAAAATTTTGATGATTGTCACACGCAATTCGACATAAGATTTTATCTTGTCTCCATATTATTTATAATTTTTGATTTGGAAATAGCATTTTTATTTCCATGGGCGGTATCTTTGGGCTTGATAGGATGGTTCGGATTTTTCTCTATGCTGATTTTTTTAACAGTGCTTTTGATAGGATTTATATACGAATGGAAAAGAGGCGCCCTGGACTGGGAATAAGGTTTTACCCAATCTGGAGTGTTTGTATTTTGTAATTATTATATAAGGAGTAGCTTTTATGGCAGATTTTTTCTTCACTTCTAGCATAGAAAAATTGCGTAATTTTGCAAGAAGCGGCTCTTTGTGGCCGCAAACATTTGGTCTTGCGTGTTGCGCTGTAGAGATGATGCATACTGCCGCATCCAGGTATGATATTGATAGATTTGGCATGGTCTTCAGAGGAAGCCCTAGACAATCTGACGTTATGATTGTCGCCGGAACACTCACCAATAAAATGGCCACGGCACTTAGAAAGGTTTATGACCAAATGCCAGAACCACGCTATGTCATTTCCATGGGTAGCTGCGCCAATGGCGGCGGCTATTACCACTATTCTTACTCCGTAGTTAGGGGTTGCGACCGCATAGTGCCAGTAGACGTTTACGTACCTGGATGCCCCCCAACAGCTGAAGCCTTGCTTTATGGCCTATTGCAATTGCAGCAAAAGATACGCAGGGGTGGCAAGAAAAGAATAATACGTGCATAAGAATCCGCACTCTGTTTCGTTTCAACGCACTAATAATTTTGTTGTACGAGGTAGTTACCATACCACATTTTATATGTTAGATGATAATATCAAGTCTTATAAAGATTGGTCTTTGACATTGTCTTCTTAATATAAAGCCAACCAACGTCCTTTATTTATAGGATTTGCTATAACAAACTATAAATGGAGGTTTCTATGGATTTAGAATTTCACTACTACATTACCTACCTAACAGCTTTGGCAGCAGGCATTGTGGTTACCGACGCATATAAAATAGCCTATTCGGCACAATTTGTAGACGATAATTTGATTTCTTATAAAATAAGCTATGATGATAAGTGTGAAAACACTGTACCAACACAAACTGTTAATTATTTTGACCCTTTTTCGACCAAAATATGGCAAAAAATACATTTTATTGCCGGTGACTATAAAAGTGCTAACATAAGAAAAGATAAACTACAACATAAAAAATGCGTTACCCCAAATAGCAAGAAGGCAAAACAACTTTTGGAAAATGCAATAGAAAGCAAAGACCACTACAGAATAGGCATTGCCTCACATGCATATGTTGACACCTGGGCGCATCAGGATTTTGTTGGGGAAAAATCTCACTTTAATAACTTAAATTTCATGGAGCGCAGTGTTGGAAATGTATTTGCCAGCATAGGCCATGCAGATGCCATGAGCAAACCAGATAGAATCAACCTAATCTGGCGTGATACAAGACTGATTTACGAGATAATTTATAACAAGCACCGTTTCTTAGATGCAGCCAAGCATTTATATAAAATGTTTTGCACCAAGTACAACAGCGGTAAGTATACGTGTAAGGAAGAAGATTTTATAAATGATATAAATTGGGCCATAGGCAAGGAAACAAAAAGATATTTTCCCTGCATTAATGTAGGAATGAAGAAAAGAATAAAAAAATACGAGCAATTAGCCCGCAAATATTCTGGTTACAAAATTCCTATTTATAACAGTAAGGCCTGGATAGATCAAAGTATTGTAAGGGATAAATTTGGTATATGTCGCTGGAAGGGAGATTATAAAAATTCACATTTTTATAAATTTAATCAGGCAGCAAAATTTATATTAAAATAGCAAGTTTTATAGGCTCATTTTATGAATAATGAAGAAAATATTTTTAGAATAAGATTATGTGCAGCAACAAAAGATATAGAAAAAATCAAGCAAGATTATATAAAATCAACAACAGAACGACTTTTGAAACAGGATAATGCCAATTCTTCCATTGATGAAGAAATAATCAAGCATTTCTGCAAATTATATATAGATAAGAGGATAAAATTTTATCCAACAATTGATATTGAGCAAATAATTTCTATTGCCAAAGATGGGGAAAATACCGTATAGGATTGAACATTATCGCAAAATTGGTTTTCAATATTATGTAATTCTCTCTTAGTAGGGAATTACATAATATTACTACCTCGCGATCCAGGCTCATAGCCAACATTTTCTGCCACATCTTGTACTACTTGCCCACAAAAAACAGCTTCTGCTATGTTTACTACGATGGCACTAGAGGCGAGGAACGCTAAAGCGGCAGTAATGTCGAGGGCTATGCTAATTGCCTGCGTACTTACAGTAACTTTAAGTGTTTCCTGTAATAAAATATATATTTGTGTTCCTTGGAGGAAGCCAACTATTTGTTGTGCAGACAAATATTCATAAAAAAATAATGACTGATAAATTAAATACTGTGAGACTGTAAGAGAGATTACCCACGGAAGCCTCGATACTTGACGCCTTTCACCTAATAAATGGCTATCTCCACATACGTTTGTTTCATCAGGCTTCAGATTGCCCTTGCTCTGAAACTCTGAGTTAAGATCATTTTTACTCAACTGCTCGTTCAACTTTTTGACCCTTGCATCACTTGCTTTAAGTGCAATTTCCAACTTCTCCAACTTGAGCTCTAACTCCTTAATTGTATCGTCTTGTGCCATATGCAAGTCATCTCCCAGAGAGGCGCCACCACCACGCCCCACATCTAGTCCGCCTTGTACCATGTACAGGTCATCTTCCAAAGAGGAGACACTACCATACAATAACTTATTGGTATTGGAACCATCCTCATCCCTTTTGCTGCGCTCCATACTATTTTGTTGTATTTGCTCTAATTCATTTTTCAATGAGAGATTTTTTGTTCTTAATGATTCGAGTTCATGGCTTAATTCCAAAACCGTAGCATTGGTATTTGTATCATTCACTGCATATTTGGCGAGCTCAGCGTTCTGCTGTGATAACCTCTTTATTTCTAGAGATTTTTCCTTTAATTTCTTCGCAATTTCAACATTATAGGATTCGGAATCCTCCAGTCGTTTCCCTATCTTTTTTAATTTTTGTTCATAGCCTGTCTTCTCTTTCTTAAGTTTATCCTCAAATGCGGTATTCACTTCTTGAAGTCTTTTCGATATCGTCTCATAAGATAAACTAAGCTCTTGGTTTTGTCGTTCAAGAGTTTTGATATTATTATTGGCATTTCTAAGCTGGGCGACTGTAGCATTTGTATCATGATTGATATGTAATATAGTGTCCTGAAGCTCATTGTTTTTCACTTCAAGCATGGCAGAACGTTCTGTCACGATCTTTAATTGCTTTTTGAGGTCATCCACTGTTGGATCACCGCTATCTTTCCTCATATCAAATCCCCAACATTTTCTCGGGCTTGACTTTGTTATCAAAGTCCTCTTCCGACATTAAGCCGAGCTCTAGCGTTGCTTTTTTTAATGAAATATTTTTTTCATATGCATACTTCGCAATCTTGGCTGCGTTGTCGTAGCCAATGTGCGGGTTCAGCGCTGTTACCAGCATCAATGAGTTATGCAAAAGATGCTTTATTCTACTCTCGTCTGCTTTTATACCCTTAACGCAATACTCGTTAAAACTGTTCATTGCATCGGCCAATATATCAATTGACATCATAATATTGTAGATTATTAGTGGCTTGAAAACGTTAAGCTCAAACTGGCCATTAGCACCGCCAATGGTTACCGCCAGGTTATTACCCATCACTTGTGCACACACCATAGTCATAGCCTCGCACTGCGTGGGGTTGACCTTACCAGGCATAATGGAAGACCCTGGCTCATTTGCAGGCAGTATTATCTCTCCGATACCACATCTAGGGCCGGATCCTAATAGCCTAATATCACTTGCTATTTTGTTAAGGCTAGCTGCTAACACGTTAAGCGCACCACTTGCATCCACAAGGTCATCATGTGCCGCCAGCAAGGCAAATTTATTCTCTCCGGAATAGAATTTATGCCTGGTCAAGACCGAGAGTTCAGCAGCAAACTGTTCGGCAAAGCCCTGATAACAATTGATCCCAGTTCCAACAGCGGTACCGCCCTGGGCAATATATGAAAGTTTCTCTACTATGCGCTCCAGCAGCTTCGCGTTTTCTCGCAGTTGAAAGGCATAGCCTGAAAATTCTTGCCCCAAAGTCAGAGGAGTCGCATCCTGCAGGTGGGTCCTTCCTATCTTTACTATGTCCTTAAAAAGTGATGATTTCGCTTCCAAAGATTCCTGCAGTGCCTGCAGCTGGGGCAATAGTGAATCCCTCATTGCCAGCAGTGCAGCTATATGCATGGCTGTAGGAAAACAATCATTGGAAGACTGTGCCTTATTGACATGGTCATTTGGGTGCACAAGCCTCTTGTCACCAAGCTCGCCACCTAAAATCTCTGAAGCTCTGTTTGCCAAAACTTCATTCACATTCATGTTAGACTGCGTCCCAGAACCGGTCTGCCATACAGATAAGGGAAAGTTATCCCGGTTCAACTTACCATTTAGCACCTCGTCAGCAGATACCACTATCGCATCTGCTATCTCTTGTAAAAGCATACCATTTTTCTTATGAACGATCGCAGCACATTTTTTGACCATAACCAGTGCCTCAATCACAGCCCATGGCATCCGCTGCTCCCCAATATCAAAATTCAATATCGAACGAGCAGTTTGTGCGCCATAGTACTTGTCTATAGGCACTTCCATCGCCCCCATAGTGTCGTGCTCTACCCTAAATTTTGGTGTATTGGCCATATAAGGTTAAAAATACTGTATATTTTACTCTGCTTTATTAATCCAACATTTGCAATACTTAAGTGTACTAACAACTAAATCATAGAGACAAGGATTCCTCGTCAACAACACACCCATCTCTACATTGTATGGTATAAAGGATGAAATTACCCATGTTTTTAAGCGTCACCTTCTCCAACTTAGTGCATTGCTCCACAAAATCCTTTATAGAAGGAAGCGTAATACCACTGCTCGCCACAAATGCAAGATGTTTTATTGACAAAGGCAAACTTGAAAAGAAGGCCTTCTCAGAAATTATGTTGCAATTTTCTATACAAACCATTTCTGGCATGGAGAAAATTAAACAATTAAAATCATTAAGATTATGAAGACGCACATATTTTAAATTATTAAAGGGCGCTAAAAATTGGGGAAGTGTACCCCTAATTTTTGTCATATCTACATGACAATCCATGACACGTCCTTCCTCGCAAGGCCAATTGTAAATACTGAACGTCACCCTTGTGTACATACCAGTTTTTGTTGTTACTGAAACATACCACGGATAATTTCCAAAATTACAGTTAAGATACTTTGAAAGGTTCACGTTTAATGGCTCTTCGGTACTAATACGTACTATACCAACGCCTTTAGCCTTTGCCTTTTCAATGATGCCGGGCAATTCTTCCACTATGTGGTTAGTGTGCGCAATAAACGTATTCATACTTTTTCTCATAATAATGCCTCATAAATTGTTGTTCATATGACGCAGCAGGATAGCAAAAGTGAATCGGTGCTGTCAATGCCAGGAATTTGAATCATAAAGGTATGGATTCAACTTTGACACAATACCCGTTTTCACGTCCTATAAAGTAGGTCGTAAATGGCTCCATGCCCAAAAGCTGCACTTCACGTAAAAGATTACATTGTAGCGCAAAATCTTTTATGCTGGTAGAATCCACAAATCGGCAATTTTTAAATATTAGCGCTTCGGTTGACAAGGGCAAACTGGCCCATGCTCCTGAGGAATTTTTTATATCGCAATTTTCTATGTATATTACCTTCGGCATGGAGCAAATTAAGCAGCTGAGGTTTTTAAAGTTGTTAATGCGAACAGAGTATAAATTATGGATAAGCTTAAGAAACTCGCCAATATCACCTTTAAAATTTTCAATGCTAACGTGGATGGTTACAGTCTGGTTGTATTTAAGTAAAATATTATAAAGGCTACAAACCACCTTGATGCGTGGATTAAGGTTTTTGACTAATACAGAGCATTTTAGGCCCACAAAATTTTCATTAATCCAGCCTGAAAATGTTTCCCCCAACCCCTCCTCCGTATAAATCGACACTGTTTTGATGCCAGGGCCTATTTCTTGAAGTATTCTAGGTATGTCACCCTTCGCATCTTCAGTTAGTACAACATACTCATTTCTGTTTTCCATAATCATTCCATATTAAATTGTTGCTCATATAACGCGTTATAGTAACAACCATGAGGCTATATTGCAATTACAAAATTATAATAAATATTGTCTCTGCGCAGTATTTATGCTATAATTTGGATATAAGTGTTAACAGAATAAGCATGAACATAGGAATATTTTTACCATCGATTATTTCCCTGTCCGTCGCCATAGCAAGCGGCATAGCGTCTCACATATACGAAACAACCAGCAATTACAGAGATCCTAATGCCCTAATCCCTAAGAAAAATAAGAAAAATCAGATTACCGAGCAAACAATCGAAAATGCGCCAGATGATACCATCAGAGAAGCTTTGAAAAAACAAAAACTAGAGCAGGATATAAAAAATTTCCAGGAAGGATCAAAAAGTTTTGCTAGCGTATCCCTTTTTTTCCTGAGTATTATCAGCTCTTTTATTAGCATCAATTACGTTAAGAACCTAATAAATAACAATGTTTTTGCCAACAATAAAATTGCTGCAAGCGCAATCAATATACTATTATCAACCTTCACCGCTATATCGCTTAGACATTTAGCACTACAACACACTGATTATAGCGTAAACAAGGCCAAGGCCACGCACCAAAGCCCTGACAGCATACGTAGAAAACAACAGGCTCAAGAAGAACAATTTACCCTTGCACTATACCAAGGGCTTGCAGCCATTGCCAAAGAATTAGTAGAACATATACTGTTATATAGTGCTGATTCACTATTCAAAGGCCCATTGCAACGCTTCGCCGAAAGTAATCTTGCCATATTTATAGCAGACACCGTGGCAAAATCTTTTGGATTTGCAGCATTCCAGGCTGCTCACCAGTTGTTATATGCTACAACAAAATCATATGGCCCTGACAAAGAACAGGTTAGCGGCAAAAAACTAGCCATTACTTCATTAAGCGCATTTCTTTTGGGTACAGTAAGCAATATAACTTTAGGCATAGAACCAGTAAAAAACCTTCTTGGTGAATCCGCCTTCGGCACACTTGCACGCGGAACAGCACAAATCGCACTATCCATCCTTTATACTTATGTACTGTCCATGGTAACGGATATTAATAGGGAAGATGCAACCATTACCCTAATAATTTAGGCGATGTGCGCATTGTTCTCCATTATAGCTTTCATCTTATCCATTGTTTTCTCTAAGGAAAACACCTCTTCCACTCTTTTCCTTCCATTTTCTCCGAGTGTGCGGCATAAGTCGTGGTCTTCTAATAGTTTTTGCATAGCGGTGGATAGTTCTATTACTGAGAATGGTTCCACGGTTATCGCCTCCTTACCGCTAAGCGCAACGCTATTCACCCCATTTTGCAGATTTGTGTTTATTACTGGCTTAGCACAGGCCATTGCCTCCAGCTGCACTATACCAAATGCCTCATTAGGGGTTATGGATGGTAAGACAAAAAAATGGCACGCATGATAATATGAAATTAGATCTTGCTGTGGGATATTACCTAGAAAAAAAATGCGATCTTCAACATTCAACCTATTTGCAAGGCGCCTCAACTCCATTTCCAAAGGCCCGCTCCCCACTATGATTAATTTTAAACCTTCCACTTTTTGCAGCGCTTTTATAAGGTACTCCGCTCCTTTATATTTTACCAACCTACCGACAAAAAGTGCAAATTTTCCATATTGGACCTTTAATTGCATTATTTCCTTTTTATAGGTATTTTTGGCCTCATCTATAAGACCTGCGTCTATACCGAAAGGGATTACAGACACTTTATCTTTAAATCGTTCCAAAACTGAGCCTTTTGTGATATTCTCTGCACTTGCAACTATTATGGCATCTGCGCGCTTTAGAG
>Ga0206987_1019_pt1 | contig 44547 bp, 41 predicted proteins | sample Alteio_BWMinCont_11_FD_153281 | JGI IMG/M metagenome (GOLD analysis project Ga0206987, IMG submission 153281) | Enriched cells from forest soil in Barre Woods Harvard Forest LTER site, Petersham, Massachusetts, United States -... | ecosystem: Environmental > Terrestrial > Soil > Temperate forest >... | reverse complement strand
TGACATAAGTTGTTTCACGCCATAACTTCCCATTATCACCATACCATTTTTCTACTCCATTTTCTTTTCCATTGGTGAAAGGATATTCAAATTCTATGGTTCCTTTTTCATAATATGTTTTCTCTACGCCATTTGCCTTGCCATCAACTAAAGGTATTTCACTTTCTAATTTCCCGCTTTCATAATATGTTTTCTCTACGCCATTTGGTTTTCCATTAACGTAGGGCAATTCAAGCATTAATTTCCCATTTTTAAGATAATCTCTCGCTATTCCAATTGGCTTCCCAGTATTATAAATAACAAGGCGAAAAAAAGGACTATTTGTATCTTTTGTGATCCGATAAGTCGAATCTAAATACTCTACCCATTTGCCTTCTTTCACACCATTTACCATTTCATTCTTTGCCTCGGCTTTGTGGTAAAAGCCTTGGTCTGTTATTGTGCTATTGCAACTAATAATTAGTGTAAGTATAAAAACCCAAAATCCTCTCATCCAACAAATATAATTTTATTTCTTATTGCATGTCGGGCTTCCGCCCCGGTCATTGACTTTTTTTTAAACCACTTTTTGGTGATTGACCTTTGTATTAAATCAAAGTATACCAAATCATGGGAAAAGAATCCTTCCTGCTATACAAATCCTTTTACGAGCCTATCAAAGCCCTTTCCACCGAGGTTAAGGGAGCTCTGCTCGAAGCCATTTACGAATACCAGATATCTGGTGCTGAACCACCCGCTACTTCTCCGGCTTACATGGCTTTCCTCTTTTTTAAAAACCAATTCCGCTTGGATGATATTAAGTATGATGAAACCTGTGAGGCAAATAAGACAAATGCCAAAATGCGATGGCATAAAAAAGATGCGAGCGCATCCGACCGTATGCGAAGCTATGCGAATGATGCCGATAAAGAGAAGGATAAAGAAAATGCAAATGTTAAAGAAAAAGTAAATGAAAAAGAAAATGCTAATGTACTTTATAAGCCCTCGCTTTCTTCTTTTTCTTTTAATCAATTCTGGGATTTATATAATAAAAAGACGGGCTTAACCCGGTGCGAAGCCATCTGGGAAGAGCTTAGCGATGCCGATAAGGCCTTTATTAAAGAACGCCTCCCCACCTACATAAAAGCTACCGAAAGCGAAATAACGTTTCGTAAAGACCCTTATACATGGCTCAATGGTAAGCATTGGCTCGATGAGCATGTTCCGGCAACAGGTAAAAAATCGGCATTTGACTTAATAAATTAACAGAAAATGATAAACAAAATATACGATTTATCGAAAAAGGAAGTGGCTGACTTATTGCGTATCAACTTCTTTAAAATTGGTATAAAACCTGAACCTTCTGTAGAAGACCTGGAAACATTTATACAAGATGTTTATAAGAACCAGGGCAATAAACCTCCGGAGATGCTTTCGGATGCTTTTAACGAATTATCGGCCGGAAATATAGAGGTGAAAGAGAAATGGTGCTTTGCACCCTTTTTTGTAAACAGGCTTATGCGGGTTTACAGTGCAGGCAAATTGGGTAAACAAAAGGTAATAGCCCCATCTTCAACACTTACTGACGAAGAAAAGTGGATGTTGTTTTTCAGACATATTAAATTTTATAATTCCATGCCAGGCAATCCCGATTGGATAGCCCTGTTTAATTACTGTGTTTCCAAAGGCTGGATCATTGAAGTGGAACCTATAAAAGTCTTTAGCAGTAAAGTATGGAGACTGGCCGAAAAAGATGTAGAAACCTTAGTGATGGCTAGTTGGAGTGAGTTAATTACCGATATGCATACTTATCGGGAAAATTAGGTAATCGTCATGCTGAATCCGCCTAGGCGGACATCGCACAAATACATCTAATTGTTGCGATTCCGAAACAAGTTCGGAAGACGGACTGAGGTTTACGTCAGCATTCCGCCGCATACTTGTATCACCTGCCCGGTAATATAGCTTGCCATATCAGAAGCTAAAAATGCTACGGCATTTGCTACATCCAATGGGGTGCCACCACGTTTGAGGGGGATGCCTTCTCTCCATCCGGCAACTACTTTTTCATCTAAGGCGGCGGTCATTTCGGTTTCAATAAAGCCCGGAGCTACTGCATTGCAACGTATATTACGCGAGCCAAGCTCCAACGCTACTGATTTTGTGAAGCCTATAATACCTGCTTTAGAAGCTGCATAGTTAGCTTGTCCCGCATTGCCGCGAATGCCAACTACCGATGTAATATTGATAATAGAACCATTGCGCTCTTTCAGCATAGGGCGTTGTATGGCTTTGGTCATGTTGAATACCGATTTCAGGTTGGCTTTAATAACGGCATCAAATTGTTCTTCGCTCATGCGCATCAGTAAGCCATCTTTAGTAATTCCGGCATTATTAACCAATATATCTACTTTGCCAAACTCAGCAAGTACATCATTTACTAATTGTTCCGATGCTTTGTAATCGGAGGCATCAGAATGATACGCTTTTGCCTTTACCCCTTTGGCTTGTATCTGTGCCTCTAATTCCTTTGCTTTAGCTTCGGAAGATAGATAAGTGAATGCCACATTGGCTCCATGTTCAGCAAGCAAAAGGGCAATGCCGGTACCAATTCCACGCGATGCACCGGTTACAATAGCTGTTTTGTTTTCTAATAATTTCATAAATACACTCGTATGTTTTTAGGATTCGTTGTTAATAATACTGCCACCAAAAATAATAGAAAAAGTACTTGCTACTGTGGAAAACCTAAGCCGAAGATTTATTAACAGCTTAAGATTCAATTGTCTTATATGTATTGTATGTTAAATAATTGTTATGTTTGTATAACCAAAACTAAAAACCACTATCATGAAAAAAACATTTCTTACAGTATGTATTGCCGGATGTGCATTTTTTGCCTCCGCTCAAAGCTTTGATATAGGCTTAAAAGGTGGCATTGCCAGTACCTGGTTGTTGAATACCAATGTAAATAATGCCGGTTCAGATGAGAATCTATCATCAACTATTTCGGGTGATTTCGGCTTACATCTGCAGTATAATTTTAACGACCATATTGGTGTGGAACTTGAATTTATTTCAGAAGCATTCAAGCAAGATTATAACGGTTCATTTGTAAACCCTACCGGGTATAGCCGAGGTACTATTTATGACAATGGGGTAACAATAATCTATACCAATGGAGAATCGTACACTGCTACCACTACATTAAATGAACTTAAGATTCCTTTATTATTCCATTACCAAGCTACCAGCGGTTTTTGCCTGGAAGTAGGCCCCGAACTAGCTAGTATTTCCAATGCAACCTATACAGCAACCTATTCAAATGTCGGATATGTTCCGGGAGCATACATAGCACCTAATCCTTCCTACACCACCAAAAGCGACTGGGCTTCCAGTAATATGGCTTTAGTATTAGGTCTGGGATGGAATTTCCATCTTTCAGGGAACTTTTATTTGAACGCAGACCTTCGTTTTGAATATGGCTTAACTGACCTTGTAGGAACAGATGGACATGGACAAGATTTGAATGCAAGCTATAATGGGGGTAGCTTATATGCTTCCAGTCAGCCCGCCCACGGAGCCTACTACTACCCAAGCTATACAGCTACCCATTCACTGGAAGGCAGTTTGAATATCGGGATTTTTTATAGGATTCTTACGGGAGGCGGTGGTTCAGCTAAAACTGCAACTGATACTAAGAAGTAACAATTAAATTGCTTCGGCTACTACAAAAGTACTGCCCCCCACAAATATTAAATCATCTTCAGAGGCATTGGAATGAGCAGATTCCAGTGCCTCTTTTACATTTGGATAGCCTGTTCCTCTCAATCCAAAACCTGTAGCTATCTGCATCAATTCGTTTTCATCCAGGGCCCTTGGTATAGCTGCTTTGCAGAAATAATATATAGCATCTTTGGGAAGCAGTCCTAACACAAGTGCAGGGTCTTTATCTTTCACCACTCCAAAAATAAAATGCAATTTTTTATACGGAATGGTTCTCAACTGCTGTACTATTTCCTTTATTCCTGCTTCGTTATGCCCGGTATCTGCAATGGTTAGGGGAGAAGTGCTTATGGTTTGCCATCTTCCCAATAAACCGGTTTGCGAAACAACATGAGCTATTCCCTGCCTGATATGTTCTTCTGTAATACGGTAGCCTTGTTCAATAAGCCTGTCGACAGCGCAAAGTACCGTTGGAATATTTTTTAATTGATAGAGTCCTCTTAATTCCGAATGCAATGTTTTTAAATATCTTTTTGAATCCTTCAACACATCTACCACAAGGCCACTTCTATCAGTAGAGGCTACCTGAACAGCATATATATCATCTGCAAAATAGATGGGCGAATTGCACTCTGTTGCTTTTTGAATAAAGACTGGTTTTGTTTCTATTTGTGTTTCACCAATAACTACAGGTATGTTGGGTTTTATAATGCCTGCTTTTTCAAAAGCGATTTTATCCAATGTATCTCCCAGGGTAGCCATGTGATCGAAACTGATATTGGTAATTACTGATAGGATAGGAGTAATGATATTAGTTGAATCGAGCCGCCCGCCCATTCCTGTTTCAATCACAGCAATTTCGCAGTTATGCTTTGAAAAGAAATAAAAGGCCATTGCAACACTCAGCTCAAAGAAAGAAGCATCTATATGTTCTATAAGGTCTTTATGCTTCGCAACAAAGTCTACAACTTCTTCTTCCGAAATAAGCTGGCCATTTATTTTAATTCGCTCCCGGAAGTCTTTTAAATGAGGGGAAGTATGCAAGCCTACATTTTTGTATCCTGCACTTTGCAGGATAGAAGCAAGATAATGCGACGTAGAGCCTTTTCCATTGGTTCCGGCTATATGAATTGTGGGGAAATCCTGTTGAGGGTTACCTATGGCCGCACAAATTTTTTTTATGTTGTCAAGTCCCGGTTTATATGCAGGTGCACCCACCCGTTGATACATAGGCAGGAGGCTATAGAGATATTCTATGGTTTCGGAATAGTTCATGTGGTCTATTAATTCCGAGATAGTTGAGATTATCTGAAAATACCGGTAAACTTCTCACCTTTACTGTCAATCCACCCCCTAAACATAGAAGACGTATTGAATGGTACTGAAATGTTTCCTTTATTATCTAATGCTATCAGTCCGCCTTCACCGCCTAATTGTGCTATTTTTTTAATAGCTTCTGTTGCAGCTTGTGCTACCGTATAGCCTTTATATTCCATTAAAGCCGATATATCATAAGCCGTAGATTGACGTATGAAATATTCACCTTCTCCGGTGCACGATACAGCGCAAGTCTTATTATCGGCATAGGTTCCGGCACCAATAATAGGAGAATCGCCTATACGGCCGAATTTTTTATTGTTAATACCTCCCGTAGATGTAGCCGCAGCAAGGTTTCCGGCAGAATCGAGCGCAACTGCGCCAACCGTTCCTAATTTCTTCTCTGGTGTTGTTATATACGTATCCCCGGCCCACGATGCACCTTCTTTATCTTTGGTAGCAAGCCATTGCTGGTGGCGTTCTTCATCATAAAAATAGGAGGGAGGCACTATTTCAATCCCATTTTCCTTTGCAAACTTTTCAGCTCCATCGCCTGCCAATAATACATGAGTCGATTTTTCCATTACCCCCCTTGCACAAGTTATCGGGTTCCGTATGGTATGCACGGCTGCAATAGCACCTGCTTTTAAATTCTTCCCATTCATAATGGAAGCATCCATTTCGTTTTTACCCTCGCAATTAAAAACAGAGCCTTTACCTGCGTTGAATAAAGGACTATCTTCTAATATACGTACGGCAGCCTCAATCGAATCGACCGAGCTGCCTCCGTTAGCCAATACGGCATATCCCGTTTGTAATGCTTCCGATAATTTATCCAAAAAGGCTTTTTCTTGTTCAGGTGTCAAAGAGCCTGCTATAATCCTTCCGGCGCCGCCATGAATGGCTATTGCGTAATTTCCCATCTATGTTGTAAAAGTGATTCTTAAAATAAGCGGTCAAAAATAGAAAATTTATTGCTTGTCTTTTGTAATTTCGTGCGGTGAAAAATGTTTTTTCCCCTATAGATTATTTTACCTATCTCGTAACTGCTAAAGGAGCGCAAGGCATCCATTCTCCGTTTGTTTTTGAGCTATACAATAAGGTCATTAAAGGGCCTGATAACTATTATGAATTTTCAGCCATAGAGCAATTACGCAAGCGTTTGCTTCGCTCAACAGAAGTAGTGCATGTAGTTGATTTTGGCGCCAGCAACAACTGCAATCCGGCAAGGAAAATAAGCGATATTATACGCAACTCGGCCATTTCTCCTCAAAAGGGACGCTTGTTATTCAGGTTGGTTAATTTTATACAACCTAAGATGCTAGTTGAAATGGGGACTTCGCTTGGATTAAGTACATTATATCAACATAAAGGTTGCCCCGAAGCAGAAGTGATCACCATGGAAGGAAGCCCTGAATTATCGGAATTAGCAGGAACAAATTTCAGGATATTAAAGGCTGATACGATTAAAAGGGTAGTGGGAGATTTTGCCCAAACCTTGCCTGACCTAATAAAAAGCTTACATTCCGTAGACTACGTTTTTTTCGACGGAAATCACCGTAAAGAAGCTACGCTGGAATATTTCAGGCAGTTTCTACCGCTTGCTTCGGAAAAATGCGTTTTTGTATTCGATGATATACGTTGGTCAAGTGGAATGAAGAAGGCCTGGCAGGAGGTAATAAAAGAACCCAAAGCAACCGTTACTATTGATTTATTTTCATTCGGACTGGTGTTTTTTGTTCCCACTCAGGAGAAGCAACATTTTGTGTTGAGATATTGATATGTAGTATATTCGCAAATAATATGAAGTTATGGAAAAAGTAATTGAACTGAAAGAAATAAGTAAAGTATATAAAATGGGTATTGAAACCATTCATGCATTGCGTTCCATCAGCCTTTCCATTGGCAAAAACGAATATGTAGCGCTTATGGGCCCCTCAGGCTCGGGCAAATCTACCTTAATGAATGTTCTTGGATGCCTTGATACGCCTACAGCCGGACAATATATTCTCAATTCCATCAGTGTAGATAAAATGACTGACAATGAACTGGCAGACGTAAGAAACAAACAAATCGGCTTTGTATTTCAAACCTTTAACTTATTGCCTCGTTCTACAGCACTTGATAATGTTACCCTGCCTTTAATTTATGCCGGAACTGACAAAGCTGCCCGCAAGCTAAGAGCCACAGAAGTATTAGACCAAGTGGGGCTGAAAGGCCGTATGGAGCACAAGCCTAATGAACTTTCGGGTGGACAAAGACAACGTGTTGCCATTGCCCGTGCATTGGTTAATCATCCTGCTATTATATTAGCGGATGAACCTACCGGAAATTTAGATACTAAGACCTCTATAGAGATCATGGCGCTTTTAAACGATATTCATAAAAACGGCAATACCATTGTGCTCGTAACGCATGAAGAGGATATTGCACGCTATGCACACCGCATTATTCGGTTAAAAGATGGTAACGTTGAATCGGATGAGGTGAATGAGAACCCGGTAATGAATTTTGGAGCTAACTTCACTAACTAAACCATTCGTACATATCCTGCATTTGAAGGGCCTGTTTTTGGCTCTCCTTTAGGTCTCTCAATACTTTCCCTTCGCTCATCTGTATCAGTCTATTCCCATATTGGTGGGCTTCTTTCAGGTTATGGGTTATAAGAATTGCAGTGAGCTTGTATTGCTTAATGAGTTTGTCGGCAGTTTCCATAATCAGGGCAGCGCTTCGCGGATCAAGAGCGGCGGTAGGTTCATCTAGTAACAGTATTTGTGCATTGTCCATTACGCTCATCAATAAGGTAAGCGCTTGCCGTTGTCCTCCTGAAAGTGTTCCGATAGCTTGTTCCAGCTTATTTTCAAGCCCCATTCCCAAGGTCGAAATCTGCTCTTTTACTTTTTTCTTAAAGGACTCATTTACACCAATGGTAAGGTTCTTGGGTTTAGTTCGGATGGCAGCCAGCCTGAAGTTATCTAATATACTCAAGCCTGAGGCTGTTCCGCTCAGTGGATTTTGAAAGACACGGGCAATCCAGCGGCTACGCTTGTATTCAGGTAAACGTGATACATCTGTATTATCAATGAGTACTTTTCCTGATGAACCAAACTCTGCACCTGCAATAACGTTTAACAAAGTCGTTTTCCCAGAACCATTAGAGCCTACTACCACCAAAAACTCTTTTTTCTCAATAGTTAATGACACATCATTTAAGGCAATCACCTCATTGACTTTGCCCTTATTAAAGACCTTATTTATATGTTGAAGTTCAATCACGTCGTTTTCTTTAAGCGGGGAATGATTACAATAATCAATACAAAAGTGGCTGTTACCAGTTTCAGCATATTGGGGTCTATGCCGATAGATAGGGTAAAGGCAAGTACCATTTGAAATAAGATGCTTCCGCAAAGCACAATTATCAGTGAACCTAGTATAGAAGTAATGCCCCACCATTTGATAAGCGCTTCCCCAATTAACACCGAACCCAAACCCGTTATCACAATTCCGATACCCATGTTTATATCGGTGAAGTTTTGGAACTGTGCAACCAAATATCCACTTAAAGCTGTCAACGAGTTAGATATAGCCAACCCTATGATTTTCATTTTGTTATTATTTATGCCAAGTGCGCGTGTCATGGACTCGCTGTTACCTGTGGCACGCATAGCTATTCCGAAATCGGTTCGCAAAATATAACCTACTATCAAGGTTATAATGGCAATAAAAAGTAAGGCAATAAATACATTGTTATATACCGAACCGGTAAAGATTTGCATCTTTGAGAATATGGTAGAAACATCCAGTAAAGGAATGTTAGAACGACCTAATAAAGTTAGGTTGATGGAATATAAACCCGTCATCACCAAAATACCGGCTAAGAGGGCATCTATTTTCAGGCGGGTATGAATTAACCCCGTTAATGTTCCGGCAATGGCACCGGCAAGCAGAACTACCGGGATAATTGCCACCGCATTCCAATGAGCGGTTATGAGGATGGCTGTAACTACTGCTCCCAGCGTATAACTACCATCGGTTGTAATATCCGGAATGTTGAATATCTTCATCGAAATGAATATACCCAAGGACATAGCCGAAAGGCAAAGACCCAATATGAGCGCTGTAAGATAGAACTCCATTATTTGATGGCTTCAAAATTAGCCGGAACGGTTATGCCAAACAGTTTGGCTGCAGCCGCATTATATACCCTTTTCCGGAGCTTCACCATTTCCCAATGTATACCATTGGTAGATTTACTTTTCAGGTATAAAGCGGCCTGTTCGCCTGCCTGGTAGCCCCATTGATATAAATCGGCTCCATAAGCAGCCACCGCTCCACGTGCTACCAAGCCTGCTTCACTGGTGAAGACAGGCACTTTAGCATCGTTACATGCTTTCAAGATAGTTTCAAATGAACCAAATACGGTGTTATCCGGGTTCGCAAAGAAAGCATCAATCTGCTTTTCGAGGAGAGCCTTGGTGACCAATTGTACATCGGCGGTATTATTTACAGGCAACGAAACAAGCTCAATGTGCAAGGTCGCTGCCAATTCCTGTATACGTTTTAACGCTTCTTCCGATTGAGGTTCGCTTTGGTTATATATCATACCAACTCGTAGTTGGGTACCTGACGGTTTAACCAGTTTTGGTATCAATGAAAAGGAAGTATCTATATATCCCAACGATTCAGCTACTCCAAAGAGATTAGCGGGAGCGCTGTCGTTCTTATCCAATACATTCATCAGTTTGGGAGTAGGAGCAACCATCATAAATATGGGAATATCTTTTGTATTCTGTATAGCAGCAATGGTTGAGAGCGATGGGTTAGTAGCTATCAGGCTTACGTTTTGGGAAACGAAATATTTTACAGAAAGGGTCAGTTTCGGAATGTCTCCTTCCGCATTGCGATAGATTACCTTTAAAGTTTTGCCGTCTTCCGAATAACCATTTTTCTTTAAAGCATCTAGAAAACCTTGTTTAGCTTGTTCGATGGTATTATCTTCAAAGGCATCTAAAAAGCCTATCGTAGGTACATTCGACTTTGGGCTATTACATCCATAAAAACAAGCAAGACTCAACAGTAATAATAAGGAAGCTCTCACATTTTTTTTCATAATCCGGGAATATGAAACAAAGATATAGATTATGATTGGACCATATAAAACAATGCTGTGGCGAGGCTTGAGGCAGACATTCTTGCGGTAAAATATTTTTTTGTTGCGTATTAGGAAGTATATACTAATTTTGCACCCTCTTAAAAAAAGGGAACATTCCCCGATAGCTCAGTTGGTTAGAGCATCTGACTGTTAATCAGAGGGTCACTGGTTCAAGTCCAGTTCGGGGAGCCTTAAAAATCAAAGCCTTTGGGTGTAAATTACTCAAAGGCTTTTTTGTTGAGTACAAACAAAAGTGCAAACAGGATGAAAGATATTCAGTATTAGGCCTCACGGTTTGCAGCCCATTAATCCATCTGGTAAGACTTTGTAATGTCTGCACTTGCTTTTTGGGTATATGAGTATTTAACCAGCTTTTCTATCTTTAATCGTCTGAGTTAATTCAGGAATCTATTTTCTTGTTTTTCTCCTTAATTTCCCATAAAAAATCATGAAATGACTCTTTTTGATAACTATCATCAAATTTTATTTTCAGAATTTTTTCGTGTTCTCTTTCATTTGGAATTTCGGTTAAATAAACCAATTTTAAGTAGGGCAAATCCTTATACATCCAATAATAAGCCCCTTTCAATACAAGTTTATTAAAATATTGTAATTTATTGAGAAGTAGAGGTATGATAATTTTTAAAGGTATTTGTGATATATAATTAGTAACATCTTCCCCTCCCAATTCTGATTTATGAACCCAATATTCAAAATCGAATAAGTTTTTTCTATCATTTGGTTCCAAACCATCAATTTGTTCTGGCAAATCCATCCCTATTAATATTTTACCGCACTCCAAAACAGTTTTAAAGGTATCCAATAATTGTACTTCCATGTGGAAGTCCAACCACCATGAATCTGAATAGAGTTCTATAACCTGTTTGATATTTCTGAGAAGCGTCTTATGTGCATATATTGTATCACTCGTACTACTTTCAAAAGCTATTTTTTTAATGGCAAGTGTAGAAACGAAGTTCTCTAATTTTTCCATCTTCTTTCCTGATTTCTCCTTTACGCTGTCTGGCAATTCAACAGCCGGAATGAACTCAATAGTTTTCGATTTATCTGTATTATCGAGTAGGCAGGTAGCCTGCCAAAAAATGGATTTTGTAAAATATATTTTTTCAGTTTTAAGGTCAACTGCAAAAGCTATCACATGCGTTCTAAAACTCAATTCAGTCCAGTAAAGTAAAGTTGATTGTTTAATTCCACCGACAGTTGGAATACCATCCTCACGAATATATAAATCTTCTGCGCCCTTCACCTGCGCCTTTAAATATCTTCCAATTACCTTATCCTCATGGATAATTTCAATTTCAAAATCAATTCCGTAGTCATTTTCAGTTGCACTTCTGAATATGCCGAGGTCTCTTAGGCGATAAAGAAGGATTGCAAAAGAGTCAGATTGGGATTTATGTTGTTTAATTCTTTTAGGAAAGTCCATAATATGGGATTATTTAGTTACTTTTAATAGGTATCAAAGATAAAATTTGTTGGTTATTCAAAATGCGATTAAAGGACAAACGCCAACAACCAGAACAATTTGATTTGTTAATGGGTTCGTTTCTTCAACCCTGTATAACACCTTGAAATTTGTATTCCGGGAAAGCAAATATTCGGACTCATTGAATTGAGATTCAACTTCCAATATATGAATATTGCTGTCCTGCAAATGAATTTTAAGGACTGCCCCGTTTTCTTTATGTATATGCTTTTGTGCGATACTCTCATTTAAAGATGTTGACATAAATCCTTTCTCCGTAAATTCAGGGTTGTTATACAAATCAATATTTTGGGTTCCTCTGTAAAGTATAGGCGGGTTAGATTTTGTAGGCGTAAGGCTAAATATTGAATCAATGATTTTTGTTCTTTCTTCATTGTGAAACATATCCCACCAAAGCGGAAATCTATCTTGCCTTAAATCAATATTCATGGAATAACAAACCGTCTTAGAATATTCTTCTATTGCTTGCCTTTGGAGTGGATTTAATTGCTCAAATTCAATAACCATAGCTATTTTATTTCTGCAAGACCAATTTACCTTTGCCCACCAATTCCCCCGTTTCCGTAATAATCCTATACAAATATACCCCTTGCGACTGGCCGTTCAGATTTATTTCTGTGCTATTCGTATTTATTCGGGACCTGTATACCTGCTGTCCAAGCGCATTATAAACCTCAATATAGCTATTAGCTATTGGGTGTTCGCTGACAGTTTGGAGTATAAAAATGCCGTTGCTTGGGTTAGGATAAATCCTAAATTCAGATGGATTAGAATAATTGTCTATGCCAGTACAATCATAAACCTTAACAGTTATTTCTGTCGAATCTCTCGAGCACCCCCCTTTACTAATGCTAAGATAGTACGTATAATTTCCGGGCTTTTTTCCAATTACCACTATACTATCGGCAGTAGAACCAGTGCTCCATTTATATTTACCATTTTTTGAGCGGGCATATATTACTGTAGTATCTCCCACACAAATGGAGGTCTTGCCGCTAAAAGCAAATGTGGGCATAGTATCTACATGAATAGTTAGCGAAGTATCTTTAAAGCAAGCCCCATTATGGACGGTAAAAGTATACGTCTTTGTCACAACGCCAGTAATATTGTAATACGTAGTATCTCCATTTACTATAATAGTGTCTGTTGTTGAACTTCCATGACATAGGTCAAAAACTCCTTTAATTACTATCTTGGGCATACTATCTAAACAAACGTAATTGCTTTTAGTAAGGCTATCAGAGCCGCTTTTGTTAGATACAACCAATTTAACGCTATAACATCCATATCCTTTGTATTGAATATTGGTAGGGTTTCTAAGGGTGGAAGTGTCAGGTGTAGCTCCGGGGAAATACCATTTCCAATGGGTAGGATTATTGGATGAAAAGTCCGTAAAACTTTCGCTAAGCGTTGGTCCGCAACTTGAATCTATCAAGGCTGAGAAATTTGCGACCGGGGCTTGGGATATTAGTAGACAGGGGATTAATAAAAGGAAACCTATAAGAAACCGGGTAAGGTTATTCATAATAAATGCTGTTTTTATATGAAACGTTCCCCGACGGATAAATGTTGGGGGTTATCGTTGCACTAACACTTTTCCTTCTCCTACCAAATTACCTATTTCGGTTATAACCCTATAAAGATAAACCCCGTTGGGCTGCCCGCTTAGATTTATTTCCGTATTACCTGAATTTATATTGGATTGATATACTTGCTGCCCTAATACATTGTAAACTTCAATAGAACACATCGTATTTACGTTTGATAGCGATAAAGTGAATTGCCCGTTGCTCGGATTGGGATAAACCTTGACACCAACACCATGTAACGATATATTACTGATACCTGCTACTGCATTTGTATCTATTTTAAAAATAACCCCATTATCATCAACACCCCCAAATATCGCCATTCCGTATAACGAACTGCCGGATACAGTTAATCCGCCATTAGGTTTGCCTCCATTCATCCCATTAAAATCAAACATCTTTGTAAATCTTTTCCCATTTGTATCTATTGAGAATATAACGCCTTCATCATATAATCCCCCGCTTGGCATCATCCCTAATAATAAATTATTTACAAATATTATATCTCCATTTTCAGGATAGAAGCCACTTGTAGTATGGAAATCAAACAAATCACTGTATCCATTACCATTGGTATCTATTGAAAAAATGCAACCTGAATCATATAAACCACCCATATATGTTGTACCATATAGTCTATTTCTACTACCGATTAATGAACCATTTGGAGACGAGCCATTTTTACGGTTAAAATTCAAGAGGATTTTATATGCATTCCCATTTGTATCTATCGAAAATACAACGCCTTGGGTATCCGCCCCTCCATAACTTGCCATACTATAAAATTTGTTTCCATAGAATAGCAATGAACCAAAAGGTTCTCTTCCACTTTTCAGGCTGAAATCGTATAGGTCCCTGAATCCAGTTCCATGTATGTTAATTGAAAAAATATTTCCTCCTTTATTTGCTCCTCCGTAATTTGTCATTCCGTACAAAGTGTTTCCTATCAGAGTTAAAGAACCATAAGGATTTTGTCCATTGGGTCCGGTGAAATCTAATAGATCCACGTATCCACTACCATCAGTATCGATAGAGAAAATATTTCCTCCACTCGCTTTCCCCCCTGCGTTTGTCATACCGTACAGTACACCTTTTGAAAGTAGCAGAGTGCCTGTAGGAAAGGCACCGTTTGTATCATTGCAATTAAGTAATACCTTATAAGCACTTCCGTTGGTATCCATTGAAAAAATACAACCATTGTGGTTTGGACCACCACCAAATGTCGAACCATACAACTTATTTCCTGAAAGAATTAGTGAGCCATTTGGAAGTTCCCCGGTTGTATCATTAAAACTATGCAATATTGTGTACTGTGCTTTAGATACAATAGATGATAGGGAAAACAAAATAAAAAGAAGAGATATAAATATGGTTTTCATAGAAATTGAATGTGTGTAGATGTTAAGTATAAACGATACTATATAAATTAAATTATCTTACTAAGGTTACATTTCCTTTTTTGTTCGTAGTAGTTCCATCTTGTAAGGTGGCTTTTAACTCCCAAACGTAAGTTCCTATGTCTAGTGTTTTGCCGTTATGTGTTCCGTCCCAGCCTATAGCGGGATTTTGGCTTTCAAAAACTTTATTTCCCCATCTATCAAATATCATGAATGTCATAGAAGCAATGGAACTACATCTAACATAAAGTATATTGTTTATATTCTGATTAGGCGAAAAAACATCTGGTATGAATATGGATGAGCTTTCCTCTGCTGAACAATTATTCACACTCACAGTTATACTATCTGTACTAAGACTATCAGGGCAGCCACAGCTTTTCATAGAATCATTTATCACTGTAAGCGTGTATGTTATTGTTATCGTTGGTGAGGCATACGTTTGGGCAGCATTAGGATTAGATAAGCCAGCCGTGGGCGACCAGTGGTAACTTGCACCGGGTATAGCAGTATCTTGGCCTATTAAGACTATATCCCCATTGCAAATTAAAATATCGTTACCCGCATGAGCCTGTATCACCGCTAACACCGAAACATCGTCTACAAAATAGTCTCCTCCCATAGCATCTACCATGCTATTGGCAGCCGTCGACCCCACCGAATCAATAGAACTTGCGGAATCAGTTTTAAAATTTCCAATAACAATATACTGTTCCCCACCATTCGACACAAAACTACCCGATATTCTTGTCCAACTAGTTTTATTCGTTAAAGGATTATTAACAGGGTCATTAGCTACTTGTGGCGTAAAATTTGATTTTACCAGGTTATTGGGATTATCATATAAAGCCGAATCGGAAAAATAAGCACCTATATCATTACAAGCATACTTCGAAGTATCAGACAGGCTTACATACCAAATCACACAATATGTTATCCCTACTTTTAAAGGGGTAGTAAGTTGAACCTCTATATAATTTCGGTAGTTATGGCATCCTGAGCAAGTATCGCCAAGATTAAAATAAGTGACCATAGATGTGTATGAATTACCTGTGCGGGCATATTGGTATCCCCATTCATTATTAGGTACCCCAGCTGAGCCAAAACTGTTGCATTGCCCTGTACACCAACTTAATCCCTTTCCTGGGCTATCCCCCTGTCCTTTCCAATTTGCTACAAAACCACTGAGTTCATCTGCCCAATTTATACACTTTATTTTTTGTTCAAAAGAATAATTGGGTACTAAATTACCCTGCGCGCAAACGATTGAAAATTGAGAAGTGAGAAGTGAAAAGTATAGCACTACAAAAACAACCTTTTTCATAAGGTAAAGATACGTTATTTTTAAGCATTCACTCTAGCCCCTCTCTATTGAATAGAGAGGGGAGGAATAATGCGAGATTAGTGCATCAATAATTGTTTATCCGCTTTCAGGATATTACCGTTCTGGCTTGTTATACGGTAATAGTAAATGCCCGAAGGTAAATTACTAACAGCCAATGTAGTCAGTTGACTGTTCAGTTTCCTGTTTTCTATCAGTTGCCCTAAATTGTTGTACATTTCAAAATAGGCTGTTTGGCCCGCTTGTAAATTGACTTCTATGTTCAACATGGTATTAGCAGGATTTGGATATACTTTTGCCTGTATATTGTCGGTTGGAATAACTTGGGTATTGGCTATCCTATTCTCAGGTGAATGCACAGAAGTATCAGTATTACAACTGTCAATAAACACCAGGTTTACATTCCATAATCCGTTTAATAATGCCCTTGCTCCATATACTGATGGTCCTCCTTCAAACGGACACTGGCTAGCAATATTCATTAACGTATCGTATTGCGACACACTCAAAGTATCTACCCCCGCTGCAAAAGTATTCAAGTATACATAATTAACAAGCCTCTGATTGGTTTCAATCCTGTTAATGGGTGTGAAGGAATTATTTACACTTTGGGCTGCCATATAATTTCCCTTTGTAATATCGGAATCTACTCGGTATAATTTGCCAATGTTTGTACCGCTCATAGAACCGGACATAACATGGTAAAAGCTATGCAACACCGTGCTGCTATCCATCAAGTCAGTATCCTCTTTTATTTGAGCAAATACTGTTTGTTTATCCATGTACTGACATTCAGAAATAAATATAGGATATAGTATCGAATCTTGTACCATTTTAGCAGCCAAAGGTCGGTATAACCATGGAGCCACTTTGAACCCTCCTCCAGCTGGTGGACAGCTAATATCTGTACCAGTAGCAGGATATAAACTTTGAGGTGGAGTTGAGATCGTTACAGGACCTGCAAAATAAGGAGTAGCACTAGAATATGTATATGGATATGATACATTTTTACTTGGAAGCTCTAGTGAATTATTCAAAACCCACATAGGAGACAAATTAGCAAAGGATTTGTAAGTGTATGTTTCTGAACGCAAGAAAGAGCTTAGCGATTGCCAAGTATTGCCTGCTGGAGTTCCACCACCGGACGGTTGCCATCCTATAATTCCATTGCTTTCCAATGCAAATCCATCAAAGCTAAATTCAAAACTATTGCTAGCAATGGTGCTTGGATTACAATTTCCTTCAAATTTAATGCATTGTCCCACTTCATACATAGTATTACATGAGTAAACACCTTGACTAAAAATGCTTTTTATACCGACTACAGAGGTATCTGCTCGGCAAGGAGTACTACTTAAATAAGTGTATATACTAGTCATATAATTATCATCTGCCCACATACCTTGACTTTTCTGTACCAAGATACCCGAGCGTTGAGATCCATCATTTGATGTAGCAGTAGGATATATGTATATGGTATTGTTATTTATGTACACTTCAGCTCCAAAAACAGGTGTCTTATATCCATTATTTATTTCAATACCGGCAAACATTGGATTGCTTATACCATTATGTTGGATATATAAGGTGACGTAATTATTACCTATATTAATCGGGGAAGGATCTTCGGCAAGAATACCTGTATTCATGCTTCCTGTTCCATAGGTAAGTAGGGTATTATAATCCGCATGGCTATATTGAGCCGAAGTTTGATTGGAAAATACTCCATATAAATGTATTCCAGTGCTAAAATTTTTAATGTAGTTGTTACTTGCTACTACATAGGTAGGATTTTTTATATAAATTCCATGGTCACCGTAGGGGGAAGCATTTGAACATAAATTACACACGGTATTGGTAGTATTTGACATAGTATTATATTCAATATCCGGATAATGATAATTAGTAATATCAACTCCACGATAACAATTGCTCATAGTATTGCCCTGATTACTTCCTGAACCACCAACAGTAGCATTGTGTGAGCCAGGGGTAGTGGAATTAGCCAATACAGCTATACCAATAGGAGCCGGGCAGGGGTGGTAGAAAAACGATGCCATGCAGAGACTATTATATCCAGCCATATATTCAAACAAATTATTATATACATCAAAGTCCGAATTATTAGCATTTACCCCATAATGCATATAACTAAAAGTATTTTGATACGATGCAGAACTTGCATCTCCTACTATAATATTGTTATTATTGTTAATATACACTCCTGAGTTAGTAAGAGCACCTAAATTTGGGGCTTTTAAATAGGCATTAGAAGAGTAAGTGCCATCTGTCGAACAGGTTAATGTTGAGCTTTGAAGACTTAGAATTGGAGTACCTGATCCCGGAACATATATATCGTATAAATTATTATTGAGTAATCCGTATGATATGTTTACAAAACCTTCCATATAGACTCCTTGTATTGCATCCTCTACTATACAAGGTGATGAGCTTGTTCCATTGATATTTAGTGTCCCAGCGCTTGTACCTGTGCCCTGCACTATTATACCTTGCCACATATCGCCACAGGCATAAAGGCGTGAATTATCGATGGTTAATGTAGCTGTTGGCACTACCACAATCGATGCACCATCGCCCATAGCAATGTCGCAATTGGTAATGGTGAATGAAGTACCTGCCGGAATGGTAAAGGCACCTGGCCCGCTTATGCTTATACAGGAGTTGTTAGTAAAATCAGCAGTCGTATAGCTACCAGAGGATGAACCAGTGGGTATAGTTAGGGGACTACCACATGACAAATAACAACAATCTGGATTAACGGTAACTGTGGTGGTTGCGGTTGAAGAACAGCCCGCAAGTTGTCCTGTAATTGTTACAGTATAGACTGTGTTATTAGCAGGAGCAGGGATTGTTACTGAGGTAGATGTGGTTGTCCCTCCACTTGGAGCCCAGCTATATACATAGGGAGAAAGACCACCGGAACCAGTAGCAGATAATATTACAGGTGCCCCGACACATTGGCTGCTCGAATTGTTAGAAGCTGTTACAGTTGGTGGGGAAACAGTACCAGCAATGGTAACTGTATTGGTATAAAAATGAGTACATCCTCCCAAAGAAACAGTTACCATGTATGTTCCAGCGCAGAGCCCGGTTGCAGTTGCGGATGTACCAACTATAGAATTACTGGAATTATACCACGTATAACCTGCTGCTGATACCGGAGAGCCACATAAAGAAATACTTGCCGTTGCGGTACCTGTGCACCCAGAGATACAAGAAGCAGTACTCGTAATTGTGACAGGATTGGTACCATTTATTGGATTTGATACTGATTCAGCAAAGCCATTTCCACAAATTAATACTGTATTGTCATTCTCCAACTTAACGTCATAAACATTTCCCGTTAATGAAGATATAGTAGTTACTAAGCTAAAACTAGTACCATTGAAATTGTATATCTTAACGGAATTACCGGATCCTACGTAAACATTATCACAGGCATCAACATCAATTCCCCCACTCATGCCGCTACCACTAACCGTTTGAGAAGCAAGTGTTGTTAACCCACTTTTCCCATATGCTTTCAAATTATTTCCATCATAACCATAAACATAATTAGGACTTGCTGTTAATCCATTAAATCCATTTGCATTATAATAACTATTCCCTACATAATAGGATCCTAGTTCTTCAAGCACAAGTCCGTCATTAACTGGACCCGGCGATGCTGTATATGCAAGTGTAGGAAGTGGACTTTTTAATATACTACTATTATAGTAAGCAGGTAGACATGTACTATACGGACCAATGGATGTCCATTGAGGAATAGCTATAGTCATATAACATTCTGATGTAGAAGGATCTATCGCAACGCTGGAAACATCAAGGTATCCAAATCCCTCATCTGCTGATGCAGGGCCAAATATATCATATAAATTTAACGATCCTGTCGAAGGATTTAAAACGGCAGACTCATAGTAATAACTACTATAATCACATCCGCTAATTGTAGCATTATTTTCTCCACCACCACCAATTACAATATTGCCAGTACATTCGTCATACTTTGCTCTCCACATTTCGTACATAGTTCCTGTTCCATTTGTATAATTCACTGTTAGGCTACCCATTACTGAGCCACTGCCAGAACTATTCACCTGTATTATAGAAGGTAGAGGACTTCCTCTCCCTGTGACAACATAAGAGATTTGATGTATCTTGTCTACTGCAAATCCACCATAAGTGCCCATTGAAACATTACATGTCCAATTTAAGGTTCCCGAACTACTGTACTGCATTAGCTGATAATAGTCTGTCCCATCAAAACCGTTTCCACCATAGATATAAATATTACCTGCATAGTCATTATCTATATCGTAGGCTCTGTTAAGAGTTGATGAGGTATGTTGAAATGATGGAGTAATGACTAATGGATCAATAGTCAATGTCGTAACAGAGTCCCAGCCAATGATTTTAAAACCTAATCGATTTCCAGAATTAATCACATAGGAAATACTAATCGAAGAATCTTTTATTCCATTTAAATATGCCTTGGGAGCATATTCCATAAAGTTTCCACCAATTGTTGAAATAATCAGATTTCCTTTAGCGTCGATATGAATATTATTCACACCTTGATATAAGATTTTGATTTTATTAATATTAGCCCCCTGTTTTATTATCATTGAATATTCTAATCCATCGTTATCTTTCGGAATAGTGTACAAGACATCTATTCCATCGTAGAGATTTTTATATAACAATTCTCCATATTCACTAACTTTAGTGCTTGGCATTGAAGAATACGTGTGGTAGAAACTTTGTTTAAATAAGGGACTGATCTGGGTATTACTGTTACAATCCTGCCAAGTGGCTTTAAAATATGTGGTCTTCATTAACGAATCTGCATTATTCTCATCTTCTTTATTCTTTTGCGCCTTACTAGAATCCCATACACCAAACTTGTAAATTACACCGTTATCTCTAAAAAAAACATCTGTTAAATCGATGTTAGCCATATAAAAAATTCTGTTTGTATCAGTAACTGCATGGTCAAATTGCCCCGAATTTTGTATAAAGGTTTTGTGATTAAAAGAAACATTGCCTAATTCAATTCTAGATTGGGCAAATAAATTTGTGGTTATAAAAAATAGCCAAATAGTTAATTTTTTGAATTTCATATAGGTTGGTATTGGTATGTTAAAAATTTGAAAATATTATTTACATTGTTAAGTTAGGGGTATTTAGTATTCTCCTCTTTGAAGAAGAAATTTCCTATACTTGAGAAATATATTTTTGCTTCCATTCGACCCCGTTTTACACTTCTACTATCCAATGATAGAAGACGCGATTAATAATTATCCAAAAAAAAGCGTGGCTTTATTTATAGGTAACAGGTCGAATCAAAAAATTGTGCGTAAAAACCTATTTGTAATGCCTCCGATCTTATTAACGAAAGCGAATATACATCTGGATTGTAAAATTTCCAAGAAAAAAATGATATATTTATGTTAAATACATTTTTATACCTGTATATCAATAAGAAATATTTATAACTAACAAAAAATACAACAAAAAGTATTTCCATTAGCTTTAGTATCATTATTCCAAAGTTGAATCCACCCTGCTATCTAACAAAGCCTGCAAATCATTAGGTACTTTATATTTAGCAAGTTTTAGCCCCTTTTCCTCGTTAACCCAGTCCGCATCTGCAAGGTCATACATATAATGGGTATATTCAGTAGCTTTCTTTTTGTATTTGCGGGGCTTTTCACGCTTCTGTAATTTAAAGCCAAACGTATTGAATAAATCATACCCGTCCATTGCCACTAAAATATTATAAAGCGCACGCACGTGTATAAAACTTGGTTTCTTAGGTAAGTTGTATTGTATCCTTTCAGCAATATCAGGCTCTGTAAAAATCTTACTACCGTACTTAACAATTTCAATTAAATCCTTTTTTACGTCCTTTTTTACTGCCCGATACTTTTGCCCTTTCCTGCTTATTTTCACTCCTTTTAATTGCCAGTATTCCATCCAATCCCTTCTGAATGCCTGAGCAGCCGTTAAACTTGGTAGTATCATGTGTATATGTGGGTTGTATGTTAGAGCCACTGGATTAAAATTTGATTCTAATGACCACAAACCGTAAATTTTTTCTTCTGTCTTTCTTTCTGCACGTTTCTTATGTCGGGCAATAATTATGCGAATTGCCTCTAATATTTCCTCAACACGCTTTCTCAACCCCTCTTTTTTTACCGATTGTGCTGTTATGGTTAGAAAATGCGGGTCCGGCATACCTTCCACCGTAGGCAGATATACGTTTACTTTTTCAGCTTTGCGATTTGCTAAACATATCAGGCAACACCGTTCTTTGCAATAAAAGTCAGTATAAGACCGACCATCGGCTTCTATCTTTTCATCCTGGCATTTTAAGGTTAATTCAAATCGGGAATGCCATTTCCAATCATGTTCTTCTTTGGCAATTTCAATTAACATCATAGCCATTGTCTTGGTAAGGAGTTTACGCTTACCCATTCCCTCTAAAGCATCAGGGTCCCCTAAATAACTTCCTTTACCCATCAAAAATTTCACCTCATCAGTAGAGACTCCATCTTTTGAGTTTGTCCTGCTAAAGCCTAATGTATTAAAACTTTCCCCCAAACCCCCTTTCTTTTGGGGGCTTGCCAATGTTTGTGTACTCATGCCTTTTTCTTTTTGGAGTTAAGGCCAGTTTCAACTTCGGCGGTTATTTCGGCGGCGGTTTTCTTTCTTCCTGCCTGAATCCAAGCGGTCAATTCACGTTTGGAGAAATACAACCGCTTGCCTCGTTTTGAGTGCGGTATTACCGATTTGCTGACATGACTGTATAAGGTTGGGACCGACAAATGCAAAAATTCGGCAGCCTGCTGAATAGTTAATAAATCTTCGGTGTCTTGCTTGGCAGTCCCACGTTCTGCCGCTAAAAGCTGTTCAATGTTTTCCAGTTTGTCGAATAACTGACTTACTGCTTTGGGTAGATTCTCAAAAGTAATTTCCATTTTGTTTGCGAATTAGTTACCTCGCAAATCTGCAAAATGGTTTTGGTGGCTAAAAAAGTGGTTTTGGTGGCTTCGGTGAAACCCTTATTAATACTCCTTTTTAATAGTGCAATATTTATATAGGTTCGTTCTATTTAATGACTTGCCATCTAAATCTTCATCAGATAAAATGGTAAAGAGGCCTTTAATAAACAAAAGATATTCTAAAGTAATTGGTTGGTTTTTTTCACCCTGATATAACATACCCAACTGTTTTGCTACCTTCTTTTTGTTACCGTTTTTAATAAATATTGGTTTAGGCGTTGCAGGCTTCCTATTTTCAAAATAGTCTTTTAAAATCCCAACTGCCTTTGTATATTCAACTTCGTTTTTAAATACATCTTTAATGGGTTCCAAATAATCCTCTATCGTACTTTTCATTACATCATTTTCATCGGATGGGGATGGGGGAGGGGGCTGCTTGGGTATAGGAGGCGTTTGGCTTCCCACTATAGGTTCAATCCCCACACCTGATGTTAAGCGAAACCAGTCGAAAAAATTGAACATTAATTGAGTGCTATTGTAAAAATTTTGATGTTTGGGAATGTCCGCAAACTCTTTTGCTGCTAATGCTCTACATTGTTCTGATAATATCCTGCATCTATTAACCACGCTTTGAATAACCCTATCAGCATTGTTATTGGGTACTAATATTTGCATTTCTATTTCCCTCTTTGCTCCTTCGGTGGCCTGCCAAATATTATCTTCATCCCACAGTTTTCTGATTAATTTCTCCATTCTTTCGGGTTTATTTCCGCTAAATCCGCAATTAATAAAGAACGCATCAAATAGCCCATAAAATCGATTAAGATTTGCGAAAGGTTGGGCCGGATTAACAATAGGTTTCTCTTCTTCGATAGCCTTTTTCTCCAGTTCTTTTTTTTGTTCTACTAAAAATCGCCTATACAATTCATCTACCACACCAAGACAAAACTCTCTCATATCAAAGGGTAGGTGAGGGGAATTAAGATACATACCTATTTTAGCATTTTGTGAAGCTAAATACCCTTTAACATAAAATTTAAAATCGTCTTGGGGAAACTTGTCCTTTTCTTTATAGCACCTATCAACATCGCTAATTTGATTATCCGTGAACGGTATGGGGTCGGCTCCTTTATCAATGCCACGAAAATATCTTTGTTTAGCTGCCTCCAATGAATAATTATCATATACGATAAATGCCTCATAGAAGAAGTTCTTCCAAATTATCTTCTCCTCATCTGTATGCGGCTCAACAGAAATTCTGTTTTTGGCTGGAGAATTAGCTGTATATCTACTATAAATGGCATAAGTGCGGGCATCTATACTTAGCCCGTGTTTCAACCAAAATAAAAGTTTGCTTTTATAGTCAGATAGCTCGTCCCATTTAGGTTTTAGTCTTTTAAGTTTCGTGCTGATTTGCATACTTTCCGGCGAAAGTAAATTGCAGTTAGCGTAGTTTTCCAATCCCATATAATTTGGTGTAAATGACAATCGGAAATACTTATACATTACGAAAAAAATATATGCGTCATTTTCTAACATTCCAAAAAGTACAGTAATATTTTCATGGGCTTTAGGGACCGTGAAATTGTCTCTTTTATTAGGAAATGAATCTTCGGACCGGGTTGTATATGTCTTTTTAAAACGCCAGTAATGTGAATAAAATGAAGCATAAAGTCGCTGTGTATAATCGTTTAGTTCTTTTTCATTCATGGGCTTAGTAGCCAATTCCACATTATCAAAAAGGTTATCGTGAAGGCTGGTAAACTCTTTCAATAGCTTACCTGTAACCTTTAAACTGCTTTGAATTTTAGCCACATCAAAAGGGCAAAACTCTTTTACTAATTCAGAAAGAATAGATAAATATTTCGCAAGTTGGTCTTTCGGCGTTAAATCGCTCATAAGGCTATCACTGAAGCAGTAAGGCTATTAAGAAAATTGGGTTAGTCTCTCTGCCCACTTGCGTTTTTCCTCAATTTCAAAGGCTGCAAGGTAGCTTTCGGTAGTAGTAAGGCTGTTATGCCCTAAACTTTCACTAATGAACTCTAACGAAGCACCCGACCGTTTTAATACAGTTGCGAAGCTGTGGCGGGCTGTATAACTGGTTACTTTATTACTAACCCCTACGGCTTCGGCAATATCACCAATGTACTTATTTATAAGTTTGGTGGTTTGTTGAATCCGTGCGTATTCCTGTTCCGCCGTTAACCCTTCCACCAGTATAGGGAATATATAATTATTTGAAGTTTTGGGATTATTGCCCCACCTATCTATGATTTTCCCAATTTCCTTTGTAATAACAAGGGTAATATGTTTTAGATTGCCTTTAGTTTCTCTTTGTGTTTTAGCTCTGACAAACGTAATCACATCGCCCGAAATGCTACCATATTTCAGAAATGCCATATCCTTTACGTTCATGCCATTGCATAAAAAGCTGAATAACCAGTAATCACGATAACGGTGGGTGCTGGTCCCATCTTTTATTTCGTAATTAGCAATTAGCCCAACCTCTTTATGTGTTAGTGCCTTTTTCACATTACGACCGCCGGGGATGGTGTATTTATCTTTACCAAAGGGGTATAATGCCATTTTAGCTAACCCTTTCTTTTCGGCTTCATGGAATATAGCCCGTAGATTTCTCAGGTAAATGCCGATAGTAGTAAGGCTGTTACCATCTTTTAACATGGCTTTTTCGTACTCGTTCAGGAAAGGAATGGTAATGCTTTCAAACTCTAAATGTTCTTTATCAATGTGCTTAATTAGTGAGTTCATTGCACATTCATAAGAAACGGCGGTCGAAATTCTACCCTCTGCTCGTAATAATTGGGCTTTATTTTTCATGCACGAAATAACATCTATGTTATTCTCGGATTTGCCAAAAAATTTACTTTCAAAGGTATTGAAGGTAAATACGGGCATTTCTTTTATCACTTTTATTGCCTTTTCTTCATTGGCATTTAAAAGTAACCGTACCTCTTTGTACTTATCACGGGGGCGGTCGCCCATTACTTTAGTATAATCATTATCGGTAAGGTAAATGGCCTTATTTTTAGAATCACGAATTGTATAATAATGGCTTTGCCTATTATATGTAACTCTAATCTTTACAGGAAAGGTGTTATCTTTGCCCTGTTTACGCTTTTCTAAAATTATTGTGGTAGTTACTTGCATAATATATTTTTAAAAGGTGCAAACAAAAGTACAAACAAATCATCAAAATAACAATAGAAAACCAAATAATAATTATTAACAAATAGCCCTTTTAGCCCCCGCCAATACTGATAAATCAGTAAGTTTCATGTTAATATCTTAATACTATGAAATTATGACTGTTAATCAGAGGGTCACTGGTTCAAGTCCAGTTCGGGGAGCATAATTAATAAAGGGTTGAGGAGCACTCAGCCCTTTATCATTTTTAGTAGGTTTCAACTGATACTTCCTATTGTAACACCTCTAAATCGATAATAAATAAGTAGCCCACAATATCTTTGCAGGTCGTACCAAATTCAATATTAAATGCGGGCAAAAGTATAATTTAAGTGATTATTAAATAAATTAGTGTATCTTTGCAAAACTTTTTAACGAAGATTGTATCTCAATCTGTGTACTGGGGCTATTCCCCACTCAATTCAGTAGTGTTTACGTTTTCTTAACAAGCTTCCGGTAATAGTACAGGCAAACCGGGCTGTATAACTAAAATTGTAAAACTACATGACATTTCAAGAATTGAATCTTATTGCTCCTTTATTGGAGTCATTAACTAACCAACAGTATACTCAACCTACTCCTATACAGGAACAGGCTATTCCCCATGTTTTAGCGGGAAAAGATATTTTTGGCTGCGCACAAACAGGAACAGGTAAAACCGCGGCTTTCGCGTTACCTATTCTTCAACTTTTAACACTTAACAAAACACAAAACAATCCAGGCATAAAAGCATTGGTATTAGCTCCCACCCGCGAACTTGCCCTGCAAATAAGCGAAAGCTTTTTGGCCTATGGCAAAAAGCTGAATATTAAGCATACCGTAGTTTTTGGTGGTGTATCACAACAAGGCCAAGTAAATGCCGTTAGAAGAGGGGTTGATGTGCTAATTGCAACACCCGGCAGGCTGCTCGATCTTATGCAACAAGGGCATATTAAGTTAAATACCGTTGAATACCTCGTGCTGGATGAAGCAGATCGTATGCTGGATATGGGATTTATCAATGATATTAAGAAGATCATCTCTAAAGTTCCACAAAAGAAACAAACCATTTTATTTTCCGCAACAGCTCCTTTCGAAATTAAGAAACTGGCCGATTCTTTCATGAAAAGCCCGGTAACTATTACTATTGAACCGGTAGTTTCTACCGCCAATCTTATTAAACAAGGTGTTTATTATGTTACACAGACCAATAAAAAGGCACTGCTTAACCACATACTTAGCGATAGTTCTATTGAAAACGCCATTGTGTTCACCCGTACTAAAAGAGGTGCAGACAAGGTGGTGCAGGAATTAACCCGCAATCATATTAAATCTGAGGCTATTCATGGAAATAAATCGCAAGGCGCACGTGAAAAAGCATTAAGAGGATTCAAAAACAAAACTACCCGTATACTTGTGGCGACCGACATAGCCAGCAGGGGTATTGATATTGACGGACTATCTCATGTTATCAATTTCGAGCTGCCTGAAGTGGCCGAAACCTATGTACACCGTATCGGCAGAACAGGCAGAGCAGGAGAATCAGGCACTGCCGTTTCATTCTGTTCACCGGAGGAAATGCCATATTTGCGCAACATCAGCAAATTGCTTCGCAAGAATATAGATGTGTTAGCTAATCATCCGTTTGCCAACATAAATGCTCCGGCTATAACAGAAAATATTGCTCGTCCTGCCGGTAGTGCCCAAAGGCATAGCGGACGTAAACGTTCATACAAGCCAGCAAGAAGCTACTAAAAAACATAGAAGAGATAAGTATGTTCAAACAAAAAATATTAAAAGTATATTGCTGTACGGAGTGTTTCGAAACGGAAGTGAGAAACACCACCCCTAAAATAAGAGGGTGCAAGAAAGCGTCTTTTCATAATTGGATTCCATTGGGTGAAAAAGGCCAGGACAGGTATATTTGCCCTGTGTGCGGCGTGAAGGTTAATACAGACGGTATACCTTCTCCAATCGGGTGCAAAGACAAGCAACCACACAACTGGACGAAAGTATAAAATAGCGGCAGTATCAGTTCATGAGACAATTAAAAATAAATAAAACCATAACTAACCGTGATAGTCCCACGATAGATAAATATCTGTCGGAGATTAGCAGGCATGATATGGTTACGGCTGAGGAAGAGGTAGTACTCGCCAAGAAAATACGCGATGGCGATAAACAAGCATTAGAAAGATTAGTGACGGCTAACCTGCGGTTTGTTGTATCGGTTGCAAAACAATACCAGAACCAGGGATTAAGTCTTTCCGATTTAATAAATGAAGGCAATTTAGGGCTGATAAAAGCAGCATCACGCTTTGATGAGACCCGTGGCTTCAAGTTTATTTCTTATGCTGTGTGGTGGATACGTCAATCTATTATGCAGGCGGTTGCTGTCAATTCGAAAATAGTAAGGTTGCCTTTAAATAAAATAAGCACACTCAGAAAGATCAAAGTTACCGGTGGTATACTTGAGCAAAAATTAGAACGGGAAGCAACGGTTGAAGAGTTGGCCGAAGCCCTCGATTTGTCGGAATTAGAGATACGTTCAACCATCGAATCGTCCGGGAGGCATATTTCTACCGATTCGCCATTTGCCAATGAGGGAGATGGTACCTTGCTCGACCTTTTGCACGATCCTACCAATCCGATGCCTGATAAACTGCTAATGACATCATCCTTACAGGCTGATATTAAATTGCTTTTGCAGCGTCTTCCGGAACGGGACAGTGAAATAATTGTACTTTTTTATGGCATCGGATTGCCACATCCATTAACTTTGGACGAAATAGCACATCGTAAGGGCCTTACTCGTGAACGTGTAAGGCACATAAAAGAAACAGCCATCAGAAAACTCAGGTCAGGTTCAAAAGACAAGTTGCTCAAGGCATACCTGGGATAAACAAAAACGTAGTTCAAAATAATAAATAATCAATAAACAATCAAAAACAATGAAAACAGGAGTAGTTAAATTTTTCAATGACTCAAAAGGCTTCGGATTTATAAAAGTAGATGGCGGAGGGGAAGAAGATATCTTCGTTCACACCACCGGACTTAAAACACCTATACGTGAAAACGACAAGGTTGAATTTGAAGTACAACAAGGAAAAAAAGGCTTGAATGCCATTAATGTAAAAGTAATTAAATAAACCAGTAACCAATAAATTGTAATCAAATGAACATTTTCGTATCAAACTTAAGCTTTAAGATGGACCAGGACACGCTGAAGGAATTATTTATGAATTTCGGCGAAGTTACCTCATGCAAAATCATGACCGACAAGTTTTCTGGTCGTTCGAGAGGATTTGCTTTTGTGGAAATGCCTAACGATTCTGAAGCACAAAGCGCTATTGATGGACTGAACGACAAGGAAGTTGACGGCAGAAACATCATCGTAAACGTAGCAAAGCCAAGAACTGAAGGCGGAGGCAACAACAGAAGGTCTGACGGCGGCGGCAGAAGCGGCGGTGGCAGAGGCGGCTATGACGGTGGCGGAAGAGGCGGCTACGATGGCGGCGGCAGAAAAGAAAGGTGGTAGTTTCCTGAGGAGGCTACAGTTGCTTTTATAACCGCGATTTCATCGTAGGTTAAGTTTGGAGTGCTCATTTCTAATATAGTCACGGGCTCAGTCCCTGTTTAGGGGCATGCCTTATATAAGGTCGGAATTTATCCGGCCTTTTTAGTTTTCACCTAATGATAAAATGATACTTTTGCACCCTTTCTAAAATAAATATGAGCCTTTTAGTAGTCGGTACCGTAGCATTCGATAGCATCAGCACCCCATTCGGGAAAGTAGATAAAACCATTGGCGGAGCTGCCACTTACATAGCCCTTAGCGCTTCCTTTTTCACGCATAACACGGGTATCATCTCCATTATTGGGGAAGATTTCCCCCAAAGTACCCTGGATGCACTAAAAAAGAAACACATCAATTTAGATGGAGTGCAAATTATTAAAGGCGGCAAATCATTTTTCTGGGAAGGTAAATACCACGACGACCTGAATAACCGCGACACTCTGGTTACCGAGTTAAATGTACTGGCCGATTTTAATCCCGTAGTACCTGAACAATATAAAGATGCCGACTTTTTAATGCTCGGCAACCTTACGCCTGGCGTTCAGCAGAGTGTGATAAACCAGATGAAACGCAGACCCAAGTTGATTGTTATGGATACCATGAACTTTTGGATGGAAATTATGCCGGAGGAATTGGCTAAAACCATTGCCATGGTAGATGTGCTTACGGTTAACGATGCCGAAGCTCGCCAGTTATCAAGCGAATACTCGCTGGTAAAAGCTGCCCGTAAGATTTTAAAGATGGGCCCGAAATATTTGGTTATTAAGAAGGGGGAACATGGGGCTTTGCTCTTTTCGGCAGAAGGACAGGTGTTTTTTGCCCCTGCGCTTCCGATTGAGGAAGTTTATGATCCAACAGGTGCAGGCGACAGCTTTGCAGGTGGATTTATTGGTTATCTGGACAAAACTCAGGACATATCATTCAATAATATGAAACGGGCTATTATTTATGGCTCGGCTGCGGCTTCGTTCTGCGTGGAGAAGTTTGGTATAGATCGCCTGTTAGAGATAACGGAAGGGGATATGAACAATCGGATAAAAGAATTCGTTAACCTAGCCAAGTTCGATATTACTATCTAAGCCTAATTAGTTACCTTATGGAAAAGTTAAACAAAAAGAAACAGTTCCCAGTATTAGGAGTGGTATTTTTAAGCAGCAATTTCATTATTGGGCATTATGCCGCAGCTTCCGATTTAGTTGATTTTATACGAGGGTTGGTTGTAGGTATAGGAATTGCTTTTATGATATTTCCTTTCCTCAAGAAGAAAGCGAAAATAGCTTCCTGGATGTCAACATTATGTTAAATAGGAGAAGTTAATATAATTGTAATAAATACTTAATTAATAGATACTTAATAGTATTATATTAAAGTATATAATTAAGTAGTAAGGGTGGTCTTATTAAAGGGGCTTTTCGATGAGCTCCCTCAATTTATTATTCAAATCCATACTGGTTTCATCTTCCTTTTTATTGGCAACCGTTTTAGTAGTTAAACGGAAGCTAATGGACAGGTCATCGCTGCCTAATTGATACTTTTCACCGGAATACGCATATAATCTGTCTAAACGTTCCTTCATTTGAGGTAGAGCCATTATGGCATCCTTTAAATCTTTGTTCATCTTAATTCATTTTTGAGTATGCAAACTTAATCTCTTTTCGTATGCAAGGGGTGGAATACTAAGTTTTAGGTATGGTCATTCCGAACTTGTTTCGGAGTCTCAATAATTCGTTGCATTGGTGTTATGCTGATTTGTATTTTTGCATCAAATTTCCAATATGTTGACCTTTATCCGGACAAACTCTGAAAATGATGATTTTAAGATGCTTGTGGTCGAATTGGACAAGGAATTGGCCGTTATTGATGGAAAAGATCACTCATTTTATAGCCGGTACAATAAAATAGATGCTATAAAGCATGTTATAGTGGCATATAAAGACGGGATCCCGGTTGGGTGCGGAGCCATTAAGGAATATGGGCCGGGCATAACCGAAGTAAAACGAATGTATGTACCGGCCAATAAGCGCAATATGGGAATTGCCAGCGAGGTATTAAAAGAACTGGAAGTCTGGGCCCGTGAGCTGAATTATACCCGCTGTGTATTAGAAACAGGTAAGCGTCAGCCAGATGCTGTAAGATTGTATACTAAAAACGGCTACCAGGTTATACCGAATTACGGACAATATGCCGGGGTTGAGAATAGTGTTTGTTTCGGGAAGGATTTGTAGGATACCAGTGATTATTTGGCCTGTGGGGTTGGCGGAGGAAGCGTTTTTACCAGTATTTTTACGGTACGCATTCCAAAAATACCATCCGTTAATATATATATCAATCCATCTTCAAATTGTGTAGATGTCTCTATAGTATAGTTACCAGTAGCAGGTAAGGGAGGTTGTCCGGTACTGATTGGTAGAAGCCCCCAAAATAAATAGACATTTTTCACCTCGGAATAGGGTATCATTGCTTTGTTTCTAATTATTTGAGGGTAACTTCCGTTTGAGCCAACGTCAACTCGTGAAATATAGCACGAACTAAAGGAGATGGATATTGCACTAAGCAATACCATCATCATGATTCTGTTTTTCATACAATGCTTATTTAGGAGTTCAAAAATAATATTCTTTTTCGATTTTAGGTATTGTATGTGGAGTAGTAGCAAACCGTCTTTTTGAGCTATCTTTTTGTCTTAAGTTTTTTATGGCTTTTATTATTCAAAACTAAGCTTATATTTTTCTTTGCAATCGCCAGTGTTTGGTTGTGATTTTTGCAACTATTTTTATATGCTAATTTTAAGCACTGCAAGCGTATATTTGTTGCTTTATAATCTTTGCACATTGACAGCAAAACTAAGAATATTTATAAAATAGTGTCATATATTTAACTGTATGTCAAAATATTACATACTTTATTTTCTTATAATTTATATTATGTTAAATAATAATTTAAATAGAATTATACGAGTTAAATTTGGCTTGTTTATATCCTCCCTATTTCCAATAAACAGATTTCAGAAGCGAGACTTGTTTCCTATCAAAAATTCGTTATGTTTGTGGAATGAATTTAAACGAGAAACTCATACTTGTTTTAGAATATATTGTAAATGCTCATGGAGTAACTACAATGCAAGAAATAAAAAATGATTTGCCTATTAAAGAATGGAAAACAAACGATGATGAATTAGGTGCGATACTAAGGCATCTTAAAGATTTAAAATATATCGTCTTTGAAGAAAGGGAATATTTGGATTATAACGGGATTATTAGAGTTCGTAAAACTAAAACTATATTTTATGCAACTTATCAAGGTCGAGATTTCCTACTAACCTGTCATTTACCAACCTCTAAAAAAACACTAAGAAAAATAGATGCATCAAAATATATAAAAGTGACTTGGAAATTTATTAGCGAAAATCCTTTGGTATCATCATTAATTGTAGCAGCTGCAGGTTTAATTGCAAGTGTTATTTTGCATAGCAAAGGATATATATAATAAAGTTACATTCTTCTGTTGACAAATTTACTAGCTCAAAATTTATTTCTTTTGCGGCGGCATTTCTGAAATAACCTTTCCGTGTTCATCGTAAAACCGTAAGAAGGTTTTATCGCCACGGTGTATGGTTTCCGTCATTACCTTTCCGTCCATATAAAATTGCTTTGTTTGCAAGGGGCTACCTGCTTTATAAATAGTAAGGGTGTATGCAGTAGCATGTTTCTTGTCCGTTTGCACTGCTGCCCCATTTTGTACTCCAAAATATTCAATCCACTTTCCTTCTTTTAATCCGTGCACGGTTCTGTTTTTAGCTTCGTTTTTATTGCTGAAGCTGGTATCGGCCCATTCCTGCTGCCCTATAACAGTTAAGGAAATAGAAAGGAATGCTAGTATCAGGAATGTTTTCATGGTTTATCTGTTTAGTACGTCAAATTTATAAATAATGTTGCATAACCTTATAATAGCTCCCAATGTCTCCAACCCCCTTTAAACAAATTTAACCTTTATTCGTCTAAGATATTAGCATATTGGTTATGGAAAAACATATATTTGCTCTGTTATGAATTTGAAAACGGGCATAATTATTGTATTATTAAGCATGGGCACAGGCTCTGTAGCTTTATGCCAATCATACAACAATAGCGGAACAGATTATGTACGCCCCGTAAGCCAACAAACCCAAACGATTCCGAATACTTACCTATCCTTTGGGCTGGGTATGGGTGGCTATTACCCCTACACGGGGGCATCGTATGTAGAAAACCCTACCATTTCGCTCATGTGCGACCACACGATTTTTAAGCATGTGGGCCCCGGCCAGGTAAACGTCGGTGGAGTGCTTGCCTATACCTCTATATACAGCAACTATACCGACTACATTACCAATTACAACTACGAACAACGCTGGGATTATTACGTTTTTGGCACACGGTTTACATACAGCCTGGAGCCATTCAACAATAAAAACATGGAAACTTACGCCACTGTTATGGTAGCCTATTACCTTACTACCTTCAAGTTTGCCAGCGACGACCCCAATTATGCCGAACCCAACGACCCGGGGTATTCCCTTAAATATGGTAATGTATCCAACTTTTTTTCACCGGGTATTTTCCTTGGCTTCCGTTCCTGGTTAAGCCCCCGCTCCAGCATTTGGCTCGAATTGGGCTATGGTTATACTTCCGTTAATTTCGGAGCGAGTTACAGGATATAAGTAATTCAAATTGCGCCCTTGTTATTTTAAAAATACAATGGGACGCAGATGACACGGATTTGACTGATTTTTGCTGGTTTTATCTGTGTTAATCGATAACATCCGCGTTCCATTTTAAAGAGTAGTCATATTATTTATCACCCTGCGGAATATAGTCGTGCTGGCCTTCAAACTGCTTATACTTGTATTTGATAGCCATTACCAGGTCGTAATCGGTGGAGTTTTTAATAAACTCATCCGTAAAGTTGCAGTAGTCAATAAATTTCTCAAAATCTTCATCGCTTAGGTTTATAATATCGTGCTGTACATAAATATGCAACAGTTCCTTCAGCACCTGCCTGCGTTTGTCTTCATTTTCCAGTTGAGCTACTTTGCGCTTAGATTGTTCAATGCGGCTGAACCGTTCGTATAAAAACTCTATAGGAGAACCAAGGGCATTGATGTCCTTATTGCGGTCGGTATTCGGAATATCGCCTAATGATTTTTTTTCCTCATCTATCTGCCTTAGGTTCTTTCCAGGATACACCTTCACCTCGGCCAAGGTATAATGCAGGCTGTCGAGCCTCACCGTGATGTGGTACTCCTTTTTATAGGCAGAATCGAGGAAGCATATTTTCTTCATGCTAAAGCCCGAAGCTGACACCAGCAGGGTATCTGTTTTCTGGCAGGTAATGCTGAATGTGCCGTTAGGCGCCGCCATAAGTCCCTGCGAGTTGTGCTGGTTTATAACAATAACCTGGTAAAGCCCTCCCAGCCCCTGAGAGGTAACGGCATTGCCTTTAACGGTAATGGTTGCGGGCTGTGCATACAGGCCGCCAGTAATACCCAACAACAGTAAAAAAATATGAAAACCTCTTTTTTTCAGCATCACGAATGGGCAAATTTAACTGTGAATAGCCTTGCTTGTTGTTAAGAAACCCTAAATTATGTAATTTGGCTACCTCAATTAAACTAATTCCCTTTTATGAAATCTATTAAAGTTGCTTTTTTCGCCGTTCTGCTTATGCTATTCGGCGTGGCCCGATACGGTTCTGCTCAATCTTTCCACCTGGTAAAAGCTACTTCCCAGCGCTGGGCGGGGGGCGTTGCCGGCCACTTTGGGGTGAATTATTATATTGAACTGGAAACCTCCTCCCCTGCCATTATCCCCGATACGGTATGGGTTGACGGAAGGACATATCCCATCAATTTCACTTCGAAAAGAGGTAACGAAATACGTACTGTTGATTCGGTTACGCATAAAATAACCTACTCTATTTGGGCCAGGGAAAGCCATATACAAGTTAACCCGATGATGAAAGGAGCCGAGAATGATACTGCAACAGGAAAACCGGCCCGCAATTTTGAAGGCGTTGCCCTGGTTTCGTATGAATTAAAGCACAAACAGCACTTTTTCACGGTGAAATCGTTCACACAACTTCCTCAGCTTAACTACCCCTGAGAAATTGTAAAACCGCTATATTTGTATCGAAAAAATGAATGTCTCATTATGGAATACAAACAACAAATACCGAATGCTTCGGCGGCGCTTACCTTAGGAATCTGTTCAATCGTGTTTTCCTGTTGTGGGGTGGGTTTAATTCTTGGAATTATCGGAATTGTACTGGCAACAAAAGGCAAAAACCTGTATAAACAGCACCCCGAAATGTATGATGGTTACGGGGTAGTGAATGCAGGATTAGTAACATCCATCATTGGTACAAGTTTTGGTGCCATCTGGTTGTTTGTCTTTATTATCCGGTTAATTGTTACGGGCATAGCATTCTCATATAGTAATCTTTTCAATCAGTGATAAGCTGGCTTCAACAGCACATGTTTCCCTGCGCACTCAAAACGCTGTTCGGGATAGATTGCCCTATTTGCGGCTTCCAAAGGGCTTTTCTTTTATTGTTGCAGGGCCGATTTGCCGATAGCTTCAGCATGTACCCGCCCCTATTACCCTGCCTTTTATTTATAGTGATCGTAGCCATCTACTGTATACGAAAACAAGCCATAAAGCCTCGTTTTCTATCCATAAGCAGCTATACCCTGCTGTGTATCATCTTCGGCAGCTATTTTATAAAACTAGCGATGCTGCTGCACAGATAGTGCGCTAACCAAACATTTTGCAGGGTTGATACGTTTTTATCTTTGTAAAATGTATTTTATTTTTATTATTTTCGCATTAAAATCGTAACGCCATGAAAAAATTACTACCCTTGGTAGCTTTATTGCTGCCTGTATTTGCTGCTTATTCACAACCCGCAACCTTTACCGCCCACGGATTGGCAGGCGGCGGCGCACAATACGCCCCCAGTATTAATCCGAATAACCCTGCCGAAATGTATGTAGCTTGCGACATGAGCGGCTTATATCATTCAACAGATACAGGTAATTCCTGGACGGTAACCAGTTTTTTGCAAGTGCAGGCATCGCACCCCTCCATGGTGCAGTTTACCAATAACGCAAGCATTTTGTATTGCATGAGTTTTGATAATAATAGCGGCAACGGATATGCCATCAAATCTACCGATGGAGGAAAAACCTGGGCATTTACTACTGATGCAACAGGAGGAAACGGGGCCTGGCTGGTATATGCTAATCCTCAAAATTCTAACCAGCTTATTGTTTCCGATTACTCCGACCTTTATCTTTCCAATAATGGAGGCTCAACCTTTGGCCCTGCCTTTTATAAAGATACCACGGGTGCCGGGGCATACATTGCAGGCACTTTTTGGGATGGAGCTACTATTTATATATGTACCAACGTAGGCCTGATGGTTTCCACTAACAGTGGGGGAACCTGGTCGGTTCCTAAAATGCCGGGTATCCCCTATTCTGAAAATATTATTTCCTGTGCGGGGGCAAAATCAGGCACCACCACACGCTTTTTCTGCGTTACCCAGGCTGCTGGCGATGTATACGTGGGCGAAACCGGAGATAATAACTATGGCTACGCCAATGTATACTCGATGGATTACGGAATGACAAACTGGACTAAAAAAGAAACAGGCATCCTGAACAATGACCTTCCATTTTTTGTGGGAATGGCAGCTAATAATATTAATGTAGCCTATTTAGCCGGGAACGATAACAATACACAGTATCTGGAAGTGCTGAAAACATCGAATGCCGGTGCTTCCTGGACGCATGTGTTCAATACGGCTAATAACCAGAATATTCAAACCGGGTATTGTGGTTCGGGTGGAGATTTGGGTTGGAGTTGGGATCAGTATTCTTTCGGGTTTACAGTTAGCCCCTCTGATACCGCTTATGCTGTATTGACGGGCGAAGGCTTTACCCATGTTACAACTAATGGAGGCAAAACATGGCAGGATGCGTATGTTCAACGCAAAGACCTGAATGCAGCCAATGCAAGCACTCTAAAAGGAAAATACTATCATCCCAACGGGCTGGAAGTAACCTCGCAATGGGACTTGCTCTGGGCTGATTCACTTGATATGTTCTCCGGTTGCACCGATATTACAGGTATTCGCAGCAAAGATGGAGGCAATTCCTGGTCGTTCAATTATACCGGGTTAAACTACAATACCGTATACAAGTTCGTGAAAAATCCGTCGAACAATGTAATTTATGCCGCTACATCTAGCATACATGATATGTATGAAAGTACCCATCTGAAAGATGCCAGTGATGATCATGGCTCAGGCGAAATAGCCTTTTCAACGGATGGTGGTACTACCTTCAACACCATGCACAACTTCAATGCCCCGGTGATATGGATTGCCCTCGATCCTACCAACCCCGACAGGATGTATGCAAGCGTAGTGAATCATTCCGGCGGAATTGGGGGAATATGGGTATCAAATAATATTCAGAACAATGCTGGTTCTACTTGGACACAATGCACAGCGCCTGCCCGTACACAAGGACACCCATTTAATATACGGGTGTTGAAAGACGGTACTGTGGTTACCTCCTATTCTGGAAGGATAAATACCAAAGGAAAGTTTACCGATAGTTCAGGGGTTTTTATTAGCACAGATCATGGAGTTTCCTGGATTGATCACAGCGACGTGAATATGTATTACTGGACTATGGATGTAGTAATTGACCCCTGGGATACGGCACAAAATACATGGTATTGCGGCGTATTCGATAACTATGGAGGACCTAATAACACACTAGGAGGTCTTTATCGTACTACTAACAGGGGAATAAGCTGGGCAAGAATTGATACGCTGGAACAGGTATACTCCATCACCTTTGATCCCGTGAATAAAGGCCAGGCCTATATCACTACACAACAAGCGGGCTTGTATTTCTCTTCCAATGTAGAAGCGGCTTCCCCTACCCTAACCCAATTGGGCCAATATCCGTTTAGGCAGCCAAACCGGGTATATTTTAATCCTTATAATCCTAATGAAATATGGGTGAATAGTTTTGGTAACGGCCTGCAAGTGGGTAATTTGAAACCCATTATTAATACAGGAGTTGAAACCACAAATAAAAATTTAGCCACATTGAACGTATACCCTAATCCAAGTACTGGAGTGTTTACAATTCAGTCATCAGTGGCCAGTGGTCAGTTGACAGTAGAAATCTATAACATGCTTGGCGAAAAGATATATTCGCAATTGATAACTAACAATTCACAATTTACAATCGATTTAAGCAACCAACCCAGTGGAATATACTTTTATAGAGTATCGGGTCAAAGTTCAGGCTTAATAGGCGAAAGAAAGCTTGTGATAGAGCGATAGTCTCGGTTCTGCCTGTTTATTCTGTCTTTGCATTAATGGCATATATATCTTTGCACCCTCAGTAAAGATATATGGGAGGTACAATCATTTTTTTAAAAGGCAAATGAAGATACCATCCCTATTTCAAAGCGGGATTAGCTTTTTTGTCTATTCCAATCTCTTTTTAGCTTTTTGTGCAACGGCTTACACAGCCAAAACTTCTCTATTATTATATGGCGATAATGGAAGTTTGCATGTGAATAGTATGGTTTTTTTCGCAACCCTCTTTTTGTACTGCTTACACCGGATAAATAAAAAAGAATCGATGGAGAGCGAAGAAAGCTTGGAGGAAAGAAACGGTTGGGTAACTACACATAAATCTGTTTTCTACGCATTCATAGGTATTTCGCTGCTCTTTATGCTGATTGAATTACGCTATATGCCCATACGCACTTGGGTGGTATTTATCCCCGTGGGATTGCTGGGGATGGGCTATACTTTTCCACTTATTCTTACCACTAAAGGCTGGAAAAGGCTGCGCGACCTGTATTGGCTCAAAACATTCTGGATCGCATTCGCTTTCTGTTGGCTCACTACCTTTCTTCCGGTTGTTTACCGGGAATCCTTGGCTGCCATGACTAAGCGGGAAGTACTATTTATATTTGTGCGGAGCCTGTTGTTTTTATTTGCCATGTGCATACCATTTGATATACGCGATATGCAGTTCGACAGGATGAAAAGCGTTTCAACATTGCCAGTAAGGCTTGGTGCTAAAAATTCTGTAAAGGTCGGCAGCTTATTATTACTGCTTTTTATCGTCCTGGTGAGTATTCAGTTTTTTTATACCCATTTAGCTATTCGCCCTGCTATTGGATTATTTCTTTCCTCATCTATAGGAATTGTGCTTTTGCAGCTTGCAAAAAACAAACAGCCTGCCCTTTTATTTTCCTTGCTTTACGACGGGGCCTTGTTTACACAATGGTTATTTATTTGGCTATGTATACACCTGGCTTAAAGTGGTTGTGTGGGCTTTACAGAAAGCTTTTTTGAAAGAGTTTTGGCTTTTTCTTTTAACTGATTAACATCGGCATCCGGTCTGTCGTAAGTCAATACTACCGCCATACGCCTATAGGGCCTTGTGGAAGGTTTATTGAATATACGTATGTCAGTTCCGGGTTCTTTTAATACCTCTTCTACCCCCGAATAAACCGGAACTTTACCATATTCATCTGCCAATAGTACTGCCGAAGCTCCCGCTCTTTCCAAGGTGATTTGTGGAATAGGAAGGCCTAAAATAGCCCGTGCATGCAATTCAAATTCATTTAAGTTTTGTGTACCTGCAAGGGTTACCATGCCTGTATCGTGCGGGCGGGGCGAAAGTTCAGAAAAATAAACACCTTTATCGGTGAGGAAAAATTCAACGCCCCAGATACCCGCACCTGTAAGGGCTTTGGTTACTTCACCAGCCATGTGTTGAGCTGCCTGCAAATCTTGTGCGCGTATCACATAAGGCTGCCAGCTTTCGCGGTAATCGCCCTTTTCCTGCCTGTGTCCGATAGGAGGGCAAAAAAGTGTTTCTCCATTCTTTTGAGTTACGGTTAGCAACGTTATTTCCGCATAAAACTCAATAAAATCCTCCACTATTACTTCGGCATAATCGCCCCGGCTGCCTTCCATGGCATATTTCCATGCCTTTTCAATAGCATCTTTACTTTTTATAATGCTTTGCCCCTTTCCGCTGCTACTCATTAAAGGTTTCACCACACAGGGGATACCAATCTTTTCAACAGCAGCTAAAAATTCTTCGTTTGTTTTAGCATAGGCATACTTAGCGGTGCGTAATTTCAATTCATCTGCAGCCAGGTTGCGAATTTGCTTCCGGTTCATAGTAAAATTGGCTGCTTTGGCGCTGGGGACAACCGTTATTCCATGACTTTCATAATCATAAAAACGTTCTGTGCGGATAGCCTCAATTTCAGGTACCACTAAATCAGGTTTATGCTTGGCAACAAGCTGGTCGAGCGCATCACCGTCTAACATATTAATTACTTCAAACTCCTGTGATACCTGCATGGCAGGCGCTCCGGCATAACTGTCGACAGCAATTACATATTGCCCCAACCGTTGCAGGGAAATAGAGAGTTCACGGCCCAACTCGCCGGAGCCTAACAATAATATTTTCTTTTGCATAGTTTTTATTACCTGTTGAGTTTGCAAAATAAAGAATTTACTTGCTTAAAGAATACCTACCCAAATAATTGGTTTGTCGAGCAATTAAGATGGTTCGTCGAATAAGCCTTCATTTCGTTGAAAAATGCAGGTATTTTGTTGAAAACCAATACTAACACTTTTAGGTTTAATACTTTTGCAACCCCTAAACACATCAACATGAAAACATCCAATTTTATTACCACATTAAGCCTTAGCATCTTACTTTTCTTATCATCCGGTGCTTCTGCCCAATCGTCTAATTCTAACAACTCCGACCTGCCATCCAATACCAATGCTTTTGGAAAAGGTACTAATGTGCTAAGTATTGGAGTTGGAGTTGGAGGTGATTATACGTATATTGGCGATGGGTATTCATCCACTCCCAATTTAGTGATAACCTACGATAATGGAACGTTCGACCATGTTGGTCCCGGTATTATAAGCCTGGGCGGATTATTTTCTTACAAAGGAGCTTCCTACGATTATACCGACCCACATTCAGGGTATTATTACAATCAAAACTGGAATTATTATATATTGGGTTTCCGTAGTGCTTATCATTGGAATTTTACCCGTAGCGATCGGTTTGATCCTTATATAGGTTTGATGCTGGCCTATTATGATCTCAGCTATAATGTATCAAGCAGCGACCCTGATTTTCATAATCCGGGGAATCCGCACTATTACTACTATGAAAACACCTATAATAGTTACCTGGCTTTAAGTCTTTACATCGGAGCCCGTTATTATTTAAGCAATAGGGTCGGTATTTGGCTCGAATTCGGCTATGGTTACTCTAATGCCGCATTGGGGCTTAGCTTCAAGTTTTAAGTTGCCGGTGGTGCAAGAGCACATAAAAAGAGTATCAGGAAAACGATTCCAACTATTGCAATCAGAAGAACAATAAGGATAAAGAAACACCCTCCAAAGGCATTGCCGCTTATACCTGTAGCATTGCTGGCAAGGGCCAGCAATAGAAGGATAAGTGCTACGCAAACAATAAGGCCTATGAGGTAGGGCTGTGCCTTTGCAAAACCGTGGTCGCTGCGTTTTATATCAGGATGCCCTGATAAATAAGCTGGCCCCTCAGGCGAAGAATTATACGAAACCTTACTATTGTTCCGGGCTATTGTTCCTGCATAGTTCAGCAGCTTAGGAAATAATACGGTAGGTGGTAATGGGTTATTAATAGGTTGATTTGAATTTATTAACGTAACATCATTATTGCCTGTAACGGGCTTTGCATCACTAATCGGAGTGTTGTTACCATACATTAAATAGTCCGTTGAGACTTTACTCGGTCTATCAAGAAAATGGCCTTTGGTGTACTTTCTCTTTAAAAAAGAGGAAGCAATTTTATTATTGGATGTATTGCAGTAAACAAAACAGCATGCGATAAGAGCCAGCAAAGTGAATTTTACGGTCCGTAATAGTATATTTGAGTTTCCGCTAGAATCCATTATTCGATTGTATGCTGCTAAAGTACAAATCTTATAATACCGAATATTCTAAGGGAGGTTTGTTAATAAAAACTAAAAAATTAATTGATAAAATTTCCCGTGAAAAAAATTATCTTTGCGTGGAATTTCAAAACCCATCTTACTCATGAGCTCAATTCGCTTTAAAGCCTTACAAGAAGCTATTTCACGCCAACCCCTGAACGTAGAGCTTCCTTCCAATAAGGTATCTGATTTCTTCGGGGTAAATGTATTTAGCTACGAGGTAATGCAGAAATATCTTTCTGAAGGTATTTTAAAAACAGTAAGAATGGCTATGGAGTCGAGCACTCCTATCGATAGGGCAACAGCCGATGAAGTGGCCATTGCCATGAAAACATGGGCGTTGGAAAACGGGGTTACCCATTATACGCACTGGTTTCAGCCGTTAACAGGAGCTACGGCCGAAAAGCATGATGTGTTCCTTGATATAGCTCCCAATGGAAAAGTAGTTGAAAAGTTTGGCGGCGGTCAGTTAGTTCAACAGGAACCCGATGCATCCAGCTTTCCTAGTGGTGGAATCCGCAGTACATTTGAGGCAAGAGGGTATACCGGGTGGGATCCTTCCTCCCCTGCTTTCATCTTTGGAAAAACACTTTGCATACCTACTATATATATATCATATACCGGTGAAGCTCTGGATTATAAAACACCTTTACTTAAAGCTTTAAATGCGTTAAATAAAGCAGCTGTTCCGGTATGCAATTATTTTGATAAGGATGTAAAAAAAGTAATCTCCACATTAGGGTGGGAACAGGAATATTTTTTAGTAGATGAGGCCTTGTTTAGTGTACGCCCTGATTTGGTTCATTCCGGACGGGCCCTATTTGGAGCAAACCCTGCTAAAGGACAGCAACTGGAAGACCATTATTTTGGTTCGATACCGGAACGGGTAAATGAATATATGCGCGACTTCGAAACTGAATCCTATAAATTGGGTATTCCATTAAAAACAAGGCATAACGAAGTAGCCCCTAACCAATATGAGGTAGCCCCTATTTTTGAAGAAGCCAATATTGCGGTTGATCACAACCAGTTATTAATGGACTTAATGGATAAAGTGGCCCGCCGTCATAAACTGCGGGTTCTTTTTTATGAAAAACCCTTTGCAGGAGTAAATGGTTCGGGTAAGCATAATAACTGGAGCATGTCCACCGATACCGGTAAAAACCTCCTTAGCCCGGGTAGAACCCCTGAATCGAACCTGCAATTTCTTACCTTCTTTATTAATACTATTAAAGCTGTACACGATTATTCTGATATAATGAGGGCAAGCATAGCCTCTGCAGGTAATGAACACAGGCTTGGAGCAAATGAAGCCCCACCAGCTATTATCTCCGTATTCATTGGCCAGCAATTAACAAAAGTGCTGGATACCTTTGCGCAGGGAGAAACCAAAGGGAAACCCGGAAAATCGTCGGAAAAGAAATCACTCAAACTCGATATTGGCCATATTCCTGAATTAACTCTTGATAATACCGACCGTAACCGTACATCGCCATTTGCTTTCACTGGAAATAAGTTTGAGTTCCGTGCCGTGGGTTCATCTGCTAACTGCGCCCAGGCAATGCTGGTGCTTAATACTATTGTAGCAGAACAGCTAACCCAGTTTAAAACAGATGTTGATAAACGGGTAAATAAGTCTACTTCGACAGAAGAAGCTAT
>Ga0206987_1018_pt1 | contig 44874 bp, 42 predicted proteins | sample Alteio_BWMinCont_11_FD_153281 | JGI IMG/M metagenome (GOLD analysis project Ga0206987, IMG submission 153281) | Enriched cells from forest soil in Barre Woods Harvard Forest LTER site, Petersham, Massachusetts, United States -... | ecosystem: Environmental > Terrestrial > Soil > Temperate forest >... | reverse complement strand
ATGGGTTAGGATACATAGTAAAGGTTGCCTCATTCGTTATATTTTCAACTCCGGTTGCCGACATTGTTACAGGTGCCGTAGCAGCCTGGTAAACATATTTTGTACTATTATCCTGGATAAATACGGTGATATGTTCACCGGGGAAAAGTGAATCATATTTCCAGGTATCGCGTAAGATACCCCAAGGGTGATTCTTTGTCCAGCTTACATTAATAGTTTGTGTTTGCCCTGTTGAGAAAGCAGTTAAACCCTGTCCGGCTTTGCCGGTCATCAGTTCTTCAACAACCTCGGGAAAATTCAGCACAAATGGGTGATAGCTGTCCGGATTACTTCCTGTACCAATGGGAGGGGCAAAAGAAATATCCGGATCCTCAGTGCTTTGGTTACTATCGTACTTTATAGTGTCAACTGTTAAAACAGCATTGGCGGCTAATCCGGCATTAAGGTTTCCATACGATTTTAAGGAGGCCTGCACATTATACACCTGGGTAATCGGATTAAATGTGCAACTGGTAATAGTTATTTTAAAAGGAGAGCCCAATGCAACTTCCGGTTGAAGGTTGGATGATTCAACAAACCATGGGTTAATGTATATAGTGCCATCCAGTTTCCCTTCAGGCACACCTGTTATTCCATAATATATCATGGTTCTTTCTGAGTCATAAGGTATCCATGTGGCCTGGTTCATGAAATCTACGCCCGGCCAGCTTACGTGGTAACGAATGGGAATACAAGTGGTTTTATTATTTATTAAAACAGAATCTAAATTTGGGGTAGCATACATACAAGGCTCGCAGGAGGCTTGCATAAACTCTTCTAATAATGTTTTCTTTGGTTGCAAGGAATCAATAACTTGAATGTTGTTTATAGTAAGAGTATCGTTTTGATTTTGGTTTACATTATTACCGTTAAGTTGTGTAGGCCAAATTTTCATAGAATGTAATCCCGCTTTAGCCGGAATCCAATTTATAGAGCTTGTTGCAGTATCTACCGTAACAGGGTTAGGCATACTGATAGTAGTGCTTATAGTATTGGAGTGCACTGCTCCCCCATCAACCGACCAGTTAAGAGTTAATCCTGTTATCATATTAGAGCCTATGTTGCCTATGTTTGCATTTACTACGTATGACTTACCTACTCCGTAAAACGTATTTGCTCCGCCTGAGATATCAGAGTTAACTGCAGTAGCAGCGAAAGTCGGTTGGGTACCGGGAATAAATGCATAATAATCATTAAAAGAATTACTGCCGGTTGCATTATTGCTTACCATCGATTGAACCAAAGGCGAATTAATCACTTCGTATGCGAGAGAAGGGCTAACCTGGATACCAACCGCAAGGTCAGGGGCAAGGTAAAAGTTTTGATTAGTCCAAAAATAGGACCCTGCTTCATCTACCATATAGATGTTATTGGTTGTTTCTTCCAAAACGATGGACCAAAAGTTTATGGAACTGGTATCTAGCGGATTTGTTGCAGCAAACCAACAAACCCAAAGTTGACGATGGGGTGTTGTTCCATATACTTTAGTATAAACTTCTCCTATTCCTGTTAGTCCTGCAGTGCATAGGCCCCACACACAAATGGAACTGTCTGCCATCTGTGCTGAAGGAAGCATACGCGGGGAGTTAGAGGCCGGGGTTACCGCAATTTTTGAAAAAGTGATATATCCGCTGGAGCTCGCTTTAAATTGCGTAACAGGCCCGCCATTAAAATTAAAAGCAAAGGGAAGTGTTTGGACAGAAGAATATACAGGAGCATCGGTATGTCCTATAATTTTTGTGGTTGCGAAAGGTGGGACAAAATTAGATGTGATATAAAAGTCGACATCTGTATTTATTTTTCCCGGATTGCCGGGATTTGATAAATAATCAAGTTCGTAATATCCTTGTGCATGTATACCGGCAATAGCCGTTATTACTATGCCAATGCAGAACAGTAGTTTTTTCATATAGATTATTTTATGGTCAGGTGTTTTTTGTATCGTATTTATTGATACGATTATGCAAATATACTACACATAACCATTTGATAATCTTTATATAATGGATATTTATCCTATGGTTGTTTTAGGCTGCAAACGGTTAGTAGAGGCGGATTAACTGCAAAAAATACTAACGTATATTCAAATACTTATGGGTTTGCAATGAAACCCTCCATTGTGGAGTATGTTTAATGTACTCTGTAATCGATGGCATCATTGAATCGGCCCTACTCCATTCCGGTTGTAGAAAGAGCATACACTTTTCCTTTACAGTGTCGGCATTTTGTTCTGCCCACTTAAAATCATCTTTATTATATATCACAACTTTTAACTCATCTGCTTTTTGTAGCGATTCAGTTAAAGGGGATTTTCTTTTTTTAGGCGAAACACATATCCAATCAAATTCCCCGGTAATGTTATAGGCGCCCGATGTTTCGAGATGAACTAAAAGCCCTTCTTCTTTTAACATACGGGTAAGTTTTTCCAACGGATACATAGTTGGTTCGCCGCCGGTAATTATCACAATAGGCGCACCCGATGCTTTTGCTTCCTCAACAAGTTCCTTAACTTCTCTGAGGGGATGTTTCTTTTCATCCCAACTATCTTTCACATCGCACCAATGGCATCCTACATCACAACCTGCCAGGCGTATAAAAAAAGCTGCTTTGCCAGTGTGCATCCCTTCGCCCTGGATACTATAAAAAACTTCCATAATAGGGAGTTGCTCCCCGCTTAACATATTCATTAAAGCCACCGGTATTAAAAATTAAAATCCGGGGGTTCCAGCATCAGCTCTCTGCCTTTTATAATAGCAGTTCTCCATTCTTCCATTTCCGAAACTACTTCTTTGGTTTCTTCGGCTTGGTAAGAAATACCTAATTCCTGCTTTTGCAAATAATCTTCATAAACAAGTGGCAGAAGTTTTACTATTTGTTTGCGCCTGTAATCTTCCCAGGCATCAATTAATGCTTCTCTCCAGTCGGCTGATGCCTTGATGGGTATCTCTTCATTCAGCTCACGCAGTTCTTTGAAAGCCATTTCAGCGAGCTCGTCTGCAAACTCCATAGGCTTGTGGCTTTTCTCATACGAAACAAAATATTTTATTATTTCTTTGTCCTCGTAAGTACGCACAAATTTTTCGATGATGTTTGGGTTGTACACCGAAAGGTAATCTGAATCTTTTCTGTCCGAACGGAACAGGTCAGCTTTCTCATCAGGCATCACTTTATTTATATGCTCATAATAAGCTTTCAGGTATTTACTTTCTTTTTCACCCCGGGTGTCTGGTAAGGTCATTAATGAGTCGGTACCCATTCGGTTATCGTAAAACTGGTACCACAACGGAATAATTAATTCATCTTCATCCTGCACGGAACCGTAATCATCCACAAAACGTAAATAATCCTGCCATTCGAATTCATAATCTGCTTCCGCCGGATCTATCTCCACTTCATCATCGTTTTGCAGGTAGTCCATATACATTTCAAACTCCCAATGGGTAATGGGAGGTATAAAGGAACATTGCTTGATGTTGCTTTCCCAATAGCGGAAATCAATGCTGCTGAGAATGCCCGCTATTTTAATTTTCTCGGCTCTCCACTGGCATTGCAGGTTGAATAGTTTTTTCTGTTGTATTTGCCAAAGGCACTCCTGTGCCTGGTTGTAAAACCGTAACTGGTGGTCCTCATTGTGCTCGTAATAAAATTTCCCCCAGCTAATCCAGGTCACTTTTCGTCCGGAATAAGCTTTTATGAATTCTTCCACATCTTCCGGATTATAGTTCGCAAAAAAATCCTTGTATTTTATTTCGTTCCTGAGCTCATATTCTATTTCCATTCGGGCCACCGCTTCTTTTTGTGCTTCATCTACTTCCTGCTTTAAGTGGGCGGGCATGTTTTCTTTATTATCCATCATAAATATGTATATCGAATATTTTTAGCTGTTCAGCTAATAATTTTTTTATTAATTAACATTATGTAATCGTGCGTGGTAGTAATAACATAATCGAGTTTTTTAGTATCGTCTGCTTCTATCATCACATCGTAAAGTTCTGCATATTTTTCTATATAACGTCCCACTTTGCATTTTGCTTTCGACGTGGAAGCGATAAACAGAATGGGTAATTGGGAAGGTATTCCGAAATCGAATAAAATGTCAAACTCTTCATTTACAAAACTGTGTATAAACTGCGAAGATGGTTTGCCATACCAGTTCAATTCTTTCAGCGAGAAATACTGGTGTTTTACTGAGCCATTTAGTCCGAGCGGAACTTCCCGCACATTTAAGAACCCCAGTGATCTGACTTCTTTTTTCATATCGCGCAAGCTATGGATATGAGTCTTCATTAGTTCTACTTCCACGGGATTGTTAGCGCAGTATAGTATGCCAATAGTATTGGCACTCTCAATATTTATTATAGCACGATTTCGGTGATATGCTCCCTGCTGTTTTAGCAGGAAGTATTCTCCTATTCTGTTCCGTATATTTTGAAAGTATGCCATTCTATCTATTATCCCTAATAACTACTGGCATCAGTTATTATTGCAGGTCTCGCTAAAAAGCGCAAGATAGGAAACTTATCTGAATAATTCTTACGAGGTAAATCAGATTCTTAAGTGGTCCGTTTCCCTGTTGCAAGCCTGTTTTTAAGGACTTTACAGACAAAAATTATTTGCCTGATTACAAGCGTTATAACCCTTCTTTTGAGAAAATATCTGTTAAAATTCGTTAAATCACGTATAATTTTATAAAAATGCGCTATATTTGCTTTGCTTCCTTTAACGAGGAGGGTGGCTGGGAGGACTTGCTTCCTCCCCCCATCCTCTGTTTTTTTGTAGACAAAATATCTGTAGAATTATTAAACGACTCTTGTTAAGAGTAACTAATCAGAGTCTCTTAAAATAACTACATTTTTATCATCAAATGACGATAGATTCGCTACTTGAGGCAATCCATCAATTATCTTAAGTAGAAGTAGACTGATTGCAATGAGTAATTCTCTAATATGCTGCCAACTTAGCTGTACAACGGTATGATGCTTGAAATGAAATTTATAACTGCCAAGGGTAAATTCTAAATTTGGATAGGATTTATTGTAATGTAGACCTTTGTTATGAAGTGAGTTTTTTAAATGTTGATATATAACTAAAGGCTCTAATTCACTTGGTGTAAGAGAAAGTGTTTCTTCGAGCAATTTCTTTTTTAATTTCCAAAACTCTTTTTCATCTATTGAAAATTGTCTCCCAAGATTTCTCAAGAATGATTCGATATATATTTGGATATTTACTAATAATTGCTCTCTAACCCGATGAGAATATTGTCTGAATTTATCATCGACGAATAGATCAAACTTGTCTATTCTTCCTAAGCCACTTTACCCACCAATCTTTGTTATTTAGACCACTTTCTTTTGCAAAACATATTACCCCAATACTTAGTCTTGCATGTGCAGCTAATTCTAAGCAACTATAAAAAACATTTAATCTGGCATCTCTTGGTCCCCAGCGATATTTCTTCTCTAATACCTTGAAATTTTCTGTGAAGCTTGTTTGGATATCTGCGATTACTCCTATTATATCCCATGGAGTAATATTTTCTAGATATCCATACAAAGGAAATTATTGGCTCCGGCTACCTCAACCCCTTATTGATTTCCTGTAGTTTTTCTGAACCCGGACAAAGTACATCCTGGGTAAGTTTATTTAAAGGAACATCAGTAGTATTTAACAAGCTATGCAGGTCTCTGGAGTTTTCGTTGATATATAACAGTCCGGTTAATATTTCCCCTTTCTTTTTTGCGCTATCTAAGGCAGTGATGGCTGAAAAACGGTCTTTTGGATCCCATTTTTGTTCTAGCTTATGCAATTGAATCAATGAACCGTCGTGCATCACTACTGATTGAGTAGTACCCTCTTCGTATGTAGCGGTAATTTCTTTTTGATGAGGAATTAAATCGAATGTAGAAGTAGCTTCCTGGTGTTCACGTACGAAATCATACGACTTGGTAGATCCTACGTTATTATTGAAAGTAACACAAGGTGAAATAACGTTCAGGAACGCAAAACCGTTATGTTTAATAGCTGCTTTGATAAGCGGAACGAGCTGTGTCTTATCACCCGAAAAACTTTGTGCTACAAAGGTAGCACCCAGTTCCAATGCAAGGCTTGCCAAATCTATAGCCTGGAAATGGTTTACATTTCCGGCTTTGTTTTTAGAACCTTCATCGGCAGTAGCTGAATCCTGCCCTTTGGTAAGCCCATAGCAACCGTTATTCATTACTATATACACCATATTCAGGTTACGGCGCACCGCATGTACAAATTGCCCCATCCCGATAGATGCCGTATCGCCATCGCCGGAAACACCAAAATAGATAAGTCCTTTATTAGCCATATTAGCTCCGGTAGCAACCGAAGGCATACGGCCGTGAACAGAATTAAATCCATGTGAGTGGCTCAAAAAATAAGCAGGGGTTTTGGAAGAACATCCAATACCTGACATTTTAGCTACTCTATGGGGTTCAACATTATTTTCAAAACAAGCCTGCACAATGGCAGCACTTATAGAATCGTGTCCGCAGCCTGCACACAGGGTGGATATAGATCCTTCATAATAATCTTGGGAATAGCCCAAGTCATTTTTAGGCAGTTGGGGATGGCGGAATTTCGGACGTACGTATGACATATTATTGGAGCTTGGTAGCTTTTTTACGGGTTCTGGATAATTTCTTTTCTATTTTTTGCATAATCAAGTCGGCTGTAATGGGCAAGCCTTCGTAATTAAGAATAGGGATCAATTTTTTAGATGGTGAGCCTAACTCAATCAGCATAAGGCTTCTTAATTGCGCATCACGGTTTTGTTCTACAACAAATACTTTGTCGTGCGCATCAATAAAATCTTCTACTGTTTTATTGAACGGGAATGATTTAATACGCAAGGCATCTAAATGGACTCCTTTTTCTTTCAACAGGTCCATAGCTTCTTCCGCCGATTGCGTAGATGTGCCATAGAATATAATTCCAAAATCGGCTTCATTTTCCGGATGATAAACTTGTGGTGCAGGAACATAACTTTTTGCAGTTTCAAATTTCCTGATGAGCCTTTCCATATTACGTTCATATGGTGGGCCTTCTTCGGTATAAGTAGCGTATTCATCGCGCGATGTACCACGGGTTACATACGCTCCCTTGGTAGGGTGTGTACCCGGAATTGTGCGGTAAGTGATACCATCGCGATCTACATCTAAATAACGGCCGTATCTTTCACTGCCTAATTTATCAAGGTCTTCAGCAGTCAGTACTTTACCTCTTTTGAATTTCCTGTTTTCATCCCATACCAGTCCTTCACAAACATGGTCATTCATTCCCAAATCAAGGTCAGTCATTACCATTACTGGAGTTTGCAATTGTTCTGCAAGATCAAATGCATCGGCGGTCATTTCAAAACACTCTTTAGGAGTAGAAGGGAACAGCAAAATATGTTTGGTATCTCCGTGAGAAGCATAAGCGGCTTCCATCACATCAGATTGCTGCACACGTGTAGGCATACCTGTAGACGGGCCTGTACGTTGCACATCAACCAATACTACAGGAACTTCAGCATAATACGCTAATCCTAAAAATTCATTCATCAGCGATAAGCCCGGACCACTGGTAGCGGTAAATGATCTTGCTCCGTTCCAGTTGGCGCCAATGGCCATACCAATGGCCGCTAATTCATCTTCTGCCTGAACAATGGCATAGTTGTGTTTACCATCTTCAGCAATACGGAACTCTTCGCAATAATCGTTAAACGCTTCTGCTACCGATGTAGACGGAGTAATAGGATACCATGCTGCAAATGTAGCGCCGGCATAAACAGCTCCTAATCCACAGGCAGCATTACCTTCCATCATAATCATGTTCTTGGTAAGGTCGCGTCTTTCTACACGGATGTGGAGCGGGAATTTATAATTCGCTTTAATGTAATCGGAACCTAAGGTCAAAGCCTTGATGTTAGGAGCTATTAGTTTTTCCTTTCCGGCAAATTGTTCCTTGATCAAGTCTTCGAGAACTGAGAACTCTATATCAAGCAGTGCAGAAAGCGCACCTACATACATAATGTTTTTGAACAAGAGCCTTTGGCGAGGGTCGGTAAATTCCTTGTTGCACATTTCCATCAGCGGAACGCCGATGTAGTTTATATCTTCCCTAATATAATCGGAATGCAGCATTTTGGTGCTGTCGTAAAGCAAATACCCGCCGGGTTTCACCGATTGAACATCAGCTAGCAAGCTTTGGGCATTTACTGCCACCATTAGGTCAACGCCATCGCGGCGGCCGAGGTAGCCTTTGTCGTTTACCCGTACTTCGTACCAGGTTGGCAATCCTTGTATATTAGATGGAAAAAAGTTTTTAGGACTAACATACAATCCCATCCGAAAAATAGATTTCGTGAAAAGAAGGTTCGCGCTGGCCGAACCCGTTCCATTAACGTTCGCAAACTTTACTACAAAGTCGTTTATTTTGGTTTCAAGCCCTACCATACTTTACTGGCTTTAGTTGTATTATAAATATATTTTTGCATATCCCATGCCGCAGTGGGGCAGCGTTCTGCGCATAATCCACAGTGCAGGCACACATCTTCATCTTTCACCATCACCCGTTTAGTTGGTAACACAGCCGACACATACAGATCTTGCGATTTGTTGTTTGCCGGAGCTTTCAGATGCTTACGTAAATCATCTTCATTGTCTTCATTCGCAGTAAATGTAATGCACGATGTTGGGCATATATCCACGCATGCATCACACTCTATACATTTACTTTCGGTAAATATGGTTTGCACATCGCAATTCAGACAACGTTCCGCTTCTTTAAATCCGGTTGGGAGATCAAAACCAAGCTCTACTTCACGTTTGCGATCCTTCAAAGTCATTTTCTTTTCTGCATGAGGGACTTTGTAACGCACATCGGTTGTTACCTGGCTATCGTAGGCCCATTCATGTATTCCCATCTTGGTATTGATGAGATTGGTATAAGGTGAAGGACGATTGTTAATGTCTTCGCCTTTGCACATCAGGTTAATAGACACGGCAGCATAGTGCCCGTGAGCCACGGCTGTAATTACGTTCTTAGGGCCAAAGGCTGCATCACCGCCAAAGAACACCTTTGGATTGGTAGATTGGAATGTGGTAGCATTTACTACTGGCATATCCCATTTGTCAAATTCAATACCGATGGTACGCTCTATCCATGGATAAGCATTTTCTTGTCCAACGGCAATCAGCACATCATCTGCTTCTATAAATACTTCGGGTTCTCCGGTCGAAACCAATTTACGTTTTCCGGCTTCATCATATTCCGGTTTCACCTTATCAAAAGTCATGCCTTTCAGCTTGCCCTTTTCTACTATAAATGCTTTTGGTACGTGGTTATCTATAATTGGAATATCTTCATGAGCAGCGTCTTCCTTTTCCCATGGTGATGCTTTCATTTCGGCAAAAGGGCTGCGTACTAATACCTTTACTTCTTTACCACCCAAGCGGCGTGCGGTGCGGCAGCAGTCCATAGCAGTGTTTCCACCACCAAGCACAATAACTCTTTTACCAATTTTTGAGATGTGTTCAAACGCTACACTGGCTAACCAGTCAATGCCTATGTGAATATTTTTGGCCGCTTCTTTTCTTCCGGGAATATCGAGGTCCCTTCCGCGAGGCGCTCCACAACCTACAAAAACAGCATCGTATCCTTTATCCAACAGGCTTTTAAGGCTATCAATACGAGTATTGAACTGGGTTACAATACCCAAATCAAGTATATAATTTACTTCTTCATCCAGCACGGTTTCCGGCAGGCGGAAAGAAGGTATCTGGCTGCGCATAAAGCCTCCGCCGGCTTTTTGTTCATCATATATATGAAGTTCGTAACCAAGTGGGGCAAGGTCGCGAGCAGCAGTTAAGGATGCCGGGCCTGCTCCTACAAAAGCTATCTTTTTGCCATTTTTTGTGGTTGGAACCTTGGGCATAAATCCCTTTACATCATCCTTGTTATCAGCAGCTACTCTCTTAAGGCGACAGATGGCAACAGGTTCTTTTTCAACCCTTCCGCGACGGCAAGCCGGTTCGCAGGGACGGTCGCAGGTTCTTCCTAAAATACCTGGAAATACGTTCGATTCCCAGTTTACCATGTATGCTTCGGTATACTTTCCCTCAGCTATCAGCCTGATGTATTCGGGCACGGGAGTATGTGCAGGACAGGCATATTGACAATCGACCACTTTATGGAAGTACTCCGGGTCTTTGATGTTTGTTGGTTCCAATGGAATGCAATAATTTGATGATTTGGTAATTTGATAATTTGATGATTGATAAGGCCGTAAGTAGCTCATTATCAAATTATCAAATTATCACACTATCAAATTCGTTTTTAAAAGTGCCCAAAGTTATAACTTTTTGTAAGACGCGCGCAAGGGAAATTGGTATACAGCTATAAACCAGAGAGAGGGAGTGTGGAAAGGGAAAGGCTTTTATTCAAAAATTCTCCCAATATTCTTTGGGAGTCACAATTTTTGTCTTTTTGAATTTCTTCATGGTAAAGTCATTCGTATTACCAGTTACCAGGAAATCTGCACCACATTCAGAAATAAGTTCCAATAGCTTATTATCACTCTTATCCGATAAAATATTTAATTTTGTTTTTGGATGAAATTCAACAGCAGTCATTTCAACCATTGTTAATAATGTTTCTGCTTTATTCAAAAAATCAGGATACCTTGAAAATTTGCTGCGGTTAAGAACCTCGTAATATTCATTTACAAGCTCTTCCGATATACAAACCTGAATTTCCTTGCCAAAAACGAGTTCATAAACTATAAAATAGGGATAGCTTCTTTGAATCAATGAAGAAACAAGAACATTAGTATCAAGAACGACTTTTTGCACTCTTTCTTACCGCTTTAACTTCTTTACTAATCTCTGTCATGGACATTTTAGAAAGCCCGTATTTTTCGGCAAGTTCTATGCTTTTATTTAATGTTTGTCTTGCCAGTTCGCGGCTCACAATATCAATAAAATCTGAAAACTTAAAATTTTTATTCTTTAAGCCGAATTTATCGTATTCAAGTTCTGAAATAGCAATATTGAGTGTTTTCATTGGCGGTTCTTTACGAATACAAAGGTACTAAAAAATAGATTATGATTTACAACTTTTCCTTAGTGGAGTATTGCGCCATGCGCAAGAGTTACACAGTGGGAGTTTATAAATCGAGTGGAGTTTAGTATATTATGTTTATATATAAATTTGTATATTTGAATAATGCGTTATTTAAAAAAACTGCAACTTTAAAACTCTTCCGTGCAAGATATAAATTATAGACATATAGCAACTCAAATTGGTGACTTCCTTAAATATAATACATCAGTAAACGAAATTGATCGACATGGACAATCTTTACTTAAAATAAATAAGGAAAATTTCCCAAATACTGCAATTACCTCTGTACGGGCTCAAACGCTTTATAATTGGGTTTTATCATTAGCTAAAGAACCTTTGGACGCGACGGAAAGAATTAGACGGTTAATTAATTTTTGTCTTGAACTCACCCCTGAGGAACATAAAAAGAAGACAATTGAGTTTTTAGAAAAAAATAATTGTCCGTATAATCTCTTACATAAAGATAACTTAGATGAATTTTTACGGCGTAATTTTCATTCTGAAGTTATTAAACATTCTCAGAAGCTTTTCATCCAAGGGAATTTCTTCCATGCGGTTTTTGAGAGCGCTAAAGCATTCAATAAAGATGTGAAAGTAAAATCTCAGAGTGACAAAGATGGACAACCATTAATGCTAAATGTTTGGGGATGTGAGAGCGGTGTTTTAAAAGTAACTCAATGTCAATCTCAAACTGATAAAGACTTTCAAGATGGCATAAAATTTATTTCAGGCGGACTAATGAGTGCTATTAGAAATCCTACAGCACATGAACCGGCTATAACATGGCCTATTGATAAGCAAGACTGTTTGGATATACTTAGTTTAGTTTCATTTTTATACCGACAACTTGATAAGTCAGTATATTATAGATAAACAAAACTATGAATAAGGTTTCCGACATAACGAGACGAGACATTTTCGACACACTAACGATAGAGGGTATAAGTTGGAATGGGCGTTTAGACGAAACTGATTTTCTTTCTCGACTATATGATTTGAGTAAAATGCCTTCTAATGACGGAAAATTTAAAAATGCAATCGGGGACATTTGGCAACATCGAGTAAATAATTTTGACTGGGAAATTAATTGGGTCTTTAGTGATGCGCGATTTAATTTATTGCATTGTGATGATGCAAGCTTTTTGCAATTCTTGTGTGAAATGCTTCACCCAATTGTTAGGAATGATACAACACAAGTTTCAAAACTACACCAAATGTTCAACGAATATTTAGCGAAAGATAATTTTGAGATAGTTGAGAAAACAAGAATTTCAGATAGACCTATTTTTATCGGAAGATACAAACTTTTAGGCAAATCATCTATTCAAAAATCTAAAAAAGAGATTGCTAATTTTCTATCAGACGAATACGTAATTAAGCAAATCAACATAATGGAAAGTGCGATTGAGAATTCTCCAGAATTAGCAATAGGAACAGCAAAAGAACTTATAGAAACAATTTGTCATACTATCTTAATAGAAAGAAAAATTGAGACTGATAAAAATTGGGACTTACTCCAACTATTAAAGCAAACGACAAAGCAGCTTAACTTAACACCGGAAGGAATACCTGACGAGGCAAAGGCATCAAAAACAATTAAAAGTATTTTAGGGAGTCTAACAACTGTTGTTCAGGGCATTGGAGAATTAAGAAATCAATACGGTAGTGGACATGGAAAGAAAGCTACTTTTAAAGGGCTAACTTCAAGACACGCAAAATTATCAGTTGGTGCCTCCTCTACTCTTGCAATCTTCTTATTAGAAACGCACAAAACAAGAACATAAGAAACACGACTGCGCTTATAATCATTACTCATCTATCCATCTTGACAATCCTCTTTCCTAAATCCCCACTTGCATTCCACTATTTTTTTAACCAATAGCATTAATTTGTCATGTTGTCAATAAGCCAATGACTTTAGTATATCCGACTCATAATCAATGCCAATTTTTCTTAATGCAACACATGCCTGTAAATTCTCGTTTGAAAAATTATCTATTTTCCGCGATTTTACAAACCGATTAGTAAATTGGTAATGAGTAGTTTATCCACCTTATAAATGCCATGCATTTGCCACCCATTTGTATTGACCGGCTAATTGCAACACTTTGCGTTTTTCGTGTTGCATAGGTAAGTAAATGAATATCAAATAATAAAGGGCAAATAAGACAGTCCTACTGTCGCGAAAAGTGTTGCAATTAGGTGCCGGGAAATTTCTCTAAATCTGTATCGCGAAACTACTATGATGTGCTGCTTTCTTCAGCCTAAAAGAGAAAGTAGTGCCTTCACCAATGGTACTTGTAACGTTTATAGTCTGGTGATGAGCCTCCAGTATATGTTTTACAATAGAGAGCCCTAATCCTGTACCTCCCTGCTCCCTCGAACGGCCTTTATCTACGCGGTAAAAGCGCTCAAATAAACGGGATAAATGCTGCTTATCTATTCCAATACCATTATCGGCAACTTCCATATAAATCGTATCAGTCTCATTTTTAATCCGAATGGTAGTTTGACCGCCTTTTTTACCATATTTGATGGAGTTTACCACTAAGTTTACCAACACCTGTTTTATACGGAAACGATCACCTATAACTCCAATCTTATCAAGGGTATTTTCCAATACCAGGTTTATTTCTTTTTCTTCCGCATCCATTGCCTCCGATTCAATTACTTCTTCACAAAGCTGCACCAGGTCGAAGGGTTCGATATCGGCACTTACCTCTTTTGATTCAAGTTGCGAAATAGTATCTAAATCTTCCAATATCCGAATAAGCCTTTCAGCGCTTTTTTCAGTTCTTTCCAGGTATCGTTTTTCAATTTCAGGATCGTCGATATTATTTTCAATAAGAGTTGAAATATAGCCCTGTATATGGAATATGGGAGTTTTCATTTCATGAGAAACATTATCCAGGAATTCCCTACGATGACGTTCTAGTTTATCGATTTTTTCAAGTTCTTCTTTACGTTCTTTTAAAAGGGTTTTCACTCGTTCTTCTACTGTATCGAGCGAGGTATTGTCAATCTCTTCCGGATTTTTGGCTATAAGGCTGTGTATGGCCCGCAGGCGACGACCTACAACAATGTAATAAATAACATAAACTGAAACTGCACAAACGATGAAATTGATGCCTACAACAAACAATGAAATGGTGGAATGCAATAATGCATTACTGAGTATATTGATAATGCCAGTAATAAGCAGCGAACTGACAATGGCTATTATGAGAGATTCCTTCTTCAAGACAATAGAGTACAATTGAAAGCTGTAAATTTAATTTTATAAAGTTAGCAATATAAGAACAGGGTGTTATAACTTCATAAATTTTACAACTTCAAAAGGAACCGGGATATTAAAACTCAAATTTATAACCTATGCCTTTTAAGGTTTTTATAACCTCGTCGCCTAATTTTTGGCGCAGCTTGCGTATGTGTACATCAATAGTGCGGTCACCCACTACTACATCGCCGCCCCATATTTTATGAAGGATATCTTCCCGGGTAAATACTTTTCCGGGTTTAGACGCTAACAGGTAAAGCAGTTCAAATTCTTTTTTGGGGAGAGATACGTCCTTATTATTTACAGTTACCGAGTAGTTTTCCTTATTGATCTTTATTCCGCCGCCTACATCAAATATAGAAGTATCGGTTTCCGACTGAAACCTTCTTCTCAACAAAGCTTTGATGCGGCTTATCAGCACCCGTGGTTTTATAGGTTTCGAAACATAGTCATCGGCTCCTGCATCCAACCCGGCTATTTGAGAGTAATCTTCGGTGCGTGCGGTTAGGAAAACGATAAGTACATTTTTGCCTTCTGGCAGGGTACGGATTTCTTTGCATGCTTCTATGCCATCAATGTCGGGCATCATTACATCTAATAAAATAAGATTTGGCGACACTTTTTTTGCCATTTGAACGGCTTCGCGGCCGTTGGAAGCGGTAAATACTTCGTAGCCTTCTTTTTGAAGATTGAATGAGAGAAAGTCGAGTACATCCGGCTCATCATCAACTAATAAGATTCTTAAATTATTCATTTACTTTTAGGTGATATAATATATATGTGAACTGTGTTTGACCGCAAAATTATGCTTAATATATTTAACCACCTTCGGCTTAACAATTTGTTAATGACATAACAATTTATTAACATTGACTTAACGAGTACTTAATTATAAGCTATGACTTTTGCCCCCGTTCAAAACACGCAACCACAATCAAACAATAAACACAAACTAAATGAAAACAAAAAGATTTACACCGTTTATGGTTGCCTTAGCAGGTTCTGTACTTGCTGTAGGTAGCATGAACGCACAGGAAACCCCTCATCAAAGGGATTCATTGATGAGTTTAAACAAAAATGCTATTCAACAAATTGCTCCAGGTCAAGGTCATGCTGCTGGTCAAAGCGGTTTCTGGGGCTATGCTTTCGGCGACTACGCTTACATGGCAAAAGGCGACTCAGCCGGCAGAGGTACAAAACAACAATATAAAGGATTAGGAGCTAATAGCGCTGCTATCAAAACCCCTAACGCTTTTGAAATACGTCGTGCTTATTTAGGTTATGACTATAACATTAACAAGCATTTCTCTGCGTATGCTTTATTAGCTTACGAAGGTGATGAAGATGTTAGTGATAACAGAACAGTATACCTGAAATACATCTATTTAAAATGGAAGAACATTTGGAAGAATAGTAACCTCAGAATTGGTCAACAAGCAACCAACTCTTTCGCATCTGATTACAATACAGAGCCATTAATGGGCTATCGTGCATCTGAAAAAACAATCATGGATATGCACGGCATGGACGGCTCATCTGATATGGGTCTTGAATTGGATGGTAGACTTTGGACACACATGGGTGGCGACACTTCTAAGGTTCCAACCTTTATTGGCTATAGCGCTATGGTGGGTGATAACTCAGGAAACAATCCTGTTCCTGCATTCACCGGAACAGCTTCTAGTCTTGCTGCGGTTCCAAGTACTTCTTCACTTACAATTAACCCTATCAACAATACTACTGATAACGCTAAGAAATTCAGAGGCCAATTATATGTAAACTGCCTCAATAACACCTTAACTGTTGGCGCTTATGCAGATTATATCAACTATGGTGATGAAGGTTTCCACGATTTAAACGGTAAATCATCTTCTATATTACAACAAGCAGTGATGACCCAAAAGGTTTATGCTGTGTATAATTCAAAATGGTTTGGAGTTGGTGGTGAGCTCGTTATGCAATCTATGAAAAATGGTGAAATAGAAGCCTATAAGGTGGTAAAAGGGGTTTCAACAGGAACCAATGATACTACTACCGCTGAACAAATGGGATTCTCCGTATTTGCTCATGGTACCATCATTCAAAATACATTGAACGTATTTGCAAGATACGACATGTATACACCTGATACCAAGTATGCATTTAATGCTAATGAAACCTTCACCAGCTTTATGTCAAATGTTAGCAGTTCCGGTAACGGTAACTCATACAAGGAAACATTCATGAACTTTGGTCTTGACTGGACTCCTACCAAAGACAAGAAAGTTCACATTATGCCTAACGTATGGTATTATGGAATTAAAAACGGATATGGTGCAGATAACCTGGAAAGCTCTAACTACATGCTTTATCGCGTAACCTTCCTTTTCGCATTCAACTGATAAATTTTGTGTGTATGACTATGAAGGGGTTAGGGGCACATGTTCTTAACCCTTTCATAACTTAAAGAAACTAGTAATCTTTTCTAACCAAAAAATAAAAAAATGAAAAACTCAATTTTAAAAAACATAGCCCTCGCCGGAATTTTGGCAGTAGGACTTTCTTCATGTGGCTCCGGCGGAAATTCTCCCGACCAAAATGCAAACTCAGATGCTGATAAACAAATATTAGGCGCCGGCTCTACTTTCGGTTTCCCTATTTATTCTAAAATGTTCAGCGATTATGGTAAAACATCTTCTATCCAAACCAACTACCAATCTATTGGTTCAGGTGGTGGCATAAAACAGTTGATGAACAAAACCGTTGATTTTGGTGCTTCAGATGCATTTTTAAGTGATGATGATATGAGCAAAGCTCCGGCTGCCATTGTTCAATTTCCAACCTGTCTTGGTGCCGTTGTACTTTCATACAACTTGCCAGGCAATCCTGAATTAAAATTAACCCCTGAAGTTGTTGCAGGTATTTTTATGAGAACCATTACCAAATGGAACGATCCTAAAATTGCTGCAGAAAATGCTGGTGTAAGCCTTCCTGATATGGATATTACCGTAGCTCACCGTTCAGATGGCAGCGGAACTACCTATATCTTCACTGATTATCTTTCTAAAATCAGCGATGATTGGAAATCTAAAATCGGAACAGGCAAGTCAGTAAACTGGCCCGATGGCGAATTAGGTGGTAAAGGTAACGAAGGTGTTTCCGGAATGATTAAACAAACTCCTGGAACCATTGGATACATTGAATTAACCTATGCTCTGCAAAATAGCATGGTGTTTGCCGATGTTAAGAATGCTGCCGGAAACTTTATCAAGCCATCTATCCAATCTACCAGCCTTTGCGCTAATGGAGATATCCCAGCTGATACCCGCATAAGCATTGTCAATGCTAGCGTTCCTGACGGATATCCTATCAGCAGTTTTACCTGGATCATGATTTATAAAGAACAAAATTATAACAACAGAAGCAAGGACAAAGCAACCAACCTGGTTAAAGAATTGTGGTGGATGATTCACGAAGGTCAAGCAGATGCTACCCCGTTGAATTATGCTCCGCTTCCTCCTAAGGCTATTGCTGCTGCCGAAGCCGTTTTAAAATCGGTTACTTACGGTGGCCAACCTGTAATGCAATAAGAGAATAATAAATAATTGGTATCTCACACGAGCCCGCTAAGAATGTTCTTTTTCACGTGAGGTTGTGTTTTGGTTAAAGGGGAGATTTTGGCGGGCGCTCCCTTTTTTACTTTTGTGAATTTTAAAATAGAAAGGCTTTGGTTTACGCGAAAATGAAGAATCGCTGGAGGATATTAGAAAATAAAATTTTTGTGAGATGGCTTAGTATGGTGACTCTTGTCACTATGGTACTGCTCATCATCTTCTTCATAACCTTGTTAATTTCTTCGTGGCCTGCTATTAAGGCTAACGGATTTGGCTTTTTATGGGGAAAAACCTGGGACCCTGTTTCCAATCATTTTGGAATGCTTCCTTTTTTAATAGGAACACTTATTACCTCATTTTTAGCACTTATTATTTCAGCTCCATTCTCTGTAGCTGCAGCCCTTTTCCTGGGCGAATATTATCCCAAAGGCGTTATTCCCAATATTTTCCGTAATGTTATAGATCTGCTGGCTGCCATACCTTCTGTAGTATATGGCTTTTGGGGATTATATACCCTTGCACCGCTTATAAGCAAGCTGGAAATTAAACTTCATTTACCTGCTCCGGGTGTAGGTATTTTTACTGCTTCTATTGTATTATCTATCATGCTTATTCCTTATTCCGTATCGCTTATAAGGCAAGTAATAAGCATGACACCGGTAAGTTTGAAAGAGGCCGCTTATGCGCTTGGGAGCACTCGTGCCGAAGTAATTACAAAAGTTATTATTCCATCTAACATATCCGGAATTTCAGCGGGCTTTCTGCTTTCGCTTGGTCGTGCATTAGGCGAAACCATGGCTGTTACTATATTAATTGGTAATTCTCCCGAAATTCCGCACAATATATTTAGCCCATCCTATACTATGGCAAGTGTTATTGCGAATGAATTTACGGAAGCCGTAAGCGATATTTATTTAAGTACACTAATTGAAGTGGGTCTGTTACTTTTTATAGTAACAACAATTATTAACCTGATAGGTCGTTTGATTATCAAAAGAGTAAGCATATAAGCTATATGGCATTAATAGATACAAAAGGATTAAGGGGCAGGCGAATAAAGGACAGGATATTTTCATCCTTTGTATGGATACTTACCTTTAGCTGTCTTGCTGTAGTTTTCATAATACTATTCTACCTATTTAAAATGGGTATAGGAAGTCTTAACTGGGCGTTATTTACGCAAGGTCCAAAACCGGTAGGTGAATCGGGAGGTGGTATATTGAATGCCATAGTAGGTAGTCTTATTGTAGTGGTATTAGGCGCTATTATTGCCATTCCGCTGGGAGTTTCGGTGGGCCTTTACCAGGCTGACCATAGGGGCAGAAGAATATCCGATTGGGTATCGGTGGCAGTAGATGTATTGAATGGAATACCTTCTATTGTAATTGGTATTGTTATCTATGTTTGGATTGTAAAACCGACAGGTAAATTCTCGGCCTATTCCGGTAGCATAGCCTTGGCTATTATGATGCTTCCGCCTATAATAAAGAATACGGAAGAAACATTGGTTCTTATCCCCACCACGTTAAAAGAAGCCTCGTTGGCGCTTGGTGCATCGTATTACAGAACCACCATGAAAATTCTTTTGCCTACAGGCATTGGGGGTATTTTCAGTGGATGCATAATAGGTATAGCCCGGATAGCCGGTGAAGTAGCTCCCCTGTTATTTACCGCTTTCGGAAATCCTGGACTCACTTTTAATATTCTCAAACCGGTCGATACCATTCCCAAAGTGATATTTACATACGCCTCAAGCCCTTACGATGACTGGCACCGGATTGCCTGGGGCGGTTCACTGATACTGGTTACATTTATCATAGTATTAAACGCTATCATTAAAATATTTGAAAGCAAATGGAAGGTACAATTTTAAGGACTGAAAACCTCCGGATATCCTTTGGCGATAACCTGGTGGTTAAAGGTATCAACATGGAAATTGCAGAAAAGCAAGTTACTGCTTTTATGGGTCCTTCCGGCTGTGGCAAGACTACTATTTTGCGCTCTATAAACCGGTTGCACGATTTAACACCCGAAGCTAAAGTAGAAGGTAAAATTTTTCTTCATTCCGAGGAAGTTAATGGAATGGAGGCAATGACCTTAAGACGTAGGGTGGGCATGGTGTTTCAACGCCCCAACCCATTCCCAACCATGAGTATTTTCGAAAATGTGATTTCAGGATTCACCCTTAATGGAATTAAAATAAACAAGCAGGAAAAGAATGAAATAGTGGAAGATGCTTTGAAAAAAGTGGCTTTGTGGGATGAAGTGAAAGATAATTTGAATAAAAAGAGTACAGCCCTTTCAGGCGGACAGCAACAACGCTTGTGTGTAGCCCGTGCAGTGGCCATGAAGCCCGAAGTTATTTTATTAGATGAACCTACATCTGCATTAGATCCCCTGTCTACCGCTAAAATAGAAGATCTTTTATATGAACTCAAGAGCAACTATACGCTTATCATAGTAACGCACAATATGCAGCAGGCAGCCCGTATAAGCGACCGGACAGCCTTTTTCTACTTAGGTGATTTGTTGGAATACGACGATACTAAAAAGGTGTTTACTAACCCGAAAAATGAAAAAACGCAGAACTACATTACAGGCAGGTTTGGATAGCAGATTGAAAGTTTATAAAATTCATAAAATAAAAAATGCGAAATTTGTAAACTATTTGACACTACGACCGTTATAAACTTTATAAACTGATTCAATGGAACATCTTCAAAATGAAATGGACGCTCTCCGAAAAGAGATGATCGAAATGTATAAACTTGTACAACTACAAGTTGAACGTGCCCAAACCGCTTTGATTGATAATAATCTTTCGGTAGTGCAGGAGATCGGTAATACCGAAAAGCTTGTAAATGCTAAGGAATTGCAGATAGATAGCCGCTGCGAAACCTTGCTTGCTTTATTTACTCCTGTGGCAGTTGATCTGAGATTTATTTTATCCGCATTGAAGATAAATATAAACCTTGAGCGGATTGGTGATATTGCCGATAACATTGCGCGCATGGTGGCCCATTCCAAGCCGGGTTTTGACCGCGAACTCCTTGAAAAAATAAATGCGAAACAAGCCTTTGCCATGTCGCTGGATATGTACAAATGTTTATTCCAGGCATTTGAAAAAGAAGACACTCTTTTAGCGCGGGATATTCTTATTAAAGACGAAGCCATTGATACGATAACAGACGAATCGGTAGTTATAGCAGAAGAATACAGTACAAGTAAACCGGGCAGTATTGGTCAGGCGATTCCTATTATAAGTATCATGAAGATGGTGGAAAGGATAGGAGACCATCTTAAAAACATAGCCGAAGAAATTATCTTTTACGCCGAAGCAAGAGTATTGAAACACTCTTCGCCTAAATAAACAAAGCTAACTCGCTCCTGTAAAAAGCCTCAAATCCCTTTTTTCAAGGGTAAAGCGATACTTAATCGTTCAAAATGGCTGTTGTGAAAAACATTTTTTTACTTTTGCACCCCTTTACGAGGTAAAAGTTTGTAAAGTACATAAAGTTATAAAGGCTTTTGATACTTTTTACTTTGCAAATGTTATACGGATAAATTGATTGGAGAGGTGCCTGAGTGGCCGAAAGGAGCAGTTTGCTAAACTGTCGTACGCCCAAAAGTGTACCGGGGGTTCGAATCCCCCCCTCTCCGCCTTCGCCCGCCATAGCTTTAGCGACGGCGGACGCAGTCCACAAAGGACGAGTGACTGTGGGATTTGCCTGCTGAATCGCTAATCCAAAAACTTTAAATTACTTTCCCTTATTAAAATATATTTTCCCGGCGCTGTCCAATTTTTCTATTCTCGTTTGTTACTTATTATAGTACCAATAATTACAAACTATGAATCAATTGGAAAATGCCTCAAAAATCTCCCGTGGGCGATTAATTGCATATTGGATTTTAACCGGCTATCTTGCTTTTGAGTCAGTTTTTAGTTCTACGTGGGATTTTAACTGGCTCAATAAAGGCTTTTCCCTTGGCATAATGCAGCATCTTGGATTTCCACCTTATTTTCTTATTATTAAAGGTGTTGCTACCCTTCTTGCCGCACCTGTATTTCTTCTTCCCGGTTTACGGTTGATTAAAGAGTGGGCTTATTTCGGAACATTTATGATTTATGCAGGAGCCATAGCATCTCACCTGGGTGTGGGAGATGGTTTTAAGGCTTTAGCAGGCCCGATTGTATTCATGGCTATAACGGTTGCATCCTGGGCGCTTCGTCCGCCATCACGCCGTTTGGCATAATTAATCACAACAAATTTTTAAATATGAACACAACATTATGGGTCGTACAAGGAATACTAACCGCCTTTTTTATCTACGCTTCCTTGTCAAAACTTTTGCAAACAAAAGAACAGCAGATAAAAAGAATCCCCGAAATGAGTCATTTAACAGGGTTGCAAGTAAAGTTGATAGGGTTGGCAGAGTTAGCTGGAGCTATAGGCATAACTGCTCCATTATTATTAGGAGTATGCCCCATACTTACACCCATCGCTGGTGTGGGGTTGGCATCCGTTATGTTTAGCGCAACAATCTTCCACGTGGCCATTAAAAGCTATAAGGCCATCGGATTTACTGTGGTATTGATGTTGATGGCTGCATTCGTTGCTTATGGCAGATTTTAGGAGTGCCAAGAAATTAAGGGAGCGGATTTTCTTAATCAGTAAATAAATTTCCCTGCCTATTTCTTGCCACTGTTGTGTAAGGATGTTCTTCGCTTTTAGTGGAAGACATAATATGAATTACATTCCATCCTCTATCTTTTAAGTAGTCTGATACGAGTGAACGATGACAACGCCACCATAGAGCTTCCGCGCACATATAAGCTGTTCGCTGTTTTAAGGCTAGTTGTTCCAATTCTTGAATGCCATTTTTGAATTCGTCTGTTTGCATATAATCTGCATAGCCACGAAAAGCCTTATTCTGCCAGTTTGTGTTCATGGAAGCAGGTAGTGGCTTCCTTCGTCCGCCCAATGTAGGCATGTGTGTGTAATCTATATCTGCACTCCGAAGTGATGTTGCCAGGTTCTCTTTATTGAATTGCGGATAGCGTTTTGAGCCCGGATAGCTGCGTATATCAACAAGAAGCTTGATTTGAAAGGTTTGTAAAAGTCCGATAAATTCTTCTATTGTACGGGTAGAATGGCCAACTGTCCATATTATTTTAGATTCCGTTTTCTCCATTACCTGTTAAAATTTAAAGTTACAAAATCCCTGCATTCTCATTATTCACATAAATAAAAATTCTGCTTAATAATGTATACATTTGCTTTGTTAGAAAAGGAGAATATGAAAACTTCTAACAATACTATAAATTACTAATGAGCGGAATAAAAAGCACTGTTATAGAATTCGAAAGAATTTTGGATGAATCATCGGAAATACTTCTTAAGTATTCAGAAGACGAGACTAGTAAAAAGCCCTCTACCGGCAAATGGAGTAAAAAAGAAATATTAGGGCACTTAATTGATTCTGCAACCAACAACCATCAGCGGTTTGTAAGGATGCAAATGGAAAATAACCTTCGTTTACCCGGGTATGAGCAGGAGCAATGGGTTGCCTTACAGCATTATAATACCATCGCATGGAATGAACTGGTAAGGTTTTGGGAGGCATATAATTTGCATTTACTGCATGTGCTTCGCAATATAAATCCCACTAAACTCTCAAATATTGGCGTAATTGGCAATAATGATGAAATGACCCTTGAGTTTATTATTGAAGACTATGTAGGGCACTTGAAGCATCATTTGGAACAGATAGTAGTGAATTGAAAAGGGCTTAGAGATTTATTTATCTTTGCGCCAACGAAAAATACCCTTATTCCATGAACTTTCAACTGTCAGAAGAACACCTGATGATACAAAAGGCGGCACGCGACTTTGCTAACGATGTGCTGAAACCCGGTGTAATAGAACGCGATGAACATCAAAAATTTCCTACTGAAGAGATTAAGCAACTGGGCGAATTAGGATTCCTCGGCATGATGGTGAGCCAAAAATATGGCGGCGGCGGCATGGATGCTATTTCATACGTGCTTGCCATGGAGGAAATTTCGAAGGTAGATGCTTCTGCTTCAGTGGTAATGTCGGTAAACAATTCTCTTGTTTGCTGGGGATTGGAAGAATTCGGAACCGAAGAACAAAAACAAAAATATTTAGTGCCATTGGCAAAAGGTGAAATCATCGGTGCTTTTTGTCTCTCAGAACCGGAAGCCGGTTCTGATGCTACTTCTCAACACACCACTGGAATTCTTAAAGGTGATAAATACATTTTGAATGGTACCAAAAACTGGATTACCAATGGCGGTACTGCCTCGGTGTATCTGGTGATGGCGCAAAGCCATGCCGATAAAGGCCATAAAGGTATTAATGCATTTATTGTTGAAAAGGGACAGAAAGGATTCCAAATCGGAAAGAAAGAAAACAAGCTGGGCATACGTGGTTCCGATACGCATTCGCTCATGTTCCAGGATGTGGAAGTACCCAAAGAAAACCGTATTGGTGAGGATGGCTTTGGATTCAAGTTCGCTATGAAAACATTAAGCGGAGGACGTATTGGTATTGCTTCTCAAGCATTGGGTATTGCATCGGGTGCGTATGAATTGGCCTTGGCATATTCTAAAGAAAGAAAAGCTTTTGGGAAACCGATTTCCGAACACCAGGCTATTCAGTTTAAGCTGGCTGATATGATTACACAGATTGATGCCGCCCGTTTATTATGCATGAAAGCCGCCTGGCTGAAAGACCATAATATGGACTATACCCAAGCTGGAGCTATGGCAAAAGTATTTGCCTCTAAAGTAGCTATGGACACTACTGTAGAAGCGGTGCAAATACACGGAGGCTATGGGTTTGTTAAAGAATACCACGTAGAGCGTTTGATGCGCGACGCTAAGATTACCCAAATTTACGAAGGAACTACCGAGGTGCAAAAGATTGTTATTTCGAGAGGAATTTTGGCTTAAACCTTATTGTATTTCAATCTCCACCCTGCGATTAGCAGCTTGCTGTTCTTTGGTAGTAGGGTGTGGATAAATCATTTGAGAGCTTCCATATCCTATACATTTCATACGGTTCTTATCAATCCCATGCGAGGAGAGATAGTTTTTTACAGCATTAGTCCGTTGTTCCGATAAGTTTTGATCATATTTTTCTGATTGTGTGTGATTAGGGTCATTGGCATATCCCTTTATAATGATGCTCACATTCGGGTTCTTCAATAAAAACTGCAATATATAATCGAGCGCTGGCTCCGATGCAGGAATAATAATAGGGCTATCCTCTTTAAACTGTATATCTTTTAACGTAATCTTTTGAGAAGATTTTATGGGTACTAAATGCACCCAAAATGTTACGGTCGATGTATCTTCGGTGCCGGAATAAGCAGATTGGTAGGGCATATAACCTTTTGCATTGGCGCGGATGGTAAGTGATTGGAATTTTTCAAGACGCAGTGAATAGTCCGCCGTATCAACCTTTACAGATTTGTTTTTCTGAGCGCCCTCTATAATAAGATTTGCTTTTACAGGATGATTAACGCTATCTAATACATGAATGTAAAAATTGGGGCTTGCCGGAATTTCGGCAGCAGGGGCCTTAATGGGAGCAGCATCTATAGTAGATATAGGGTTTTTATTAGCTGAAAACTGTAAAGGAAGCTTCAATGTAAAACCTCCTTTATCGCTTATATAATTATCCACCGCCAGGTAATACCATTCTCCTTTCTTTACGGGTAGTGCAGCACTGTATGGATAATTATTCCCCGGGGGAACAAACAAATTGGACGCGTTTTCTGACAGTCCCGTTATTCCTAAGCTATGACTTGGAGGTTTAGCAAAATTGGTCCGGACAGGTTGTATTTTTCGCTGTTTTTCTTTTTGGCAGAAATCGCCCCGGTCGGATTTAAAGAGTATAAAATCAAAATCGTCGGTTGGATTTTCAGGAACTATTTGAAATGTTAGCACCGTATCATAGGGTACAATAAATGATAGCCACACCACCATGTGGCTTTTCCCAAAATACATATTGGGATTATCTGGGGTGCATAGGGAAGAATCGGCCCAACCTTCAGGTGTTATAGGTCCATATGAAGAAGTGGAAATAGGTATTGCATCATCGCAAGTGGCATGTTCTTGTGAAAAGGTAGGTTTTGATGCCCACAAGAATACTGCAATCAGAAGTGCATATTTCATTATAAATCAGAATAAATACGATTCATAATGAACATGAATGGTACTATGTACTCATTTATGTTCATTTTTTAAAATTCTGCAATCACTGTCTCTCCGCCTTTTACGACATCATTCAGCTTTGAGTTCACTTTCGCCGTTAAGGGTAAAAAAACATCGACCCTTGAACCGAATTTAATAAACCCCATTTCTCCACCCTGTTCAGCATGGTCTCCATTTTTGCAATAATATACAATGCGCCTTGCTACGGCTCCTGCAATTTGCCGGAAAAGCACGTGTTGGTTATTATCGGTCTTTACTACTACCGTTGTACGTTCATTTTCGGTAGAAGATTTAGGATGCCAGGCCACAAGGTATAATCCCGGATGATATTTAACATATTGCACCGTTCCTCCAACTGGAAAGCGATTGATATGAACATTTAAGGGCGACATAAAAATAGATACCTGTTTGCGTTTATCCTTAAAGTATTCAGGCTCCTCCACTTCTTCAATAACCACTACTTTCCCGTCAGCAGGGGCAATGATATGATTAGGGTTTTTGGGAGTAGTTCTTTTAGGATTACGGAAAAATTGGACAATGAGAATCCAAAAGCCTAAAGAAAGAATCAAAAGCGGATATACTACCCAGGCAGGTGGTCCGAAGTATAGTACAATAGTATTTATTATTGCCAGCAAGAAAAAGAATCCTGCAATTAACTTATAGCCTTCCCTGTGAATCATAATAGGTGATGTTGTTCTGCAAAGTTAGAATATTCTTTTCTATTCCTTTATTTGATAAACATCTTTCATACGTTACATGTATATTTGAGTTTTAATAGAAACGATGGAAAAATACCATAATTACCGACTTAATCTTAAATGGACAGGCAACCTGGGCACTGGAACGCTTAACTATAGAGGCTATACCCGCGATCACACTATTTCAGCAGAAGGGAAACCGGAGATTCTGGCTTCTTCTGATCCTTCATTTCGTGGTAATCCGGAACGTTATAACCCTGAGGAAATGCTGGTGGCTTCTGCGGCTTCCTGCCACATGTTATCCTACTTGCATTTATGTGCAATGCATCATATTGTGCTGGTGGAATATACTGATACCCCAACGGGCAAAATGCTGGAAAGTGCTGATGGAAGCGGAAGATTTGAAGAAATAACACTGAACCCGGTAATTGTTGTTACCGAAAAAAGCATGCTTGCAAAAGCCTACGAATTGCATCACGATGCGAATAAATTATGCTTTATAGCTAATTCGCTTAACTTCCCGATAAAGCATATGCCCATCATCAAAGCCCTCAACTAATACACGGGTGGAAAAGGTCGTTGGATGGAACAAATTCTTCCGCTAAATAGTGATTGTGTGGGTGTGGCTTATCATCTTTCAATGATACAAAAACTAATTGCGCGTCACATATCTTTTCAATATTTCCAAATTCATCTTCTTTGGTTACGTGTACCGATACGTTAATAGACGTTCTTCCCAGTTTGCATATGGTAGCTGTCAGTTCAACTATGTCGCCCAATTTGGCGGGTTTTAAAAAGTCAACCCTGTCAAAACGGGCAGTAACCAGATTATCGCAGTCGGAATTATATAACATTCTTCTTACCGGCTTTAATCCGGCTATGTCAATTTCTGATAATATTTTACCTCCGAACAATGAACCCTTGTAGTTCAAATCATCCGGAAAGACAGTGAAAGAATGCACCGCAGTAACATTTTTTAATTCGCGTTTTGTAGTTTCAGTTATTAGTTCAAGTTCCATAATGGATATAAAGTATGAGTAAGATTTAGAAATAGAAGATTTTTGAAAGAAGCTGTTGGTATAGCGCTAGCAGCACTTATAACAACAGCAAAGCATGGGCATACAGCATCCCTTTCGGGTAATAAGAATATATGTTGCTGTTCCTTTCATGCTATGAAATATCTATTAAATTAGTAGATATTAGGACGCAAATGTAAAACTATTTCCGAATACCGTATAAAAAGATGAAAAAATTTCCGAAAAAGTAACATGAAGCTACTTAATTCAACTGCTTCCTACGTATCAAGATCACCACCACCACCAGTGAATTCATAAAGATTTGCGATGTAGGATAGATCCAGGTGGCTACAATATAGTTTTGCAATGCCATAAATGAAAAAAGATGTTTTATAGCATTTAGCCCGAATGAAATGGCTTTTTCTTCATCGGGGTAGTAATAGCTTTTTCTTAAGGTAGGTCCATAACCGAGCACATCAATGCTTGCAATCAGTATTACAGATGTAGTAGGATTTTTAGTGAAGAACCAAGGCAGCAAAGCCAATACAGCAATGGAGATGAAAAGAATATCTGAAAGCGTATATCGTTTATCGTATTTAAACAGGGAAATAATACCGATAGCCAAACAAACTGTACAAGTGAACCCTGTAGACCAGGAGCCTGCACCACCACCTTTCGTAATTTGGGCAGTAAATACAACAGCGGTAGTTAATGTCCACAACAACCACGAAAAAGCATGGGGTCTGATTTTATATTTTACTGTGCCGTGGATATAAATAGCATACGCTGCCAACCCCAGACCAATAGCAATAATTCCTAAAATTGGCTTAATGTTTTCCATTAAAACAATAATACGAAAAATAATACTTGAAATAGCTTGTTAGACTATCGAATTGGCAATCTGCAAAATCAAAAATTCTTGTTTTAGTTGTCTCCCTTAGGAGCTTCCCCTTCGCCACTACCGAACTTAGCCTTTCTTCTTTCCTTTCTGTTTGGTCCTTCTGAAGGCCTGCTTGGCGGGGTATTTGCTTTATCGGTAGAGCTGCGTTTCTTAAAAGCATCGCTTCTATGGTCGCCTCCCCTACCAACTTTTCTTTCAAATGCACTGCCGCTCTTTCTTTCACGCGGTTTGTAATCAGAGCCACCACTATTACTCCTTTCTCTTGGTTTATAATCGCTGCCACTTTTTCTTTCAAATCCATCACTACTTCTTTCTCTTGGCTTGTAATCAGAAGTTCCGCTACTGCGCCTTTCAAATCCACCTTCACGTGGCTTGAAGCCAGAACCGCTACTGCGTCTTTCAAAGCCATCACCGCTTTTTCTTTCACGTGGCTTGAAATCGGAGCCTCCGCTACTACGTCTTTCTCTTGGTTTATAATCAGAACTTCCGCTACTACGTCTTTCAAATCCGCCTCCACTCTTTCTGTCACTTCCTCCGTCGCCGCCCCATCCTTTTTCAAAACGCCTGTCGCTACCGCCACCTGAGCGGCCACCCCTGCTGCGTTCCCTTGGAATACCGGCTTCGCGGTTGCCGCGAGACTCAATTTTTACAGGTCTTCCACGGTAAGTTTCTCCATCCAATCCATTCATTAATTGGTCCTTCATTTCGTTCTTCACCTCAATAAATGAGAAACTGTTTTTCACATCAGTCCAGGTAAGGTCGGCAATAGGAACATTGGTTGTTTCGGAAAGATATCGCTTCAAACTTTCATTTCCAAATCCATCCATTTTGCCAACACTCAGAAATAATTTCACAACTCCTTCCGGTGTTTCACGTCCACTATATTCATCTGCTCCACCTCCTGAATTAAGGTCAGGGGCGTTGCGATAGTACTCGAGGAAGCGATTAAATTCTATTGAAACAAAACGCTTGATAATTTCTTCCTTGGTCAAATCATCTAATTGTTGCATGATGTTCGGAAGGTATTCCTTTATTTCTTCTTCATTTACCTTAGCGTTATGCAAGCCCTGTACTAAATGGAATAATTGCTTTTCGCATATCTGGAAGGCTGTCGGCACTTCAGCTTTGGTGAATGTTTTATGAGTAAGTTTTTCGAGTGTTTTTATCTTATAAACATCCCTGCTGTTGATAATGGCAATAGATATACCGGTTTTTCCTGCACGTGCAGTACGTCCGCTGCGGTGGGTATAGTTTTCTATTTCATCGGGCAGGTTAAAATGGATAACGTGGGTAATGTCGCTCACATCAATACCACGTGCAGCTACGTCGGTAGCTACCAGTAATTGCAATGTACGAGCCCTGAAACGTTTCATCACGTGGTCGCGTTGCGATTGCGATAAATCGCCATGCAATGCATCAGCATTATAGCCGTCTTTAATAAGCTTGTCTGCTACTTTTTGGGTTTCAATTTTTGTGCGGCAGAAAACAACTGCAAAAATATCGGGATAAAAATCGGCTATGCGTTTAAGTGCATTGTAGCGGTCACGTTCATGAATTACATAATAGGTATGCTCAATATTTTCGTTGGCAAGATTTTTGGTACCCGCTGTAATCTCAATAGGATCCTTCATGTAATTGCGTGAGATGGCTAATACCTCATTGGGCATAGTGGCTGAAAACAACCAGGTATTTTTCTTATCTGATGCAGATGAAAGAATAAAATCCAAATCTTCTTTAAAGCCCATGTTGAGCATTTCATCGGCTTCGTCAAGTACTACGTAACGGATATTTTGCAAGTCAATACTGCCTCTTTGTATAATATCAACCATACGGCCCGGGGTGGCAACCACAATTTGTGCGCCACGCCTAAGGTCGTCCACCTGTCCGCGAATGCTTGCGCCACCATATACGGCTACAATATTGGCTCCTTGTATATGTTTTGAAAAATTCTTTAAATCAGATGTTATTTGCATGCACAGCTCCCGCGTAGGAGCAAGTACAAGCGCTACCGGTTTACGTTCAGTAAAATCAATGAGTGATGCCAAAGGCAACCCGAAGGCTGCTGTTTTGCCGGTGCCGGTTTGTGCCAGGGCCACTATATCGCATGAATCGCTTAATAGGGTTGGTATTACTTTTTCTTGTATGGGGGTAGGGGTTTCAAACCCGAGTTCGGTAATAGCGTCTAGTACGGGCTTGCTGATACCCAGTTCTTTAAATGTGTTGCTCACGTTGCGTATTTGGAATTAAAAATCAATTTCCACAATAGGCTGTAGCAAAATCTGACAACGACACCCTTGTTATAAAACTGATTCAAGTTGGGCTCAAAGATACGCTTTTTAATTGGGATATGCTTTTTAAGCAGGAAACAGAGGGTATCAGTTTAACAGAGGTTTCTGTATGAGCGTTTCTGGTTTTTGTCATATTAATCCAGCCTAAAGCTGAGAAATATCTCTATGATATTGAGATTTTTTGCTGACAAGAATGGATTCAAAGGCTCTGTATAGGTTTTCGGCCTATGACAAAAATCAAAATGGAAACACTAATGCAAGAGGCCCTACCCTTGAAACATTATTCCTAATCAAACATAGGATACATACTCACTTGGCAGGTGGAGTATTGGGCACCCCGGGGCGATGAGGCATTGGCATCCATGGTCTCGACTGTTTTGCGAACAGAACATAATCAAACACAGCCTTAGGTAAGGCCCCTTGCTGTTGTTTAACAATAAAATAAAAGCGGGTTATTTTACTAAGAGATAATTGCCCGCAATTTTCTTTTGGGGTAAACACAACGGTGTAATTCGTATCTGTAGCAGACTCATTCATTTGTGAGATAACATCCTCTGTTAATCTTACAGTGTCTAAACCGTATCTTATAGTATCTGTACCCATAGCTGGAGTTACAATAAAAATAGGCAGGGGTAGCGCTTGTTGTTGGCCAAAAACAGTTGCGCCGATAAGAATAAGTGGTAAAAATAATAGTTTACGCATGGTTCGATATATTTGCCGTCAAAAGTAATAATTTAATAATAGTAATGTATAACTAACGCACTCAATTTGACGGATAGCCAATTATTCTTACTTTCGCTTTTATAATATTTTTCAACTTGAAGAAAATAAAATACGTTTTTTTAATTTTAGTTGCCTGCACCATTTCTCTCTGTGCACATTCCCAGCAGAGTAGAGATTTGTTGCCTTATGTAGATCCCATGATTGGAACGGATGGACATGGGCACACATTTCCCGGCGCATGTTACCCTTTCGGGATGATGCAATTAAGTCCTGATACGCGTCTTACAGGCTGGGATGGCTGCTCAGGCTATCATTATTCCGACAGTATTATTTATGGTTTTACACACACGCATCTAAGCGGTACAGGTTGTTCTGATTGGGGCGATATTTTATTGATGCCTACCTATGAATCTCCCGAAGAATCGTTAACCGGTAAATATTATTCAGGATTCTCACATAAAAATGAAGAATCTAAACCCGGATATTATTCCGTAGTTTTGGATAAGGGACCAATTAAGGCAGAATTGACAGTAGGGGAAAGGGCCGGAATGCATCGGTATACCTATCTTAAGCCAACCCGGAAACCTTTGCCAGTATATATTATCCTTGATCTTCAACATAGGGATGAAGTTATAAATTCAGAGTTTGCTTTTGTTAGTGACACTGAAATTTGCGGCTATCGTCGTTCGAAAGCATGGGCGCAAAATCAAGTCGTTTATTTCGACATCCGTTTTTCTCGTCCAATACTTAGTACTTCACTTTATAATAACAACAAAAAAATTCCTTTACAGAGAGATTTGGTTTCGCAGAATATTAAAGCCTTTTTTGAATTTGATTCTCCTACTGTTATGGTTAAAATTGGCATTTCTGCTGTAAGTGCTGCTAATGCGGCACAAAATTTAACTTCCGAAATTCCGGGGTGGCATTTTGATGGGCTGCTACATAAAACTGAAACTGCATGGAATAAATACTTAAATAAAATACAAGTTTCTTCAAAAGATAAAGCATTGCTCACTACATTTTATACCGCATTATACCATACTGCCATTCATCCCAGTTTGTACACTGATGCTAACGGAGAATATCTTGGGCGCGACTTTAAAACGCATACTGCAAAAGGGTATAATGTGTATACCGTCTTTTCATTATGGGATACTTATAGGGCCGAACATCCCCTGATGACACTTATCGACCCTTCGCTGGATGAGCAATTCATCGAAACATTTTTAAGGCAATATGAACAGGGTGGAAAGTTGCCCGTGTGGGAACTATCGGCCAATGAAACCGATTGCATGATTGGTGATCATTCTATTCCTGTAATTGTAGATGCCTATATGAAGGGTATTCGCGGATTTGATGCAAACGAAGCATTAAAGGCTATGGAACATAGCGCCGGAGCAAGATGGAATGGAGCTAAATCATATCGCAGCTATGGGTATATACCATCTGATAAGGAAAGAGAATCGGTTTCTAAAACATTGGAATATTCATACGACGATTGGTGCGTAGCCCAATTTGCAAAAGCATTAGGCAAGAATGAAGATTACCTGGAATATAAATTACTTGCAGAGAACTATGAGAATCTGTTTGACCCAACAACAAGCTTTATGAGAGCCAAGGTAAATGGCGCTTGGTATAAGCCATTCGACCCGCGCCAGGTTGACTTTAACTATACCGAAGCAAATGCATGGCAATACACCTTTAATCCTCCCGACGATGTTAACGGGCTTATTGATTTATATGGCAGTAAAGAGAAAATGGCCATGAAACTCGATAGTCTTTTTCATGTTTCATCACAAACTACGGGCAGAGAACAGGCTGATATTACTGGCATGATTGGGCAATATGCCCAGGGCAATGAACCCAGCCACCACATGGCTTTTCTTTTCAATTACCTTGGCCAACCCTGGAAAACGGTTGATTATGTGAGGCAGATTGAAGCACTTTATACTTCTGCCAACGACGGCTTATGTGGTAATGAAGATTGCGGACAAATGTCTGCCTGGTACGTAATGTCTGCTATGGGAATATACCAAGTATGCCCCGGCGATAATCAATTTGCAATAACTACTCCCCTGTTTGATACCGTGAAAATAAATATGGAAAACGGCAAAACGTTTTCTATTATTTCGCACCTGTCCGAGCCCCACGCAAAGTATATTACTTCAGCTACGTTGAATGGAACTGATTACAAGAAATCATTTATTACGTATAGCGAAATAACAAATGGCGCTAAACTGGACCTAAAGGTGGAAAACAATCACAATCAATCATGGGGAACAGGTAAAAATGTTCCGGCTGACTCATTGACAGATAATGAAATTGTACCTGAACCTTATTTTGAAAATGAGACCATGACCTTTTCCGATTCAGTAAAAATTGTTTTAAAAGGCTATACAGGTGATGATACCATACATTACACTGTCTTTGATTCTAACCATGGAATGCCCCCGGCAGTATATACCGGGCCTTTTTATTTGCATCATCCCGGATGTGTTACTGCATGGCTCACCCGAGACGGAAAAGGCAGTATGGAAAATTCGGCATGTTATATTAAAATTCCAGGTGGTAGAAGCATCCGCCTTATTTCACAACCTGATAATCAATATACAGCTGGTGGCGCCAATGCTTTAATTGACTATCAGCACGGCACTACCGATTATAGTTCAGGTGGCTGGCAAGGTTACCAAGGGAAAGATTTTGAAGCCATTATTGACTTGGGAAAAGTGCAAAACGTAAAAAAGATACGGGCTGAATTTCTACAGGATGTGGGCAAATGGATTATGTTGCCACGTTATGTAGATGTTTCGGTTTCTATCGACAGCATAAACTACCAGCCTGTTATTCACAGTGTAAATAATTTCCCCGAAAAAGATTATACACCCGGCATACGGACATTGGGTGATAACATTCAGCCACAAAACGTTAGGTATATTAAAATAACCGCCAAAAACTATGGCCAGTTGCCGGTATGGCATGAAAGCGCGGGAGACAATGCCTGGATTTTTATTGATGAGATAATGGTAGAGTAATTCACCGTTCACAGGCAAAAAACTACCGTATAATAATTCATTTCCGCCGTATAATAATTCTGACTTGTATTGCAGTGAACTATTAGTTTACTTTGTCGTCATGATGGAGAATGGTATAAAAAAGACATATTACAATTTTTATACCATTGGTTGCCCCTGTGTGGTTGTATTTTCTGCAAGGGCTTAAGCAGGAAGTCAACGTGGGGTTTTCATGTGTGCCTGCCCGACCGTTTCCTTCGGGTGGGGGTGAGACTTTCCGGCTCCCCTGTCGTAACTGTAGGTCATGACATATTACTGAATGTTGCGACGGGGGCGGTTAGTCGTCTGGAAATCAAATGCAAATATTATCTATTTACCCGAGTGGTATAATTGCCCTGTTTCATAATCCCTTAATTTAAGTAATTTTGCGGCATTATGCTATTAACTATCTTAAAATCAAAACTCCACAGGGTGCGGGTTACCGAAGCTAATTTAAATTATGCCGGTAGCATTACTATTGATGAAGACCTGATGGATGTCGCTTCTCTCTTAGAGAATGAAAAAGTGCAGGTTGTAAACATTAACAATGGCGAAAGGCTTGAAACCTATGTGATAAAAGGATCGCGCGGTTCAGGCATTATTTGCCTTAATGGCCCCGCAGCACGCAAAGCAGTGGTAGACGATTTGGTAATTGTTATCTCCTATGCTCAGATGACACCGGAAGAAGCAAAGGGATATAAGCCCGTTGTAATATATCCTGACAGCCAAACCAATAAACTTAAGTAACAAATTTGGTAATTTGATGATATGATAATGAAATCACAAATAGACTCTTTAATCATCAAATTACCAAATTACCAAATCACCAAATTAATCAACCATTGAATTCAGCCGTTAAAAACATCCTGAAGTTCCTGCTCTTTTTGGGTGTGGGCGTTGGGCTCGTTTATTTAATAGTACGCAAAATCACTCCGGAGGATTGGAAGAATATTAAACTGGCTGCTGGTAGCGCTAATTATTTTTGGGTAGGACTTTGCCTGGCAATTGGCGTTTTAAGTCACTTTTTACGTGCCATCCGCTGGAGGATGCTTATAGAACCTATTGATAAAAAGCCCGGTCTCCTCAATACTTTTTGTGCCGTGATTATTGGCTATATGGCCAACTATGCAGTGCCCCGCTTGGGCGAAGTTTCCCGTTGTGGGGTACTAAGCAGGTACGAAAAACTATCTTTTGCAGGCCTGGTGGGAACCGTAGTAGTGGAAAGAGCTGTAGATCTTCTCGTGATGTTTTTATTCTTTCTGGTTATGCTATTGTTGAGTTTCGGCAAGGTGTACAATATTGTAAAAGCAAAAGCAGCCCTTGTTTTAGAAGGCAAATGGGATTCTATAAAACACATCAATCCTGTTATTTTAATAGTAGTCGTAGTGACAATAGTAGGCGGAGCCTGGTTTTTATACAAAAAGAAGGACCACCTCTTTGGCTTTGCTAAAAAATTCATCAATAACTTTATCGGGGGAATAAAGAGTATTGCCAATTTGAAAAAGCCTTTCCTTTTCTGGGTTTACTCCATTGGAATATGGATACTTTACCTGCTTATGCTCTATGCTTGTTGCTTTTGTTTCACCGAAACCTCCCACCTCACCTTAGCGGATGCGCTCGTAGTGCTGATGTTTGGCACATTTGGCGTAATTGCTCCGGTTCCGGGTGGCATTGGGGCTTATCAATGGCTGGTGATAAGCGCACTGACACATCTTTTCTTTATATCACCCAATATTGCTTTCACACTCGCATGGATACTTTGGGGATCTCAACTTGTTTTAATCGTATTTTTGGGACTCATTTCTCTCATACTCTTGCCAATCATTAATAAGAATGAACAAACTGGAATTCATACAGTCGAAAATATATAAATGGGAGGACCTTTCGAGGACCATTGCCATTTGGAAATTCAAAGACCGTAAAATTGTTTTCACCAACGGATGTTTTGATATTCTGCATAAAGGGCATGTTACCTATTTGGCAGAGGCTGCCGAATTGGGCGACAATTTGATTGTAGGCTTGAATTCTGATGAATCGGTAAAGAAACTACACAAAGGCCCTGGCAGACCCATACAAGACCAGGATTCGAGGGCATTAATATTAGCATCGCTGCATCATGTTTCGGCTGTTATTTTATTTGACGAAGAAACTCCTGCCGAATTGATAAAGCGCGTTCAACCGGATGTGCTTGTAAAAGGTGGCGACTGGAAACCCGAACAAATTGTAGGATACGATACTGTGAAAGCAAATGGAGGAGAAGTTGTCTCTATTGACTTTGTACCCGGCTATTCAACTACCTCTATAGAACAAAAAATTAAATCAGGTGGAAACTGAAAATCCTATTCCGGACGAGGAATCTAAACCAAATTACACACCGGTAGGCAAGCTGGGTGAATTTGGCCTCATTAAAAAGCTCACTGAAAAAATCATACTTAAGCAATTATCTACTATTAAAGGAGTAGGTGATGATGCCGCCGTAATAGAACCTGAAGAAAACCAGGTGATACTCTTTTCGACCGATATGCTGGCCGAAGGGGTGCATTTTGATTTGACGTATACTCCCCTCCGACATTTGGGTTATAAAGCTGTAGCAGTAAATGTTTCCGATATATGCGCCATGAATGGCATACCTACGCAAATAACCGTATCAATAGGTGTTTCTAACCAGTTTTCGGTGGAAGCCATGGAGGAATTATACAAAGGTATGCGCTACGCCTGCGAGGAATATGGCGTTGATTTAGTGGGTGGCGATACTACTTCTTCACATAGCGGAATGATTATCAATATTGCCATTATAGGGAAATGTAAAAAGGAAGAAGTCGCGTATCGTAATACTGCAAAAGAGGGAGATATTATTTGTGTAAGCGGTGACCTCGGCGGAGCTTGTGCAGGTTTATTGATATTGGGCAGGGGTAAAAAAATGTTTGCCGACGACCCCGAAGCAAAGCCCGATTTAACAGGGTATGATTATGTGTTGAAACGCCAATTAATGCCACAGGCAAGGGTAGATATTGTAGCACTTTTTAAAGAACACAGCATCATTCCAACTGCCATGATTGATATTTCTGATGGGCTTTCATCAGAAGTAAATCATTTATGTGAGGATGGCAGAATAGGCGCTGTTATTGATGAAGAGCGCATCCCGATAAACGATGCTACTAAAAAAGTCGCCTCAGAATTCAAGCAAGAAGCTATGGCTTACGCTTTGAGTGGGGGAGAAGATTATGAATTGCTTTTTACACTTTCTCCAAAAGATTTCGAAAAATTAAAAAACTCAGACCAAATAAAACGCATAGGTGAAATAACTTCACCAGCACAAGGCGTTTCTTTACGCGATAAAGCCGGAACACTGCATCCGCTTTCAGCTAAGGGCTGGGATGGATTGAAGGGGGAGAAGTGAAATCATTCTTTTGGGCTGATTATTTTAATTTGACTTCTCATGGCGAGTGTCACCTAAAACAACATAGCCACCTTTCTTTTTCCGGTCAATGTTTTTTTCATTTTTAAAACCTAAAACATTGTATGTATACATATCGTCAAATATTCCTGCCAAATCAGGTGCAGTCATTATAACTGAATCTGATTTAATAATATCTCTTGTGATTTTTTTCGCTAAAAAACCTCCACATACTTCAAGTTCATCCCCACAGATCAAATGACTATGTAATCTTTCCCTCAAAATCAAAAATTGTCTTAATGTAGAAGTAGTTAAGCCCTTCTTTTTTAGGAAAAGCAGGAGAACTTCTAGATTATCTATGTTCACACTCCATGGGTATGCATCATTTGGTTCTTTTTTTAGTAAAGCAGAAAGGTCTGTTTGAATGGTCCCAAAGTGTTCAAGAGTGACAATAATTGAAAAGGCATTCTGGTAGTTCTTTGTTCTAATATCAATAATATGATCTTTTAACTCAGAATCTCTGTATATTTTAAGAATTTCTTGATTAATAAATTTACTTTTCACCCTAAATGCTTGGTCATAACCTTTTTGGATTGTTTCTTTAAAATTTGCTTCAATCATAGGATACGACTTATCGGGTTCACGTTTTGGTTCATTTCTTTTAGATGCTTTTGCTTCGATAATTAGCGCAAGACCGTCGATTAAAAACAACAAATCTTGCTCGTGTCCATCTTGAGTATAATATCCTTTGTATGAATGGGCCTTTCCTTTAAAAAAATGTTGAAATAAGTTCATAATCTTATTTTCTAACTCATTACCACGAATTTTGTAAAACTTATCTCCATTATCTGGCAATGTTTTACAAAACTCAAATAAGAGATTGTATATTGAATGGATAATTTGTTTCATCTCAAGTACCTGATAGGAATCTATACCTACTCGAAAAATTGGTTTTACATAAATTGGATTTTTTTGAGTATAATAAAGGAAATCATCTTCCTGCCGCATGCATGTTAAAGCTTTTAGAAATTGGGTAGCTTTATCTTTGCCAAATTGATTAGAAAGGTCCTGCTCCGTAAACCTATAAGCCGCCCCTTCATCCTGAAGGAATTCAAATAGATTTTTATATCCTTGTGGCATATGTTCCATCCATTTTTCAGGTGGAATTTGTTTTTCAATCATATCTTTTGTAAAATCTTTCCATGTTGTCCCCCCTTTATGCTTATTTAGTTTTTCATCTAGATATTTATTTGGAATACTATCGATGTAATTATAAATATTAACAAAATCTTCAATAGATAGTCCATATGCATTAATAATTAACTTTTCAAAAGGCTTGAAATAAGTTTGTATTCGTTCTATTATTTGTTCTTCATAATTTAAATCCCCTTGATTAAAATAACTAAGAAATGAAGGCATTGAAACCATTAATTTTTGTTTCCATGAAGGATCGGTTGTATCAACTCTATTTGGATTAAAAAAGTCCATATATCCGAATTCAATTTCTTGAAGTAAGTCGGTTATTTGTTTCCATTCTTCGTCAGTATGGCTATGTAATAAAGGTTTTGAATCATCAACCGAAGATGTAAGATTTAATCCTGCTAAATAGTGAAGTTGCCTATATGGCGATGATAGTCCTTTCAAGAATTCTAATTTATTTTTAGAAGGGGTGAAGTTCAAGACTATACTAAGACTACCTAAAAATGTGGATGTTTCGTATTTGCTTACAAGGCTTTTAAGCTCCTTGGATTTTTGCTCTAAATCTGCTAGGGTCATGTGAATAGTTTATACTTATTCAAAAATACAAATTAAAAAAATGATTTAAAAAAAACATTTCCCCATCTAATGGCCATAGGTTACGTGTTTAAAGGAGGTTTCTTTCACTGTGAAGATTTTTAAAACAATCCCCCGCCTCGCTCGTTTCTCAAAATGTATTACCTTTGAATAATAACAAAAAAACTTTTTACTATGGCAATTAAAGACGGAATGATAATGGAGTACAAATATGAAATGGCTAACACCCGCAAAATGCTGGAGCGTGTACCATTTGAACAATCAACATTTAAGCCGCACGAAAAATCGCGGGCTATGGCTAATGAAGCTATGCATATTGCAAATGTACTTAGCTGGATACCCAGAATAGCGAATACCCCTGAATTTGATGTGGCTAAACCGGGAGCTATGCCCAAAATAGAGCTGCCTAAGAACAACCAGGAATTGCTGGAAATGTTTGATAAGAACTATGCGGAAGGCTTAAGCGCTCTTGAAAATGCATCGGATGAATCGATGATGACACCTTGGACTTTTCGCAATGGAGAACATGTAGTGTTTACTTTGCCACGGGTTGCTGCCATCCGTAATATGGGCTTGAACCACCATTACCACCACCGCGGACAAATGAGCGTTTACCTGCGTATGGCTAATGTGCCTGTACCGGGTATGTATGGTCCAAGTGCTGACGAGGCATAAATTTAGGGAAACATATTGCTTTATTAGTCCGCCATAGGCGGACTTTTTAGTTTATATGAGATAATATCTCTTCTCTTTTCAAAAGAAATCCGTCGTGCAATTAAAAGTTTTATAAATTTGCAGCCCTTTTTAGGGGACTATTGGCCTTTATTCAGGTAATACACACTAAAAGGAAACGTTCTTTGCCAGTGTAGCTCAGCTGGTTAGAGCAGCTGATTTGTAATCAGCAGGTCGCGGGTTCGAGTCCCTTCACTGGCTCTTAACTTAATAGCTGACGGCTATTAGCGAATAGCTATTAGCTAAAATAGGGGAGATACCAGAGTGGCCAAATGGGACAGACTGTAAATCTGTTGTCTTACGACTTCCAAGGTTCGAATCCTTGTCTCCCCACTGGTTTTTTGAATTAGTAATTAATAATTAGGAATTAAAAATGAAATACATCCGATTATTAATTGTTAATTACTAAATTATTAATTGAAATAGTAAGCGGAAGTAGCTCATTTGGTAGAGCATCAGCCTTCCAAGCTGAGGGTGGCGGGTTCGAGCCCCGTCTTCCGCTCTTTTTTTAAGTCAGCCGACTTAGCTCAGTTGGTAGAGCGCGTCCTTGGTAAGGACGAGGTCACGGGTTCAAATCCCGTAGTTGGCTCCTCTCCGCAGGAGATTATATAGGATAAAAGGCAGCTCATCAAGGTTTTCAACATTTGAAAAAAATATTGTTGAAAAGATTATGCGGATTCAATTATTTCATATCTTTGCAACCCCAAAAAATAAATTAGTAACAAAACCATCAAAAAATAACCGTCATGGCAAAAGGCAAATTTGAAAGAACCAAACCTCACGTAAACATTGGAACCATTGGTCACATTGACCACGGTAAAACGACTCTTACTGCGGCTATTACAACGGTTCTTCATAAAAAAGGATTTTCTTCCGAAATTCGCGCTTTCGATTCTATTGATAATGCTCCTGAAGAAAAAGAAAGGGGTATCACTATCAATACATCGCACGTTGAGTACGAAACTTCCAAGAGGCACTATGCCCACGTTGACTGTCCTGGTCACGCCGACTATGTTAAGAACATGGTTACCGGTGCCGCTCAAATGGACGGTGCTATCCTCGTGGTTGCTGCAACCGATGGTCCTATGCCACAAACCCGCGAGCACATTCTGCTTGCCCGTCAGGTAGGTGTACCAACACTTGTAGTGTTTATGAACAAGGTTGACATGGTTGAAGATCCTGAAATGCTTGAACTCGTTGAAGTAGAAATTCGTGAACTCTTGTCATTCTATGGTTTTAAGGGCGATGATACCCCTATTATAAAAGGTTCTGCTTTGGGTGCTCTTAACGGAGACCCTAAGTGGGAAGATAGCGTAATGGAACTGATGGATGCAGTTGACAGCTATATTCCAATCCCAACCCGTGAAGTTGACAAGCCATTCCTCATGTCAGTGGAAGACGTTTTCACCATCACAGGTCGTGGAACGGTAGTAACCGGTAGAATTGAAAGAGGTGTTGTAAACACCGGCGAGGAAGTAGAAATCGTAGGTATGCGCGAAGAAAACAAGAAAAGCACTGTTACGGGTGTTGAAATGTTCCGCAAAACCCTTGATCGTGGTGAAGCAGGTGACAACGTAGGTCTCCTTCTCCGTGGTATTGAAAAGAATGATGTATGGAGAGGTATGGTTGTTGCTAAACCAGGCAGCATCACCCCACATACTGAATTCAAAGGTGAAGTATATGTATTAAAGAAAGAAGAAGGCGGTCGTCATACCCCATTCCATAACGAATATCGTCCTCAGTTCTATTTCAGAACTACAGACGTTACCGGACAAATCACCCTTCCTGCCGGAAGAGACATGGTTATGCCGGGCGATAACGTAAGCATGGATGTAAAACTTATTGTGCCTGTAGCTATGGACAAAGGATTACGTTTTGCTATCCGTGAAGGTGGAAGAACAGTAGGTGCCGGACAAGTAACTGAAGTTGTGAAATAATAAACAAATAGACGGTCAGTTGTCAGTGACCAGTAGTCAGATAAAATAACTGATAAAAATCACTGGCAACCGACTACTGACCACTAAACTGCCGACTGACAACTTACAAACGGGTGTAGCTCAATTGGTAGAGTAGCGGTCTCCAAAACCGTTGGCTGGGAGTTCGAGTCTCTCCACCCGTGCAATAGAAATATGAGTAAAATAAGGACATATATAGATGAAGTAACTGACGAGCTAAAGAACAAGGTAAGCTGGCCTACCGCTGCCGAACTTCAAAGCAGTGCAGTAGTGGTGCTTGTAGCCACTGTTATTATTTCTTTAGTAATATTTGCTATGGACTTTTCGTCGAGCAGAGTTATGAGCCTCTTTTACTCCATGTTTCATTAATATAAAAATGCCCCATGAATATAGAACCAAACATAACAGCAAATCCTGTTACCGGTGGCGACTCCGCACTGGCAAAGAAGTGGTATGTGCTTAGGGCTGTAAGCGGTAAGGAAAAAAAGGTAAAGCAACAAATAGAAACAGAAGTAAACAGGCTCAACCTGAAAGCTTACATTTCGCAAGTGCTTATACCTATGGAGAAGTATATCCAGGTTAAGAATGGTAAAAAGGTAAATAAGGAAAGAAGCTATTTTCCCGGATACGTATTAATTGAAGCTGCACTGGTGGGTGAATTACCACACGTGCTTAAAAGCATTCCGAATGTGATTGGTTTCCTGGGCTCTAAAAAAGGAGATGCCCCGGTTCCGCTTCGCCAGTCGGAAGCTAATAGGATACTCGGCAAGGTAGATGAGTTATCAGAAACCGATGCAGGTATGAATATCCACTTCCTGGTGGGAGAAACCATAAAGATTATTGACGGACCGTTCAATAGCTTTATCGGAACCATTGAAGAAGTAAATGATGAAAAGAAACGCCTGAAGGTAAGCGTAAAGATTTTCGGCCGGAAAACCCCGCTGGAATTAAGCTACATGCAGGTTAAAAAGGAAAGTTAATATTTTTTAATTTAAAATAAAATGGCTAAAGAAATAACAGGACTTGTAAAACTCCAAATTAAAGGAGGAGCAGCCAACCCGGCTCCGCCAATTGGTCCTGCATTAGGTGCAAAAGGCGTTAATATTATGGACTTTTGCAAGCAATTCAATGCTCGCACACAAGACCAGGCAGGTAAAATATTACCTGTTATCATTACCGTTTATTCTGATAAGTCGTTCGAATTTGTTATAAAGAAGACCCCTGTAGCAGCTCAAATTAAGGAAACCCTTAAGCTTGAATTAGGTTCTGCAGAATCGAATAAGAAAAAAGTAGGTAAAATAACCTACGAACAAATGAAAAAGATAGCAGAAGATAAAATGTCCGATTTAAACTGTTTCAAAGTAGAATCTGCCATCAATATGGTAGCCGGAACAGCTCGCAGTATGGGTATTGAAGTAGTTGAAAAGTAATATATTATAACCATGGCAAAGATCACTAAAAAAAGAAAAGTTGCATTATCAAAATACGATGTAAATAAATTATATCCTATTGTTGATGCAGCCAAAATATTAAAAGAAATTTCCAACACCAAGTTCGACGGTTCCGTTGAAATGAGTGTAAAGCTCGGTATTGACGTGAAGCAAGCCAATCAAATGGTTAGAGGCACCGTTAGCCTTCCGCATGGAACCGGTAAAACCCTTAAGGTACTGGTGCTCACCACTCCTGATAAAGAAGCCGAAGCAAAAGAAGCCGGAGCTGATTTTGTAGGACTGGATGACTTTATTGGCAAAATTAAAAACGGCTGGACCGATATTGATGTGGTTATTGCAACTCCTTCAGTAATGGGTAAAGTAGGTGCACTTGGTAAAATCCTTGGCCCACGTGGTTTAATGCCAAACCCAAAGATTGGAACTGTTACCCAGGAAGTTGGTAAAGCTGTAAAAGAAGCCAAAGCCGGTAAAATAGAATACAAAGCTGACAAGGATGGCATTGTACACGTTTCTGTTGGTAAAGTATCTTTCGACAGCGCTAAAATAGCAGACAACGTAAATGAATTTATGCAAACTATTGTAAAA